>Ga0307511_10008764_pt1 | contig 10106 bp, 8 predicted proteins | sample 13_EM_MG_FD_200266 | JGI IMG/M metagenome (GOLD analysis project Ga0307511, IMG submission 200266) | Populus trichocarpa ectomycorrhiza microbial communities from riparian zone in the Pacific Northwest, United States - 13_EM | ecosystem: Host-associated > Plants > Roots > Unclassified | place... | reverse complement strand
TTGAAGATGTTTGTTTTTGCGTTTCAAAAGCGCTTTTGAAAAAATTTGAAATTTTTTTAGTTTTTTCTTTACTTCAAATTAATATTTTTGGTGTTTTTAAATTATTTTGAAACATTTTTTTTGAAAAATTTTTATTCACCTATAATGTTTTTGAAACATGTTAATATTTTATGTTAAATAGCTTATGTTGAAGATGTTTGTTTTTGCGTTTTAAAAGCACTTTTGAAAAAAATTAGAAATTTTTTATTTTTTTCTTTACTTCAAATTAATATTTTTTTGATATTTTTAAATTATTTTGATGTGCTGATGTCAAAATAATTTTTTTTAAAATAAAAAAAATATTATTTTAATACATTTCTAAGTGAAAAACACTTTGAAAAGTAACCGCAATCACACTTTTAAATAGACCATTAAATTTTGACAAAGTTTTAGCCCTGAAAGTAAATGGACTCAATTTTAATTTAGTTTCAAATGGGGCAAATAACCATGTTTTAAACCAAAATTTAGTGGTTTTCATGGTTGGGGAAGATGGTTTTGTGAAATTGTTAATTAATAATGGGTGTATTGATTGAAATGATTTGTCATCTTGAGTGAGGGTTTGAAGAGAAAAGATATTGGTATGGAAGAGATGGAGTTTGGGTAGTGATGGTGTTCTCCCTAGTATTGTTGTTGTTGTTTAGATTGTGAATTCCCTTTAGTGTTGTTGTTGTTTCCTTTATTTATTTGTGTATGGTCTTTTTAACATAAATGAGCTAGAATCATGGAATGATTTTGGGATTGGATTTCTGAAGAATTGATTGAATACAGTCAATTTAGGTTGGAATTCTAAAATGGAACTGGAATTTTAGAGAATTAACTAGGATTTGAGATTGAAAGGCTAGAATTGATGATTAATTTGCTTGAACTGACTTTATTTGAATAAAATTATGAATTAATTGGACTGGAAAAATTAGGCTAGACTAATTTTTGGACCGAAACAAAGTAGGATAAAAATTCAATTGGATCCTGGAATATTTTTGTCTTTTTAATATAGTCCCTGACTTATGGATTTTTCAATTTTCATTCAATTAAGGTTTTAATTTTGGATATTCTTTCAATTTAATCCCTAAATTGGATTAATTGACCCTTCTAATTTGGTTACATTTCAGTTTAGTCATTGGTTTCCAAAATTATATAATTTTGACCAATTTGACTCCCAATTTCGATTTTCTTCTTAAATTAATCCCCTAGCTGATTTTTTAATTTGTCCATTTATTTAAAATTCATCCATGGTTCTTTAGTTTTTCTAATCTTAGCCAAACTAAACTATTTTTATTCAATTTCTCTTTAATTAAGTCCCAAACACAATTTAAATCATTCCTAGATTTGTTTTTTAAAACTTCTCAAACTCAATCCTTAACTTGTTAAACTCAATTATTTATCAAATATTACCCCAATTGTATTTTTCTGTTATTTATTATTGTGTTATATATATATATATATTATCATTTTTATTTTTTTTTGTTATATTCTGGATATTTCTTGATACATAAAATTAAATAGTACAGGTGACTAAAATAATGCTTAAAATTAAATATGTTTATTGAAAATGTATTTTTTTATTTTTTTTATTATTTGAAAAAATAAAATAAAAAATTAGATTATGACATGGAACTATCTATCTTAGGCTAAATATTCTTCTAATTGACTTGCTCGAGCACGTCTCACATATAGTAAAATCACTTTTACCTCACTAGAATCTAACATTAAGTTCAAACTTTCTAATGGTTATCCACTACCTTATGTTACTCTCAGTCAGTGGAAACCCTGAAAAATTTAAAATAAAATAAACAGTAAATAAATAAATAAAAATTAAAATGAGTTTAAATATGTGATTAAAAGGTAAGAAAAAAAAGTCGAGGAGGAAACGATTACAAAATCAAGGTTTCATGGATGAAAAAAGCATCTAATCTGACAAAATAATAATAAAAAAGTCCATCGTTCTTCCTGGGAGCAGATATTGGCCCACAAGACACGTCACCCTTGACCCTACAAGGAGCGGTGCAAAATAAAAGAAATCTAAAATTCTATTGGCCAGAGGGCGTGTAATTTTTTTAAGATTGCCACGTATGCATAACGGCATTCGACCCGAAGTATCTAGAGCTTTTCTTAACCCCGCCAAGCCTAACTATTTTAATGCCGGGACCTTAAGTTCTTCCTTCGTTCTCTCTCTCTCACTTGCTCGCTGCACCGCACAGACGCTCGATAAAAATCTCTTCTTTCGCGCGCACAACAGAAGATGAAAACGCGATATACGGTGCCGTTCTTGCTCCTTTTTTCTCTGATTTTGTTAACGCTGGAAGCGAAAACCGTTGACCCTTACAAGGTATGATTGATTGATTTTTTAGGGATGTTTGTGGAAAATTAATTTCCAAATTGATACATGATTCGTACATTGTTAAAATTTTGAATTCTATCTGCGTTTGTTTTTTAATTTATTTGGACCGAATTTTGCTGCTTATATTTACAATTTTGTTGGCAATTTCAAAATTCTTGTTTTAATTTATATTTGCAATTTGCTTAATTCAAATTTATCAAAAAAAATAATTACTTAATTGTTCTTGAAGTGGTTTAGGGGATTGTATGTTTAGTTAATCAGGATTTAATCACTGGTTAATCAAAGATAAGGATTTTATGTTTTAGTTAATTAGTCAGCAGTGGCTTGCGATTGTTAAGGGAGCAGGATGTAGGGCAGAGGTGGTAAATTGAGGACAGAAGGAATGGAGGCTTGATAAAATGAGAGGCCTTTAAATCCTTAGAAGGGAGAAGAAAACTTGGTCCATTTCGCTTGTTTAAGTAAAACATTTGTGCCAGTGATGATTTTCTTTTTTTGAAGTTTTTTTATCGACGGTGCTTTTTGTACCAGGTTCTTGGAGTGGAGAAAAACGCAAGTCAACGAGAAATACAAAAAGCTTTCCACAAGTATGTTCTGCTCTCTGTTTCTTCTCTGGTACCCTTTTTTTTTTTAATGGTAGTTGCATTTTCTCTCTATTACGCGCGCGCGCGCATATCAAGAAGTGACCTTAGTTGATGAAGAAAAGTTACATTTTTTAAGTGTACAGTTTGTTATGAATGGCCATAGGTCTAAAGCTGAAACATTACATAAGTGTGCATATTAGTTGTTTTGGCTTTGGCTTGAGGATGGCTTACCATTCTCTAGGGGTTTTTTGTGGTATATTGAGCGTTTGAAGAGATGATGATTGTGCTGTACTGTGCACTGAGGGAACTTTGAAGTCTTGGATAGACACGGCTGCGTGTGAGTGGATTTATGTGGAAGACGTTAGCTTGCTTTCTTATATGTCGGGTTTGGGGTGAGATGTCTTGTCTGACCAGACAGAAATTGTATACGACATGTACAAATATTACCATACATGCTTCTTGAAAGCAAAAAGTTTATTACGCACATGAATTTACGAACTGAGGAAAACTTAAATGCCACCAACATAGCACAAACGCATACAAACAACTGTGTGGCATGTTTTCTAGTTTCTCATTCTGAGCCCTTGTCATTTTTGCAGGCTTTCTCTTCAGTATCACCCTGACAAGAATAAAAATAAGGGCGCTCAAGAAAAGTTTGCGGAGATCAATAATGGTATTGTACACTCATTTCATTTTTCTTTCTTATTGTGTGTCATGTTATTTCTTTAACCTTTTTCTTATTGCTATTAACTTTACTGCATGTTTATAATTTCTTGCTGATGCATCAATTATATTGATATGCAAAACCATGGACAGTGTTTGGTTTATTGAAATAATGATATATTGTCTGTATTAGTATTTGTTTTAGTGATCAAACCTGTTCAGTTATAACGTGAGCTGAATTGGTTTTTGAGCAGCATCTTATGGGCATGACAGGATTAAATGGTTTGTTAAGGGGTTAACTATTAGAAGGAAATAACCTCAGTCTTAGTTTTGCTAATCTTCCAGTCATATTGTTGATTTTTATTTTCTTGTTTTTATCAGCATATGAGATTCTATCTGATGAAGAGAAAAGGAAAAATTATGATCTATATGGAGATGAGAAGGGCAATCCTGGATTTAATGCTGGGTATCCTGGGGACCAGGGTGGGTATACTTATTTCACAAATGGTGGACAGGGGCAAAATAGTTATACCTTCAGACCAGGTGACTGGCAGGATATGGGGGACCAGGGAAATTCCCGGTCATTTTCATTTTCCTTTGGTGGTCCCAGTCCTCAGAGTTCATTTGGTTTTGGCCTGAATGATATTTTTTCCAATTTTTTTGGGGGTGATCTTGGTGGAGGGCAGTTTGGTGGTTTTGGTGGTTCAACCAGGTCTCAATCTAGGTCACAAACTGGTTCTAGAAGTTCTCCCAAGAGCATCAAAGCCATAAATTCTCAAGTCTTCAATAAAGAAATTGCTGACCAAGGAATGACTTGGCTTTTATTAACTTATACTTCCTCTTTGAAGGGGAGCCAATTTTATGAATCAATCATACAGGAGGTCGCAGATTCATTACAAGGAGCTTTAAAGGTATTTTCATAATTTCTATTGATTTCCATCATTTGATTCTATATTGATCTGTTTACATATTCGTTCTCTTTCTCTTTCTATGACAGGTTGGGAGCATAAATTGTGAAACTGAAATGTCCTTTTGTAAGGAACTTGGGACTCAACCACGACGAGTGCCTAGGGTATTTGTTTATTCAAACAAAGCAAGCGATAAGGGTTTTTTGGTGGAGTACAATGGTGATTTGGTCGCAAAAACTTTAAAATCTTTTTGCCAAGACCATTTACCAAGGTTTTCAAAGCGGATTGACCTGAAACATCTTCAGTCTTATTCTGTCAAGGAGGAAAAATTACCCAGAGTTGTGCTTCTTTCCACCAAAAAAGATACACCCGTGATCTGGCGTGCGCTTAGTGGTTTGTTTCATAAACGCTTCATTTTCAATGACGTGGAGGTATGTTGGACCTGATTATCAGCTGATAGATTATCTATACCTCTACATTTGAATGAGAAATTTAGACATTAATAGCCTGTCAGAATTCGTTGTAGAAGGATATTTAGACAACTTTATATCTCTTCAAAAATCACACTAATAGTTCAACTTAATATTTTATTTTGAGTGTTAATTTATGTGGAGTATATTTAAAATAAAATGAGCACCCCCCCCTTCCCTGAAAAATAATTGAGGTTGTTGTTTATTCAGGTTCGCGATGTTACTGACCCAATGACAAAGAAGTTAGGAGTTGATGCGCTTCCAGCTATTGTTGGTTGGTTATCAAACGGGGAGAAGCATGTCTTAAAATCGGGGATTTCTGTGAAAGATTTGAAATCTGCTGTTCATGATCTCAGTACCTTACTTGAAGGGTTTGAAAAAAAGAACAAGAAAGCAGCAGCAAGTAAGGATAGAAAAGCACAGGCTGATTCTGGTGGGAAACATGTATCTTTACTAACAGGATCAAATTTTGATGCTCTATGTGGGGGCAAAACCCCTGTTTGCATCATAGGTGGTTTCAGATCTTTGAAAGTAAGGGAGAAGCTGGAAGACATCCTGTCCATGGTAAGTGGATATCTTGTTCAAATTATTTTTTCCGCATGGAGATAACTGTAATTCTTATAGATGATTTGCGCAATATGTTTCCATATCCTCACATCCTCACTTAAGTCATTTTATGATCACACTTGACCACTGCAACTTACAAGGGAGTTGAAACAATGGATGTGAAATGAACCTCAGCTTTAATGCACTTAGAAACTTGTAAAACTTAGTATGGTACCCAATACTTCTACCCTGCTGGTCTAAGAAGAGGGGGTGGGAAGGTATAGGTTGGGTGTTCGTCTTTGACTGTAGCGAACAGAAATTTTCTGTAGATTTGTCACTTTAATAGTTAAAAGTTCTCGGTTTTGTCTTGCTGATTAGCTTGGTGTTTAAGCTCTAGATGGTTACAAAAGAAAATGTTTTGTTGTATTATGACTTAAGAGCATGTTACAATTTGCTATCTGACGTAATGGGTTTTCTAGATGGTTCCAGGCACCGAAAAGTACTAGCAAGATGGGCAACCATTATGGCACATGCCATTGATTTAGTTGCCATTGGAATTCATGTTGCCCTAATACATAAGCTAAATTGATTTTTCAAAGGACGTGAAAGAATTTAAAGTTTGGTTTCTGACTCTAGGTTTTTGTTTGTCATGTGATTTTGATTTTAGGTCTCTCAAAAATCATTATCAAGGCGACGGAATGCAGCTTCTGTCTCTGGGGATTCTATTTCTTACACTCTTTTAGATGTTGCCAAGCAGCCATCATTCTTGAACGCATTTGACAAATCTGGATACAAATCGTCAGATAAGTTATTGTTAGCCTATAAACCTCGGACGCAGAAGTTTGCAGCATTTAAAGGTGAAATGACTGCAGAAGAGGTGGAAAAATTTATCAGTTCTGTTCTTAATGGGGACGCGCAATTTACCAAGACAAGACAGAAGCCTGTCCTCAAATGAAAGAGCTGCTAGTAACCAGTATTACTTAGATTTGTGAAGTTTACGTAAGAGTTAGAATCATCAAATGCATGATCTTGTTATATAGTAGATATAAATATAAGAACTGGTCCTTTTCCCCCAGGTATCATCTCTCGTGGTGTTGTCATTCTGCAAAGGCACAATATCAAGATATTACATATTAGTAGCAGGGAAGTTCTTGCCCTTGGGAAGAGATTTTGTCAAAACATAGTGTAGCCCAAAGCCCCAAACTCACAGTTGTCAGGACACTGTGATTTATTTATTTATTTATTTTTGTCATCCAACTGAACTTAATTACCGTACTTTGTTGTGCTGTTTCAATTTCTTGCCGAAGTCCGATGTACTAGCGGTGGAGGAGCTTGACGAAGGGAACGTTTGGGAACGCGGCTGCGGCTGCGTTTTAAAAAATTTAATTTTTTTTTTATTAAAATTTAATATAGTTTGTATGTTTTGGATCGTTTTGATGTGCTGATGTCAAAAATAATTTTTAAAAAATAAAAAAGCATCATTGACATGTATTTTGGCACGAAAAGTTATTTGAAAAGCATCCACAACCACACTGTCAAACACACTCGAATTCATGTCGTAGAGCGTTTAAAGTTTTTCAACATTTTGAAGTTTTGTTGGCGTCTATCGACCACAGTGAGTGCCGTGTTGATATTTATCTTTGTGATTTTGTTCTCGTCAAACACGCTTTTCCGGGAAGTCCAGCTGCACAAATCAAACTTCTGTGCAGCCGTGCAGGTTCGGCATGGCTCCTTGCAATACCAACGTCCGAAACTCAAATCAATTAGTGGTGCATAATCAGAACGTGCGGAAAGCGGTAGAAGTTGACAAGGGCGGCCTGTAGCCTTGTAGGAACTCTGGTGGGAAGGCTATGCTGCAGACAGTCAAGTAGAACTGTGGAAACTGGAAACTTCATGTCCGATATTGCTTTCACGTATCCAAGTCAAGGGAGGAATCGAGTTATTGAAGCTTTTTTCTTTTCTGCCACGACAAGTATTTTTTTTTTCCAAATGATGGTAGGTTGCTTAGGTAGGCACTTTCTAGATGGAGTACGCAATCGAGTTGAGATTGAGATTCTTTTCATACAGAGTAATCGTGGGTTGATAGAATTTTGATAATTCCTTGTTCTAAACCAGAACATTGATTTGTCTTTCACCAACGTTTTTCAAGTTAGCGGCAGTCCATGTTCTATCACGAGGTTCGACAGTGATCTAACCCCTCATTTCAAACATCCCCTAATTGCTTTCAAAATACTGACAGATAATTACATAATATATTTTTAAAAGTATGATAATTATTATTTTTTAAAGTATTTTTTATTTTTAAAAAATTATTTTTAATACTAGGATATTAAAACAATCTAAAAATATTAATAAATAAATAAATTTAAATTTTGATTCATCTCTGTTTGGATCATAATCCTAAACGGACAAGAAATATTTGAACAACAATTGATTTACTATTACGTCAAATGCATTATGTGTTTTACTGATATCATCCATCCTTTTCGATTTAAATTGTTTAATCTAACCAAATTAAAGATTTTGTCTCTTTTTTTTCAATTTGTTTTTTCAAAACCGAATAGTGTAATTCAGTTTTTTTATAGTTTTAATTCAGTAACTGAAAACCGAATAACACTCATATATAACCTTAATATTAAGAAGTCATATAAAACTACTACCCTATTTGTTAAAGTCTTTGTGATTTTTTTTATTTCTTTTTTAAGTTGATTTTCAAATAAATTTTATGTTTATATTTATGTGTTATATTGTTTGACTTGGATGTTTAGTTCTTTGATGCTATTTGTAATTAATTGAAATTTTGGAATGATTTTTCTTATTTTTTCTAATATAATTGACAAGAAAAAAAAATCTAAAAGGATATATTTTAACATATCAATGAATATAGAAAATCTAATTCATCATAAAAATGGTGTTCAAGAAATAAAAAATTATAAAATCATTTTTTGTATTAAAAATTATTGAGATTTCATCAAAAAATTAAGTTCTATTTAAATTAAAATTTGATAATTTATTTAATTTTAAGAGTAAAATTTGATAATTTATTTTAATTTTAAAATTTGGTTCAATTAAAAACCAAACTGAATTTATCAAAATCAAACAAAATAACTGAGTTCATTTGATAATGTGGTTGGTGTTGCTTTTCAAATTATTTTTCATATGAAAATATATTAAAATAATATATTTTTTTAATATTCGCATATTAAAACAATTAAAAAATTATTTTTTTAAAAAAATTAAAATTTAATAAAAACTAATTCAACCGCAACTATAATAAACATGTGCTGCTCTCCCCCCACCACTAGCGTTCTAGCAACTACTGCGAGACAGAAGCGACCAAGGACTTTTTAGAAGAAGCTCGAAGGAAGTAACCCAAACCAGTAAAAGATCGCCATCAGGCACCGAAGATATCCGTATGGTGTTCTAATTAAAATCGAAAACAACCAAACCACAACACTGACCACTGTGTGACTGATCCTGGCAAATAAAACAAAAACTTACCATTTTAAGAAATGCTTGGAACATAATGTAATTCATATTCCTAAAAAATTTAATTTTTTTATTAAAATTTAATATATTTTGAATTATTTTAATGTGCTGATGTTAAAAATAATTTTTTAAAAATAAAATCTATCATTTACATATATTCCAGTACAAAAAGTTATTTAAAAAATAACCGCAATTACACTGCGAAGCTAATTATAAGCAGAGAATATAAGTTTATTTGATACGAATCAATGGATTGAGATTCGTTATGCCTTGACACTTTTTTATACCCGATTTTATTCAGCGCTACATTAAATATTGTTACGAAATAAACCAAAGGAGAGTTGAAGAAGCTACACTTTATTAGAAGAAATAATTAGGTGGCATAGACATGACCCTAACCTCACTTGGTCCCCTCACGAAAGCATAAACCCTCTCCCGTAACTATCACGTAGTGTGATAGTAATTGTTTGTTTTTATTTAAAAATATATTATAATATTTTTTTAAAAAAAATATTTTTAACATTAATGTATATTATAAAAAATATTATTCGAAACACAAACCCTAGAGCAACTTCAAAGGGTGTTCTGTAAAGCAAAAATAAAAACAAATATGATTTTGGCTCTTCCATATTTATTTTACATCCTTCAAAAGGAGTGTTAAATAAAATACTAAAATGTATTTTCTATCTTAAAAATATTATTCTCATATATCTCTTAAAAAAATCAAAACCAACAAAGTAATGTCAACTAAACAAATAAACCACATCATGTAAATAAAAAATAACATTAAATTCATTGAAAAAAATAAAACATTTATTTCTTACACTCCAATACAATTGGTTTTTTAAATATATTTTTTTCTATTAAAATATATATAATAAAAAACTATATTTATATTATTTAAAAAATTATTTTATCTCTCCAAAATAGTATCTACCCTTGAATATGCTTTTCCTTTCACAATTTGAAGTCTAACGTTCCGATAGCTATCTAGTTCTACCGACAAGCGGGGAAGTGGTAGCTAGGAAGGAAGAAACCCAAAACAGTGGCAGCTCGACATCACGCATCAATG
>Ga0307511_10008762_pt1 | contig 10110 bp, 8 predicted proteins | sample 13_EM_MG_FD_200266 | JGI IMG/M metagenome (GOLD analysis project Ga0307511, IMG submission 200266) | Populus trichocarpa ectomycorrhiza microbial communities from riparian zone in the Pacific Northwest, United States - 13_EM | ecosystem: Host-associated > Plants > Roots > Unclassified | place... | reverse complement strand
GTCCTTTGAGGCCACAATTCCGTCACATCAATTGCTAGTCCATACATACTCCAATTCCTACCTTCCATTTTTCACCACCTCGTATAGCAATGCTCACCCTAGGGCGGCACTTGCAGATGACTTCTATATATACACTAAAATTCCGGTTTTAATTTGAGCCTATTTGCATTATAATTCGATTTTTAAACAATTAAATACATCCATCCCGGAAGTGCGCCGGATCCCCGTCAAATACGTTAGCGTTATGAATTCTAGGTCAAAAACAAGCCAGAGAACGCTATACAACCAACGGTAGGTAAATTCCAACCACATGTTGGGCTCGACCTAATATTAATACAGCACTAGGGGGAGCGAAGGGCAAGCAAATCAACGGCGGCTTCAGGTGCCAAAGCGGTGAATGCATGCGACGGAGTACAACAAGTGCCATCGCACGAATCCGAAAGGGAGCGGAACAACATGGGGTTCACCTTTCTACTATGAAGAGGCGGCTAAAAGGTGCAAGCACTCAGAAATTAGCACATGGGCATCAACAGTTCTTGATGCCAGGAGAAGAGAGAGAAATCGTGAGGTGGGTTGTCTGGCTAGATAAGTTTGGATTCCCATCCCGAGTCAGTTATGTGAAGGAAGCGATTCTGCTATTGAAGCATCTAGAGTTCGGTTTGGAGGAGGGAACTCTTGAACCGTATTTGGCGGGAGCCATCGGGAAAGACTATGTGACTTCCTTCCTGAAGGGACACCCTGATCTAGTTTTCAAACTCAGCAGCAACCTTGATAAGAAGCGCATCAAAAATAGCCATCCAGGAGTTATCCAACGCAATTCTACCAAGGTTCAGGGAATATCCAATCCAGTTCAGGTCATGTGCCTATCTCAGGAACGTAGTATGATTGTGAAGATAGCAACTGATGGTACACGACAATTACTTTCTGTAGTGGAGACTATGGATGGTGAGGGAGTGGCCCTTTCTCTACTGATTATTTATAAGGGTGTGGCACATTACATTGGGTGGGAAAAACAATTCTATTTTTAAATAGATATCTGCAAGAATTGGACATTCAGTGCCAACCAGACTAGGACATTCACCGATAACAAGACAGGTCACAATCTGGCGGTTTTATGAGAAGTGTCAACGCACTATGTGTGCATTTAGCGATGAATGTCAATGTGGAGCCACCGCATTTACAGAGCGTGTACTTCAGCGGAAGTTAGTAGTCATCAATCGTATTTCCCATTTCGGCTACTTTTCTCTCTTCTTATCTTATAAGATTGCAGCAAAAATAGCCCAAACCCTAGACTGCAAACCATGGGACTTTCCCCTGAGGTCCTGACCTGTAAGTGACAGCGAAATACGGTGGGTTCGCTTACGGACAAGTATGAATGTCAGACCATTTATGGACTTGCCAATCGCTTTCTCCCCTGTTGTTTTCAGGCTAACCGTGCATCTCCAAGGTGCAAGAGTAGTTCTCTCTTGTCCCAATTCTGCGGGTTGTAACGGGCGCTAGAAGTAATGGGATTCCGTCCCGCATGTCCCTCTGTTTAGCTTTACGAATCTGGAGGGGCATAGTATTAATCCGGATGGGAATATTTAGGGATCCGCTACCGAGTTTCCACCTTTGCCGCAAAACTACGGGTAATAAAAGGACTGATGCCTCCACTGACTCTGAGACTTAGCGCCGAATGGTGTTGGATGAATCCCCACCAGGTTTCTGGGTGGCTCGTCCTAGCCCTCCTATTAGGGCCGCATACGAGTACCATCATGCACGGGGATGCAGATCATCATAGGGATGTGAATCAGCCCCCACGCCGATCAGTGGCGCACCATTGCCGGGTAGTTGCGCGGCTACAAAAAATCAGTTCACAACGGATTTCAACGCCAGCGGTAACATTAGAATCAGCGGTGCTTGTAGCATCAACCCCGAGGAATCCAGCTCATTTCGGAACATCTATCACGCGGTTTGAACGCTGCAAAAAAATTGTTCGGTATGTATCTACTCTGAATATAAGGTCCGGAAACCCGACCAAGTAGAATGTAGGAGCTAACATAGGGCCATTGCAAGTCTAGAACTCACAATGGGAAGGCTAAAGCAACGAAAGCAAGTTCCAGAAGCTCAACGAGAGCTGCGCATTCAACGAGCAATTTTGGTATTTCAACAGGGAAAATACCCATCAATCCGGAAGACAGCAGCAGCCTTTGGACTTCCATTTACTACGTTACACAGGCGGTTGAATGGTGGAGAATCTCGCGTAAAGGCGCATATAGCACAGTAGTTGTGTACACCGGCCGAGGAGAAGGCTATTGTGCTATGGATCTTGAAATTAGAGGAGTGGGGATTCCCTCCACGAATTTCACATATGAAGGAGGGTGTTGCTTTGGTAAAGGGTATTAAGTAGATTGAAAAGTCTACAGTGGGGAGGAATTGGATTACTCAGTTCCTGGATCGTCCCCCCTACCTAGTTTCAAGTTTAGTAGCCAGTTCGACAAGAAGCGTATCAAAGCTAGCTATCCAGACATTATCCAAGATCACTTCAATAAGCTTCTGCAACGAAAGCGGCTTTAACGAATTACAGATGCTACCACATACAATATGAATGAAAAAGGTTTTAGGCAAGGGATTTCCGATCGAGAGAGGTAGGGGTATGACGGGCAAATTAGCAACAGACGGAAATCGAGAGCTGCTTACGGTTGTGGAAGCCATATCTGGAGTAGGCATTGTGCAACCCCCCTTGGTTATATATAAAGGAGCAGGACGTTATATGGGGTGGTATCAATCTTTGAAAAATCCGGAAGTTGATTGTGATCAGTGGAAGTTTACTTATTTAAGAAAGGATGGACTAGTCATATGTTGGAAATGGAATGGATCAAGCATTTTCATAAGGTAACAAAGGGTACAGTAATGGGTGGAGAGTGGAGGCTGCTGATTGTGGATGGTCATGGGTCTCATATAACAGTTGAGTTTGTGGAATTCTGTCTCAGTGTGAATATTGTTGCCTACTGTTTGCCAGCACCTACTTCAACCTCTCGATGTGGGATTATTTTCACCACTATAGAGAATCTATGGAATGTAGGTTGACCGCCTTGTCCGATTTGGGAATGTGGCAGTTACGAAAGCCAACCTTTTACCTATGCTCATTGTAGCACGCACTGCAATATATACCAAAAAGAATATCCTTAGTGCCTGGCGAGAAGTAGGCCTAATTCCATTCAATCCAAGACAAGTCTTAGACAAGTTGACACACGGGCAAGCCCCAATAAAAGCCTTTCCTCCTGCCCCACCATCTGAACCTCCCACACCCCGCAATACTGCTGAACTTCACCGCTGGGTGAGACAGGCCACCCTACAACTAAAATCTAAGCAAGGGGAGGTTAATCGCGTAGAACTTGCTGACCTAATTCAACAACTTGAGAAGTTTGGGATTGCAGCAGATAAGGATAGGGAGCTAGAGCGAAGGACGCTCCAGCAGTGGCAAGAGGCACAGAAGATGGAAGCCAAGGTTGATAAGAGGGAGTTGGGAAGGTCTCGTGGTAGGGTTATGGATGGGAAGACGCTTAAGCAGTTATATCTTAAGCGAGAGGCATTAGAGGCAAAAAAGAAGAAATGGCCGCAAAAGTGCTCCAAACAACCCAGTAAACCTCCGCAATCCAACCCCCCCCCACCTGCAAGCAGTCCGGAAAACGCTAGGCAGTTTCATTTATTACTATTTGTTCATCTGATGGGGAAGAGATTATCAGTGGGGAAGAGCTTGATGGGTGGGGCAGTAATTTGGAAACTCTTTCTATTAACTCGTCTAGTTCTATTTTATCTACTATTACGTTAGCTACACCGGCTACAGGGCCCCCAGCTAGGTCAGAACGGCCTCAAACACCCCCTTCCCCTACCCCAGGCCCCTCCTCAGCCTCCTGCATTGCTTCTGAGGTCCCTGTAACTAGATCCCATGCGTCTGGTAGATAGCCAATCAATTGATCTACTTCCCGGTGATGATCCGCTTCCCCGTGAAGTATGGTACTGAGTATGTAAAAATAAAAATAAAAAGGACCGATGTACTACACCTTTGCTTCGGTCATATTGTTCCACTAAATAACCAAATTTCGTCATTATTAACTCAGACAGCTTACACAATCATCACTTTTTCCGGGTCGGAGATGAGTTGAATGGATGGTGGCCCTAACAAAATCGGGTTTTCCCAACGTGCTAGTAAGGAAAAGCTCTAATGGACAGTGGTATCCCACATTCTCCAATTCCGCTCCCGTCACATGACGATCCCCCAATAAGATTGACATAAACCCTTGCATTCCTGAATGGCCTGGATCAAAATACCATACATCACGGGGATGCGGATCACCACTGGGACGTGGATCACTTTATTCCTAGATATATTTCGAGCTAGATCTAGTTACACGAGAGCGAGGGGTAGGTGTAATAGAAGGAAAACAAATGTAAGACCTCCGAGAGGGCTCTGTGAGAGGTGAAGAGGGGGTCCGAGGGGTCATAGCACTCCGAAAGCAGGGTACTGGGGTAGTAACAGTGATAATAGGCCGGGTTGAAGAATAAGAAGTAGATGAACTCGTATCTGTGCCCCATGCCTCCAATTCGTCACCAGATGTCTCAAACTGAATTGGTGATTGAATAGTAACCTTCTTAACCCTAGATGGGCGAGCTGGAGTGATGAGCACTGGTTTCGCTGGGGGCGCTTTTGCTTGTTTGGTACGATTTTTCTCAGCTCGCTTCAAATCTGCCTCCTGCCACTCTTTATACGACCTAGTCAATGTCTTACCAACAATTACCTCACCATAACCCTTTCCAATGTGCCTCTTGTCCTTAGAAGCCGCTAACTTTGCTGTGTCCTGCCATTTGCGGAAGGTAAGCTCGCAGAATTCCGAACCTTATCTGCTGCAATTCCAAACCGTTCCAAGCGTGGAATAACATCCAAAAGCTCTTCCCGGTCTATAGGATCATCTCCCTTTAGCATCAGCTTCGCTTGTCGGGCATGCCGGAGGAGGTCACTGCCGTTTTTAGGAGTTGTTGCAGGAGGTGGCGATAATGATTCTGAGACATGTCCATGCAGGAGCTTGAGTAGAATATCAGCATTATACGGAATCAAACCTGCCCCACTCCATGGCTGCTATACGTTCTTTGGTATATGTTGCTTGTTGACCCCCAACTAGGAGTGGCATAAAATTCCCCTTCCAAATAGTGAAAGATGAAAACCTAGTTGTCCGATCAACTTCTTTTCCATACGCTTGCTATAGTGGAGAAAATAAACCGACATCCGAAGGTTGAAGCAGGTGGGTGCTTGGGGTGACAGGCAATAGGGTTTGATATTTGCTTCGTCACAACATTTGACAAACTCCAGCGTTATATTGGAATCATGTCCATCGATAATTAGAAGGCGATAGGGGAATAATGCTAGACCATCCCAAATACTGCTCCGCCATCTTATATATCACTCACGGGGGAAATACAGTGATATCTCCACAAATAGTGTCAATAACTGTAATGAGCTCCCTCTTCCTATGTTGTGCAAGGTTACCAGTCATTCCTCTTCCTCGCCGTCCACAGATGATCTTGCATCGATCCGATTTCCCCATCATAATCGCCTTCTCATCCATTTTAAACCAGATGTCCTCTGGAATATTGAATTTTCGGATAAGTCCCGGTAATTTCCGGAAGTGGTCAATTAAGACCTGGGGATCACTAGCTTGATTCGTTTTTGCAACAAGCTCTGGATGACAGTCGAGAAACCTTGTGTCCAATTCTTCCCAATGACTGTACAAATCATCCAGTTCATCCCGTAGGATCATAACAGCTTCTCACACAAGCTCAATCCGTGGTGGAAACCCTGCCAGCTGCTACCGGTATCTTGGGCGCACAAAAGCTCGCTCCCCCGCTACTTTCGCTAGCTGCTGGGTTGAATGTCCAGCTACTCTGGGATTCCAGTATGGAAATGTCAGTGCAAGGTGGTATAAGCAACACCACAAGTATTGGCAGCGTTCCGAATTGATGGGTATGGTCTAGATTGCAGCCGTTTAAGCCCTCGATCTATGGATTGCTCCTTGTCAGCCTCCGACTTGAGTTTTCTAGGCTTCCGTCTACCCATTTTGGAGTATGGGCCGGCTGTTCCACCCTCCAAAATCTTTAGCTAATTATCACCGTGCCGGCGCAGATCACACTTACCTAACTTCAATTTTCCCCTAATTTCTGGGTTCTGAGTAGTCAAACCTGAGGGTGAAGCGTTGTTGAACCGTGGGATTCTACGCTGCCCCACATGCCCAGCATTTAAGCGTCGTAGACCCTTGTCGCTACACTTGCCACTAGCGCGTGGGGGCTAATCCGGCGGCGATCCGCATCCTCGTGGGGTAGGGTATCTACCACCCGCGATCTCTTAATTGTTCTCAGTCCACCGTTGTCTGTGAATTCGCCAACCTCAAGAGACAAAGTAGCGTTTTGCAACATAATAGTGAAAAAAGAATCAATACGGTCGAACCTCTATAAATCCATCCCCTCTAAGCGCATATCCGCAGAAAATGCATCACGACCGGCTGATGAATTTTTATGTTAGGGCCAGCGTCTAATATCTCACAAAAAAACCGCATACCTCTGAATTGCATGCATCAGCACGAATTAATTCCCAAAAGTGACTTTAGTGTGTCGGTCCTACGGATATGCATAACTTAGGCTAAAGCTCCGGAAATTATGGTGTGGCTATGCCTGTCCTGGCAGGTAAAGAGAGAAAGAGACAAGCAAAGACTGAGCATTAGAGTATTAGGCACTGACAGTGTGGTGGGTAGGCTTAAGCAGGTTGTCCCGCACACAATATTCGTGGCGGCACAGTGACTATTTTCAATGGTATCCACCCTTTCGGAGCCAACAGATGGAGAGTGCACTCAGGTCTACAGATACTACCTAGCAAATAAATTTCTGAATCAACGAGAGCTAGCGAAATGGTATGTAGTGAGTTCCTTCTATATACAATCTCAAACGTATGTTATAGGTTTGAGCGATCTTTTTACCGATCCATCAACCAAAGTAATGTTTGCCGTTCCCTGCAAAAATTCAATGAAGACCCGATTTGCTACTTGTGGCAGAGACTACACAAAAGTCAAAAAGGCGGAAGAGAGAAGTAGTTCATCCGGAATTGGAATCTACGCTATAGGAGTGGTTCTTACAGTATGAAAAAGATGGCTCAATCAGTAGAGAGCTTCGAGAAAAGGCAAGGAAATTATATGATCTCATGTATCCAATGGGTGAGGTACCACTTCTCAAGTTATCCAATGGATGGCTAGATAGGTTTAAAGCAATACATGGAATTCAAGAATACAAGTAACATGGAGAGTCTAGAAGTTCTGATGCAAACGTAATTGAACAATGACCGGAGATTGCAAAAATTTTAGAATCTTATGAGAATGAGGGTATCTACAATATGGATAATACAGGTATGTTCTGATTAAATGTTTGGATATATCTTTATTAACTTTATCTTTAGAATATTTTTAGAAACAACAGCCAAATCGTAGTCTTCCTACAAAACATTATGAAGGATTCAAGAAAGACAAGAACCGCCTGGTGATTATGGTCTGTGCAAATACAGATGGATCAGATAACGTCTCCCCTTCAATTATTAGAAAGGCTGCATATCCACGATGCTTCAATAAAGTCAATCTTCATCGTCTGCGCATGCAATATCGCAGTAGTGAAAAGGGTTGTTACGATGATATTATTCCTTAAGTGGCTGAAGCGGTTTAGCAAGCATCTACATCATGGTTGTAAGGTTGCATGGATTTTAGATGATTTTTATGGACATAAAGTACCTTCTGATTGCTTTATTTTTTATATATACTCATTAGTAATATGAGGTTACAGGCCCCTGCAGATGAAGTACCAGCAAATATCCGAATTGTCTTCCGGCCGCCAAATACTACCTCCCACTTACTACCATGCAACCAATGTATTATTGCAACGTTAAAGGCCTACTGTCAACAGTTGAATTGCCAAGGTCTTCTTAATTGGCTAGAACATTATCCAACCTCTCAATCCCGCATTATTACAACTCAGCTGGTCGACAAAAGACCTTGCCCTACAATCCGGATATTCTTACTACAATTCAAATGGTTTTACAAGCCTGGTGTAAGGTATCGGAGAGACAATGTGTCATTGTTGGAGCAAGGTTCATCTCTGCTTGGAAGGACCAGTAGACCCTTTTACCCTGGCAAATGGTAATCTACATTATGAACTATGATTTTATTCAATTTCAACCCTGATCTATGGCAACAATTCCACTCCTTGATCAACAAGACCTACAAGCTTTTGTAGCCCTCCATATGAGTAGATTCCATAGCGTCAAGTCAACCTCACTATTGAAGATATTGCACCTGCCTATATTCCACCACCCAATATCCCGGCAAATTCAGCTGAACACCCTACCTCCGCAGTTACCCATAATGGCTCCGAGCCTCGACCTATTATTGCTAGGACTGAGGTGAACTAATCTTTAGGGGCCCTGCAGCTCTATATTATCCAGACTACCCCGGGTACTACCACTCCGCAAGATACAGCATCCCTCATAAACTCCATAACGACCTTGATGAACCCGATGTAGGAGCTCAATATGAAAGCCAAGCAGCAGCCACACCCCGAGAAGTAGCTTAGGCAGTAGGAGGGTGGATTAGAAAGTCGTATGGTGGATATGCACTTGGGATATCAAGTATCTAGTGAAATATCAGTTGTTTTTCAAACTCCCGGCCCAACTACATAATCCTGTCTAAATATATCAAAAGTGTGCTGACGGAATTGATGCATTTATATCGGTTCGACTGTAAAGGCCCAGCGGGGCATTGAACCCCCTGGCATAAAACCGAGAGTTTTTATCATTTTGCGGAGGCTCCGTTGCCTCCATTTTCACGGTCCGGTACCCACGGGGCAAGGGGCAAGAGAAACTACGTACAATTGTATCCCACCAACTCAATATCACTGTAAGGGACCCAATTACCAATCCGACTCCTGCGGTCGCTTCCGTCCTCTCTCAAAATTATATATATACACTGGAAACCAGCGCCCCCGGACCTTTCCTTGCATCTGGCCTTCCTGTGCATGAAATGAGATTATTCTGTTGAGGAAGATGACCACCGAGCTGGTGGCTTTCCCTACTCTCCTGTGTCCCCCCACGAGCCAGTGTGCTTCTATGATTCCCCTCATACCTGTCTTCTTCCTATCCTGCATCGTGTCTGAAGGTGGCAACTTTTCACAATTACCGATCCACACTAATAATTCAATCATGTAGTTAACGATAGTAATTCAATTCTGTGCGTGGTGCTACTCCTGGTGATCCATGAGTATGTACAAAAATCTTAGAAAAACCTGCGGTTGATGTTCATGGCAAGGGTATAACGATTCTATAGGGATGTGTGTCTGTGGTTGGGGTATAACAACGCCTCCCCGGATGTTACTGCTATCAGAGCATAATGGGGACATAATTCTGCCAAACGGAAGTGCCGCTGCCATCAGGTTAGAATCCTGTACACCAGGTATCGCTGCTATCGGAGTATGTTGCTGTCACCGGGAGGTATTGCCCGTAGGATGGATTAGGTGGCAAAGGTCACGCTGTGGTCAACTCCATGGACATTCCCATGTAGGCTCAGCATAATTTCCCCTATCTCGCCCTCCTTTCCCTCTTTAGGGAGTCATTCTAGCTTTTAGCTGGACTTCTATAGCCCACCTACAACCTCAGTCCACTGGATCTATTAGGAAATCTCTGTAAATCAGCTGCTACCACATTTTAGGAAGTTAATGCTCTCCGGGGCATGCCTCAACCTTCCCCCCTCCGTCCGCCTGTACCTATGCATCTCCCGAGCGAGCGGTAGCGAGAAGAGCAGGCAGCCTGGAGAAGAGCAGGCAGCCTGGAGAAGAGCAGGCAGCCTGGGGAAGAGCAGGCAGCCTGGAGAAGAGCAGGCAGCCTGGGGAAGAGCAGGCAGCCTGGGGAAGAGCAGGCAGCCTGGAGAAGAGCAGGCAGCCTGGAGAAGAGCAGGCAGCCTGGGGAAGAGCAGGCAGCCTGGGGAAGAGCAGGCAGCCTGGAGAAGAGCAGGCAGCCTGGAGAAGAGCAGGCAGCCTGGGGAAGAG
>Ga0307511_10008761_pt1 | contig 10111 bp, 7 predicted proteins | sample 13_EM_MG_FD_200266 | JGI IMG/M metagenome (GOLD analysis project Ga0307511, IMG submission 200266) | Populus trichocarpa ectomycorrhiza microbial communities from riparian zone in the Pacific Northwest, United States - 13_EM | ecosystem: Host-associated > Plants > Roots > Unclassified | place... | reverse complement strand
GCGCCGTGCATCTTCACACTCACTCCCTACATCGCGCAGAGTTACCACGACCGGGGCATGTACTTCGCAGCCCATGGTTACCCCTTTTTGACAGTCGATGTCCGCGGGCGCGGCAACTCGGAAGGCGTGTTTCACCCGTTGATCCAGGAAGCGCGGGACGGTTACGACGTTGTTGAGTGGCTCGCGAAGCAGCCCTATTGCAACGGCAAAGTCACGATGTGGGGCGGCTCGTACGCGGGCTACGATCAATGGGCGACCGCGAAGGAGTTTCCGCCACACTTGGCCACGATCGTGCCGGTCGCATCCCCTTACGCCGGGGTCGATTTCCCGATGAGCCACGGTGTGTTCTACACCTACGACATGCAGTGGCTGCTCTTTACTGGCGGTCATACATCGCAGGACCGGGTTTTCGCGGACGAGTCCTTCTGGACGGGAAAGTTCCGACAGTGGCTCGAGTCCGGCACCGCCTACAAAGAATTGGATGCGGCGATTGGCGCCCCGTCGGCGGTGTTCCAGGAATGGGTTGCCCATCCTCATCCGGATGCTTACTGGGATGGTTATAACCCGAGCGCGCAGCAGTACTCGAAGCTGTCTATTCCAATTCTAACCATCACCGGAAGCCACGATGACGATCAGCCGGGCGCGCTGGCGCACTACCAGGAGTATATGAAGAATGCCTCACTCGAGGGACGCGCCCGTCATTACCTGGTGATTGGCCCGTGGGATCACGCGGGCACGCGCACGCCGAATGCGAAGGTTGGAGGGCTTACATTTGGACCTGCAAGCCTGGTGGACCTGCCGAAGCTGCACCTGGATTGGTATGCCTGGACCATGCAGGGCGGGCCCAAGCCCAAGTTCCTCGAAAATTTTGTTGCCTACTACGTCATGTTCGCGGACAAGTGGCGCTATGCGCCTACTCTTGCGGCTGTCACCGGCCAGGAGCGCGCCTTGCACCTGGACTCGCGCGTGAATGCCACCGACGTGTTGAATGCGGGCTCGCTGAGTGTCGATCCACAGAAAGGCAGCCCGGATCACTATGTTTACGACCCGCGTGATCTGAGCACGGCACAGTTGGAATCAGGCATCGATCCCGACAGCCTGGTCGACCAACAGCTCGTCTATGCCGGGCGCGGCAAGCAACTCATCTACCACAGCGCGGCGTTTGAGCAGGACACCGAGGTCGGTGGCTTCTTCCGACTCACCGCCTGGATCGCAATCGACCAGCCTGACACCGACTTCAAAGCTGACATCTACGAGATCCGCCAGGACGGTAGCAGCATCGCGCTCGCCTCGCAGGTCTTGCAGGCGCGGTATCGGCACAGCTTGCGCGAGCCGCAGCTGATCGCGACCAAGGCGCCGCTGCGCTATGACTTCGAGCACTTCACGTTCGTCGCACAAGAGATCAAGAAAGGCAGTCGGTTACGTCTGGTGATCGCCCCCATTAATTCGATCCACAGTGAAAAGAACTACAACACAGGAGGGGTTGTCGCCGAGGAAACCATGAAGGATGCGCGGCCGGTCACCGTGACTGTGTATCACGATCGCCAGCACTCGAGCACGTTATACGTGCCCCTTGGCGCCGCGGGTGGCTGAGCGCCTCACAATCGATCCGATCGGGTATGTCCGCGGCACGTTGGCAACCAAGGTGCAGGCCGCGCGGCAGCCGCGGGCCGCTGCCGGGACACCAGCCCGAATCGAGCTGCTGCCGGGCCGAAACTTTGAGCACGCGCTCGAGGATCTGCAGCATTGGGAGTTGATCTGGGTGATCTTCTGGTTTCACCTGAACCCGGGGTGGCGCCCGAAGGTCCTGCCGCCCCGCAGCACCACTGGCCGCAAGGGAGTATTCGCCACTCGCTCGCCTCACCGGCCTAACCCGATCGGTATGTCGGTCGTACGGCTCGAGCGTGTTGACGGACTAATTCTGCACATCCGCGACGCGGATATGCTCGACGGCACGCCGGTTCTCGACCTCAAGCCCTATGTTGCTTATACCGATGCATATCCAGCCGCCGGGACTGGTTGGCTGGAGGATACGGCGCAGTCGGACAAGGGTGCGCAACCTGCCGATCCGGTTCGTGATTACCTGGTGCAGTTTGAGGCTCCAGCCGAAGAGCAGGCAGGGTGGATCGAGTCACACACGGGACTCGCAATCCGCGAGCGTATCCAATCAACACTTGCCCTCGGACCAGCGCCCCATCCTTATCGCAGGATTCGCCGCATCGGTGAGTGGATGCAACTGTCCGTCAAAGAATGGCGGGTACGTTTCACCGTGGTCGAACGCGACGTCCGTGTGATCGAGATCTACTCGGGCTTTCAGGCCGCGCAGCTTGCCGAAGGCAACACCGACGAATCCCGGCGACCGCACAGGGAATTCGAGGCGATGTGGCCGCGCTAATGGGAGCTGCGCGGCCTATCCGGTGGCGTCGAAAAATAGGATCGCGCAGCCGGCAAGTAGCACGAGAGACGGTTGATCAGGTGGGATCCTGGTCGAACGTTTTCGTGCCTGGCGGCAACTGAACCCACGGATGCCGGCGGCTGTCGTAGACGGAAACTGTCGGCGGTGGAAAGTTCGGGTCGGAAAAGGCACCCACTGCGACGCTGACAGTGCCATCTTCGCCGACTTCGGTGTGGAAGACGGTAGTCCCACAAACGGGGCAAAACCTGAAGATGAACTTGGCACCTTGGTCCCCGACACGGACGAATTCGGTGGCGTTCCCAAAGACCTCGAAGGGTGCGTAGAAGCCGGCCAGTGCCGCGAACACACTGCCGGTCCTTTGCTGGCAGGCGAGGCAGTGGCAGACGCCAACGCCGCGTGGCTCGCCCTCAACTCGAATCCGCAACTGTCCGCATGAACAAGAGGCTGTTCGGGAAGACATTCAGTACACCGCCTGGGGATTTTCGTGACGCCTGAGGACCAAGAATAGTCCATGTATCGCAGAATATTACAGGTCGGACACCGTGTGCTATCCGACTATGCGTGTTACGGTTGGACTTATGTCTCAAGGGAGGGTTCGGGGCTCATCCGGGCGTTTCCAGCTTGGGCTGTTCGTGATGAGGAAGGTAGACATGCTCAACAGGCGTGTGCAGAGCACTCAGTTTCGATTCGGCGACATTGGCGCGCTGTGATGCGACGAAATCCGACAGGTCTATGACTTCCAGGAGCTCCGTGGTTGCAAATGCTTCCAGTGTTTGACCACGCAGTCCAAGTTGAATTGCCTTGCGAGCGAGGTTCGCTCCGGTGGGCGAATGATCCGGGTCCCATTGAAGTCGCACTTGCGACTCTTTGACTGCAGCCGACCATGCCGCGCGACCACCTGGAAACTGTGAGTCGTAGCTCGACGGGACAGCGGCTTCGAGCAGGTGATTGAAGAACGTGCGGCGTAGGCGCAGTGCGAGGGTCATTTCCTGTCCCGGCTTGGTTCCCCAGCCTGAGCGATACATCATCCACAGGAAGTTCGGCTTTATCCAACTCATGCGCGCGAAACTGAAGTCAGCGCCGCCAAAACGGCCGTGCTCGACAGCAAACCTGCCGATCGACTGCCGGTAGGCCTGGTACACGACGATCGACGAATCGTCGTAGTGGGCCAGGATGTGGCGTCCCTCGGGCGGCCAAGTTTGAATTTGGGATTGGTAAAGGTCAGTTGGCAGGCTCATGAGGTCAGGTTACCCCACGCGGCGTGACTCTAATAGGCGACGGTTTGATGAACACCGGCCGCGAGTCTCTACTGGTTGCGCCACACCGTGGTCAGCCGACCACTGCGCGGCGGGGCGACGTCGTTCGCGGAATACGGCACGAATTCCAGCTATAAGGCTGAATCACGGCTCGAATGGAAGGCAGGGTCCGGGCTCATGATCGTAGGCATCGATTTAGGCACGACGAATAGCGCGATCGGCGTTTGGCGGGACGGCAGCGCTGAGCTCATCCCGAACAGTCTCGGGTCAGTGCTCACGCCCTCCGCGGTGAGCATTTCGGCAGGTGGCGAAGTGTTCGTCGGGATGGCCGCGCGCGAGCGCCAAGTGACCCACCCATCGCAGACCGCGACGGTGTTCAAACGGTACATGGGCGCCAGGCGTGTCACGCAGTTGGGCAATCAGCGCTTTCTGCCGGAAGAGCTCTCTGCGCTCGTTTTGCGGAGTCTGAAGGCAGATGCGGAGCGATTTCTCGGTGAGCCCGTGACGCAGGCCGTGATCACGGTGCCCGCCTATTTCAACGATCGACAGCGGAAGGCCACGAGACGCGCGGGGCAGTTGGCCGGCCTCTCAGTCGAGCGCCTGTTGAACGAGCCCACGGCGGCCGCTCTGGCCTATGGCATTCATCAGAAGGGCGATCATAGCCGGTTCCTGGTCTTCGATTTGGGAGGCGGTACGTTCGATGTGTCCGTGCTCGAGTTGTTCGAGGGTGTGATCGAGGTGAGATCGAGCACCGGTGATAACCGCCTCGGCGGAGAGGACTTCAACAGTGTTCTGATCGACATCTTTGACCGGGCTCATCGCGCCACACTAGGCGCGGTAGCGCATGAAGACTCTTCTGCGCTCTATCAGCATGTGCGGGACCAGGCCGAGCGCTGCCGCCGGATGCTTTCTTCGGAGCCGCAAGGGCATATGCGTGTCGTGTGGAACGACCGCCCTTACGAGGTCGAGGTGACCGCGGACGAATTCGAAAAGGCTGCAGAGGGGCTCATCGAGCGCCTGCGTGCTCCCATAATCCGCGCGTTGCAGGACGGGCAAGTCAGAGCTGACATGCTCGACGAACTCGTTCTCGTCGGCGGCGCCACGCGTATGGGCATCGTTAAGCGCGCGGTCACAAAGATGTTCGGCCGTTTCCCGGCGGCGCATGTGAATCCGGACGAAGCGGTGGCCATCGGCGCCGCGATACAGGCCGGACTGAAAGCGAAAGACTCTGCACTCAAAGAAGTGGTGTTGACCGATGTCTGCCCATACACGTTGGGAGTAGACACCGCCACGCGCCTTCCGAGCGGCGCTGTTCAGCAGGGGCTGTTTGCTCCGATCATCGAGCGCAACACGGTCGTGCCGGCCAGCCGCGAGCGCACGTTCGCGACAATGTCCGACGGACAGCGTCTGGTGAAGATGAGTGTATACCAGGGTGAGTCACGCAAGGTCTCTGACAACGTGTCTCTCGGGGAAATCGAAATCCCTGTGCCGTCGGGTAAGGCGGGGGAAGTGGCGGTCAACTGCCGATTCACCTACGACATCAACGGAATTCTCGAGGTCGATCTGCATGTGCCGTCTACAGGTGAGCGGCGCGAGCTCGTGATCGTGGACGATGTGGACTCCATAAGTCCCGCGCAGCTGGAAGAGCGTCGCAAGGCTCTTGCAGCGCTGAAAGTGCACCCCCGGGATGAGCAAGCAAACCTCGCGATGATTGCGCGCATGGAGCGCTGTTACGAGCAGTCTCTGGGTGAACGGCGCGAGATGATCGGACACTGGATCTCGCAGTTCACGGCGATCGTGGAAGGCCAGAACCCACGCGCTATTGCGGACGCGCGTATGAAGCTCACAAAAGGCCTGGATTCAATCGAAGGGGAATCGTTTCTGTGATGCCGAGGCCGACGATCTGGGAAACGCTGGGCGTCGCCGCGACACGGGATGAAGTGGAAATCAGGCGCGCGTATGCGAGGAAACTGAAGGTTACGGACGCCGAGGAGAATGTAGAAGCGTTTCAACTTCTTCGCGCGGCGTATGAGACGGCACTGAAACTTGCCAGGCAGCCGCAACTGACGACTGTTGCCGCGCCCGGGGCCGCACCGGCACGCGTAGCCGCACCGGCGCCCATAGCCAGCGGCAATCATGGGAATACTGAGGCCAACAATGACGCAGCAGTAGCGACAATCCGCCGCGCCGCCGCTGCCGCACCTGCCGCTGCCGCCGCAAATGATGTCGCGGCGATGCGAGCGGCCCTCGATGCACTACACTTCGCGCTCCTGCCGACTGCGAAAGTTGATGAAGTACAACTCAAACAACTGCTCGAGGGTGTAATCGAAATCGCCGCACGAGGCAGTCTCGCACTTCAGCATGACGCGGAAAACATGTTGGCTCAGATCATCGTCGCCACGTCGCCGAGATCTGACGCGCTGCTCGACCAGTGCATTCTTCAATTCAACTGGGTGAAGCGCGCCGCCGCGCGAGCACGGCCACCACGACTCGATTGGGAGACAGATCGGTCTCGTGCCGGCGCGGTCGGGTGTCTTTGGGCAATTTACGTGTCAGGCCCGATGGCTTCCATCTCCCAGAATCGTACGCTATTGCTCTCGAACTCTCATGTCGCGACGGCCGTCATGATGAATGCGGCCCTCGCGCCCTGGTGGCTGTTTTCAACACTGGAGTTTGTTTGGCCGCCGCGGGATGCGCCTTCGTTCGGTACCAGCAGTGTGGGGGCCTTCGCTCTCATGTGCGCTTCGGCCTTCGCAGTTCGACCGCTCGGCCAGGCGTGGACGGAGAGGCTCACGGATATTCAACGCAAACACTGCAGGACGGTGCTCGCTGTTTGTGCCGTCATCGTTGCGGCGGTGGACTGGTTTGCGGCTGAGAATGTCTCCTTTCGGCCCGCCGTTGCCTGGTTGGTCGTTACATTTGTCGTCATTCATCGAATCGCGTGCGTGGATTTCAATGTCGCACAGTTGAAGACCCGGATCTTCGTGCCGGTGGGAGGCGTGATCGCCGCATTTTTGCTCATTGGAGCGGGTATCACCAGAGCCGCACCCATCACGCAGATGGGCGGGCTCGTGCTCTGTGCAGGCTCACTGGTGGATCTGGGAATGGCGTACTACAACCAGCGGCAGAGGGATCTCTACCGGAAGCCGTAACAACCGGGATATCGCCTCCAACCTCGATATCGTCTCCAGCCTCGAATCGCCTCCGGTCTCGCGGCGAGTCAGACGGGCTCTGACCGCTGCTGTCGCGGCTTCGGCTGATCCTGTTGCCGTTGCTGCTGCTCTTGCTGCTGTTGCTTTTTCTTGGCGATGTGATGTCCGATAACGCAACCGGCCGCGGCGCCCACCACGGCGTGGTGGCCGGCCACGTGTCCCGCCACGGCGCCTACCGCAGCCCCTTTGATGCAACCTTTGGCTGTGGCAGCCTGGGCACCGGCCAGGAGGGCAAGCCCCAGCAGCGACACGGCGAGGGATTGCATTTTCACTTGTGTTTTCCGCGACATGCGATCCTTCCTTGCGAGCATACTGCGCGCGTATGAGCCTGGGTGCAGATCTTTAACGTTGTAAATTCTCCTCCGGTGCGCCCGAGCGATCAAGACCGCTGCCGCTCGCCTGCCGCAGATATACGTCGTGACGTCGACGAGCACACCGCAGGGGAGCCATGCCACCGGGAACAATGTCTGTGCACTCGCGGATGGCCCTGCTGTCAATGACATGAGTGCCGATCCCATCAGCAGCAACTTCGCGAGCAACACTTTCGACATCTGTTCACTCCAACGGAAGACATTGGTGCTGATCTCATCAGCGGCAGTGCAATTGTACTGTGACAGTCCCACGCCCGGCACCACGCAGTGGGCGTGCGACGAATTCGAACGTCAGCATCTTGACCGCGCGAATCATCGGAGTTAACTTGCCCGCAACTAGGGGAGTCCCGGCAGGGGACTGAGAGGTCATACGGCGCGGTGCGCGGCATGACGACCCTTTGAACCTGATCCAGTTAATGCTGGCGTAGGAAAGTCTCAACGGGTTGTGACGCCGATTCTGCGCGCTCACTGACGGTCCCGACTTCTCCTTTCGACGGCGGCACTGGATCGCCATTCGAGGAGAGTCCCGATGAATGCCGTCCCGTTGCCCGCCTCCAGCAAGGTCTATCGGTCAGGAATGCTCTATCGGGATATTCGCGTGCCTATGCGCGAGATTGCGCTGCATCCGTCCGCTGCAGAACCGCCGTTGACCGTCTACGACTCCTCGGGACCCTATACCGATCCGGGAGCGAAGATTGATATCAAACGGGGTTTACCGCGCCTGCGCGAAGATTGGATCCGAGCTCGAGCGGATTCTGAGGAGTACGACGGCTTGATCGGGCGTCGGTTTGCGCGTGGTGTGGCCGCTGTTCACGATGCTCTGGTCACTGACTTTCCCATCTATCGCCAGCCATTGCGGGCTCGCGGCGCTGCGGCGGTGACGCAACTGGCCTATGCTCGCGCCGGAATTGTCACTCCGGAAATGGAGTTTGTTGCCATACGCGAAAATGTCGGGCGGGCGCAGATCCGACCGGACGCCGCGCAGGATGGCAATGCGTGGGGCGCGGACATACCGGAGTTTGTGACAGCGGAGTTCGTGCGCGCCGAGGTCGCGGCCGGGCGCGCCATCATCCCGGCGAATATCAATCATCCGGAAGCGGAGCCGATGATCATCGGCCGCAATTTTCTCGTCAAAATCAACGCCAACATCGGCAACTCGGCCGTCACCTCGGGCATGTCCGAGGAGGTGGACAAGATGGTGTGGGCCATCCGCTGGGGTGCGGACACCGTGATGGATTTGTCGACCGGGCGCAATATTCACAACATTCGCGAATGGATCATTCGCAACTCCCCGGTGCCTATCGGCACGGTGCCCATCTACCAGGCGCTGGAGAAGGTCGACGGCGTAGCGGAAAACCTGACCTGGGAGATCTATCGGGACACGCTCATCGAGCAGGCTGAGCAGGGTGTGGACTATTTCACGATTCACGCCGGAGTCCTGCTGCGTTATGTGCCGCTGACGGCGAAGCGTGTGACCGGCATTGTGTCGCGGGGTGGCTCGATCATGGCGAAATGGTGTCTGGCGCATCACCGGGAGAGCTTTCTCTACGAGCATTTCGAGGAGATCTGCGATATTTGCCGTGCCTACGATGTGAGTTTCTCGCTCGGCGATGGACTCAGACCGGGGTCGATTGCCGACGCCAACGATGCGGCGCAGTTCGCCGAGTTGGAAACACTGGGGGAGTTGACCCAGGTCGCCTGGCGGAAGGACTGTCAGGTCATGATCGAAGGTCCCGGGCATGTTCCCATGCACAAGATCAAGGCGAACATGGACAAACAGCTAAAACACTGTGCGGAAGCGCCGTTTTACACACTCGGGCCGCTCACCACCGATATTGCTCCCGGCTACGATCACATCACCTCGGCTATCGGTGCCGCAATGATCGGCTGGTTTGGAACGGCGATGCTCTGTTACGTCACACCCAAGGAGCATCTGGGTCTCCCCAATCGCGACGACGTCAAAGTGGGTGTGATCACTTACAAAATCGCAGCGCACGCCGCCGATCTGGCGAAAGGTCATCCCGCGGCCCGTGCACGCGACGACGCAGTCTCGCGGGCTCGGTTCGATTTTCGGTGGCAGGATCAGTTCAACCTGTCCCTCGATCCCGATACAGCCAGTGCGTTTCACGATGAAACGTTGCCGCGCGAGGCTCACAAGCTGGCGCATTTCTGCTCCATGTGTGGTCCGAAATTCTGCTCCATGCGTATCTCCCATGAAATACGCGCCGAAGCACATCAACAAGGGATGACCCAGATGGCACAGAAGTTCCGCGAGCACGGCGAGCTTTATGTTCGCGCGGAGGAGAGCTGATCCGTGCAGGTCACCATCATCGGGGCTGGCGTGGCGGGATTGACGTGTGCCGTCGAATTCGCGGAACGCGGAGTCACCGTGGAGGTGTTGGAGCGTGGTGATGGTATTGGGAAGCAAAGCTGCTCCTGGTACGCCGGCGGAATGTTGGCGCCAGGGTGCGAGCGTGAGAGCGCGGAGCCCTTGATCTCGAGCCTCGGCATGGAAAGCCTGTTGTGGTGGCGCGAGCGATTTTCGGGTACCACGGTGGCTGGCAGCCTGGTCGTGGCGCACGGTCGCGATTCGGCCGATCTCACGCGATTTTCGCAACGCACTGATGGCTTTGAGTGGTTGGATTGCGATGGGATCGCAGCGCTCGAGCCCGGTCTCGCCGGGCGCTTCAGCAGGGCTTTGTTCTTCGGCGAGGAGGCTCATCTGGATCCTCGTGCGGCGCTCCAGTTTCTTGCCCACCGACTAGCGGAACTGGGAGGCCGGATTCGCTTCGGAACCGACGGGGCGCAAGTCAGGGCGGGCAGTAAGCGTGTCGCAGCGGACAGTGAGCAAGTCGG
>Ga0307511_10008760_pt1 | contig 10112 bp, 11 predicted proteins | sample 13_EM_MG_FD_200266 | JGI IMG/M metagenome (GOLD analysis project Ga0307511, IMG submission 200266) | Populus trichocarpa ectomycorrhiza microbial communities from riparian zone in the Pacific Northwest, United States - 13_EM | ecosystem: Host-associated > Plants > Roots > Unclassified | place... | reverse complement strand
GCTGCGGATCATGGTGATGGCATTCGTGACCACGGCCAGCGTGATGGCGATCTGCAAAACGATGAGCAGAAAGCGGATTTTGTTGCGTTTGAGGGCGCGAATGATCGGTCCGAATTCCATGGTCGTTCTCCTCGTCAGATCTTGAGTTGCACGGCCGGCTGCACGGATGAGATCCGCCAGGCCGGATAGAGACCGGCCAGAAGACCGGCGCCGAGGGACAGGAAAAGCGCGGCCAGGATCATCTCGCCGTCGAGCGTGATGACCGAGGTCGCCGAAACGAACTTGGCGATGAGCTTCATCGCCCCGATCGACAGCAGCATGCCGATGATGCCGCCGGCAAGGCCGACCAGCTCGCATTCCGTGATGTGCTGCAGGAAGACGTCGCTGCGTGTCGCGCCCAGCGCCCGCCTCACCGAGACCTCGGGGGCGCGCGCGAGGAACTTGCCGAGGAGCAGGCCGGTGAGGTTCAGCGCACAGATGGCCAGGAAGAGAATGGAGATGGCCGCCATGGCCGTGACCTGCGGGCGGATGACGCCGAACACGCCCAACAGATCGTGCAGCGAGGTGACGCGATTCATGAGCGGCCGCTCAAAGCGTCCGTGCTTCTTTTCTTCCAGCACGTGGCCGTCGACGAAGCGGTGGTACTGCTCGGCGTCGGCTGGCGAACGCAGCTCGACCCAGAACTGTACCCAGTCGACGTCGGAGTTGAGGAAGGCAGCGAAGTCGTTGCCGCCGCCGGCGATGTTCTTCCAGCCGTCACTGTTGCCGGCCGACCGGATCTGCATCGACGGCGTCAGCGAGAAGGGCATGAAGACCGGCTCCGGCTCGCCGGTGAAGTTTCCGTTCAGGTCGTACATCTTGATGAAGGGGCGCCACGGCTTGAGCACACCGACGACAGTGAACTCGCGGTCTTCGATGCGCACGCGCTTGCCGACGGAGTTGATGCCGCCGAACAGCTTCTGATTCATGGCGTCGTTGATGACGACGACCTGCTCCGATTTCGCGTCCGCTCTGCGATCCCACGGTCCGCCGTATTCGAAGGGAACGTCGAAGATGGTGAAGAAGTCGGAGAAGCAGAGCCGGACGCCTTCGCTGGAAGGACGCGCCACTTTCGGATCGGGATAAACGGTCATCATGGCCATGAACGCCGCGGTCTGACGCACGGGGATGTTCGAGCGCATCAGGGCCATGGCGTCGCGATACGAAATCTGCGGCGGGATGGCTTCGCCGGGATTGTCGGAGTTGGTCGGATAGGGCGTGTGCGGATCCCAGTTGTCCATCCGGATGTAGAAGACGCGGTCGCTCTTTCCGGGCAGCGGATCGCGGGCGAACATGTGCCGGACGGTGGTGAAAGTCGTCGAGGCGCAGATGCCGAGGGCGATGCCGCCGATGATGACGCCCGTCAGGACAGGATTGCGGCGGAGACTCTTGATGGCGATGCGAACGTTGTAGAGCAGCATGGCGTCCTCACTTCGCCGACTTCAACGCGCCGCCGAAGAGTGCTGGCGGACGGTCGACGTCGATCACGCGGCCATCAAACAAATGAATCTCGCGCGAGGCGCGCGCCGCGCATTCGGGACTGTGCGTGACCATGACGATGGTCGTGCCGCGCTGGTTGATCTCGTCGAGCAGGTCCATGATCTCGCGGGCCATTAGCGAGTCGAGGTTTCCGGTCGGCTCGTCGGCCAGGATCAGTTTCGGATCGGCGGCCAGCACGCGGGCGATGGCTACGCGCTGCTGCTGTCCGCCCGACATCTGCGACGGAAGGTGATGCAGCCGCGAGGAGAGGCCGACCATCTCGGCGGCCTTTTCGATGCGCGTCTTGCGCTCCCCTGCCGGCATGCCGCGATACCGCAGCGGAACGTCGACGTTGTCGAAAAGGTCGAGATCGGGAATCAGGTTGAAGCTCTGAAAGATGAAGCCGATCTTCTGATTGCGGATGTGCGACATCTCGCGATCGGAGAGCCGGCTGACGTCTTTGTCGTCGAGCTCGTAAACGCCGGTCTCAAAGTTGTCGAGCAGTCCGGCCACATTGAGAAAGGTCGTCTTGCCCGATCCGGAGGGACCCATGATGGCCACGAACTCGCCCGCTTCGACGTTGAGCGAGAAGTCTTCGAGGGCATGCGTTTCGACGAGCTCGGTGCGATAGATCTTGCGTATGTTCTTCATGCGTAGCATCGATGTCTCTCCTGTCACCGCAGAATGAGTGAGTTGACGTTTCCGAATGGCGAGGTGTCCGAGAGGATCACGCGATCTCCTTCGCGCAAGCCGCTGACGATTTCTACTTCTGACGCTCCGATCGATCCGAGGGCGATGGCGCGCCGCGAGGCCATGCTGCCGTCGACGACGTAGGCGCTGCGCCCGCCGCTGGCTTCGACGAACGCGCCGCGCGGGAGCTTGAGCACGTTCTTCTTCGATTCGAAGACGAGCCGCGCGCTGACGCGCTGGTTCTGCCGCAACCCTTCCGGCCACTGCTCGTCGGGAACCGCACGCGCGGTGATCTGGTTGCCGACGATCTCCGGCGAGACAGCGGTGATGTGGGCGGCATGCTCGCCGCTCGCATACCCGATCATCAGTGGCGTCCCGATCTTCACATCGCCCGCATATTCCTCGGGGATGGTGATCTCGAGCTCGAGCGAGGAGAGGTTGATGACGGTAAGGATGGCCTGGTTGGCAACGACCGAGCTCTGGTCGTTGACGGTGACCGCCGCCACCATGCCATCGAACGGCGCACGGATGGTGAGGTCCTCGTACCGCTTCTGCGTCTCGTCCGTCGCCGATTGCTGGCGATCGACCTGCAACTTGCGGCTGCGCACGTCGAAGTCGACGGTCTCGTGATTGAGTCCGATCTCGCGCTGCGCCTGCGCCACTTCGAGCTCGGCGACATGAACGTCGTCCTGTGCCCGCTCGTAGTCGGAGCCGTTGATGAGGCCATCGTGCCGAAGCAGTTCCGCACGATGCAGCGCGCGCTTGGCCGCTTCCAGCCGCACCTGCGCCAGCGCAACCTGCTGTTTCAATCGCGCATCGGACTGCGATCCAGCGATCTTGCCGCGCTCGAAGTCAGTGCGAAACGAAAGAAGTTGGGCCTTCGACTGCTCCAATGCACTGCGCAGCTCCGGGCTGTCGACGATGGCCAGGATGTCGCCCTTGCGAACGACGCTCCCCGCTTTGGTCCGAATCGCCACGATTCCCTGCGCAGGACTGATGAGCGTCGGGTGCAACGCAGCGACGACGCGCCCCTGCACGGAGATGTCCCTCACCAGGTTGCCGCGGGTAACGGTTCCAATCGTGAGCGTCGATCCATCGACCGCCCGATCCGCCTTCGACCAGCGACGAATGGCGGGAAAGGCCACGGCAAGTGCGATGAGGACCACCAGAATCGCCCCCGCCGCGATGATCCGCGGCCGCGTAAACGGCGACCCAGGCGCAACCGCGCGATCCATCGACGATGCATTTTCAATCATTCGGAAGCGCTACAGCGCAACCGAGGTGCCATGAGTGAAGTGATTGATTCGTGAAGAGTTCCGCGAATTTGAGAGTGTCCGCTGCGTGTCCGAAGTGACAAGTGTCCGCGGACAGGTGTCCGGCAAGTGGCTATCGTCCTAACACCACGTCGAGACCGGCAAGCAACAGCTCAACTTTCACGCGCGGCAGTTTGGACACTCGCTCTTTCAGCATCCTTCGGTCGGCTGTAAATACTTGCGACACATTTGCGACGGAATCTTTGGTGAGGCTGGTAACCCGCGAGGGCAGCAAGACGTTACCCGGCGCGCTGGACCATCGTAGGTTGCTGGTCAGAGGAACGCAGATCACGGTGGCGATCAGGCTCCGATTGAGATCGTCTCCCTGCACAACTACGACAGGCCTCGGAAATCCCGGTTCCGATCCTGACGGTATCGGCAGGTCAGCCCACCAGATCTCTCCCTGCGAGATTACCATTCAACTTTTTCGAGGATACGGCGAGCGGTGGCGTTGACGAAGTCTGTTTCCTGATCAACTTCGGCACAGACCCGATTCATCGCGTCGGTGACCTCGTCGGGCGAATGGCGAGCGACGTATTCACGCAAGGCAGCACTGAACACTTCGCTTCGTGATCGACGGCCGCGACGCGCAAGACGCTCGACCTTTTCAAAGACGTCATCCGGAATCGACACAGCTGTTTTCATACCAGTAGTATAACCACCTTCCCCGAGCCTTCATTCGAGATCCTGAGTCGTATTGCACAATGGATGACGTTCTCCTTCAGCCATGAAAGTCACCCGCACCGCGTCCGCTGCATTCACCGCCGAATTCGAGAGCGAGGATGAACTGCGCGAAGAACATCGCGCGAACCTGTCGATGGGAGGCCTTCGTCTGGAAACAACGGAAAGCGTCGCACTCAACGCGACCATCCTGCTGACGTTACGCGGCCCATGGGGCGGAGAAGCGATCGCCCGCGCCACAGTTGTAGCCGCACTCCCCGATGGAATCGCACTGGCAATCGACGGAAACGCTGACGAGCATTTTGAGCGGCTGATCGCCAAGCCGGTCGACGATTCCTCGGAGGAAACGCCCGAGAAGAAGCAGAACGTCTGGGACCGAGTCCGCGCGCTCTCGCAGATGGAGAAGCTCCTGCTGGCAGTGAAGGCGGATCGGACCGAACGAGCGCTTCTCCTGCAGGACAACGATCCGCGCGTGCTCCTGTCCCTGCTCCGCAATCCGCGTCTTACAGTTGATGAGGTGGCGCGCCTGGCGAAGTCCACGTTCCTGAACTACCAGGTCGCCGACGTAATCATGAAAACGGGCCAATGGATGGCCAGCCTCGACGTACGCATCGGCCTCATTCACAACGCCAAGACGCCGCCCGCGTTTGCACTGCGCATTCTGCCGACGCTGCCTGAGTCGGAGGTGCGCAGCATTGCAAGAGCTGGAGCGAACATGGCGCTGAAGACGGCGGCGCTGCGACAACTTCAAGGACGATAGCCATCCGGATCTACCAACCCCGCACCGGCCGCCACTCATCGACGATCGCGTCGCCATCGATGACGTGATACTGGTCGTACATCGCAGCAGTGAGGCAGGAGTGATTCGGAACGACGCGAACGCGCGTTCCCACCGGCGGCGGTGAGCTCATCTTCACCTTTCCGTGCTCTTGCGACAGCGCAATCAGTCGGGCGTCGAGCGGGCGCAGCGCCAGATCGCAGATCAGCCCGAAGCCGAAATTCGGATCGAGATGGTCGGGGCTCGTGTCCTTCGACATCGCCAGCGCGCCTGCATCGATGATCGCCTCGCCTCGCTCGGGATACGAGCCGACGACGGTCGAGAGAACGGAGACGGCGACATCCTCGCGCGCGCAGGAACCGAGCGTCGCCTGGAAGGCATCGAAGAAGACGTAGTTACCGGGACGCACTTCGTCGGTGTCGGTGAATGATTCGACGATTGACAACGTAGGTGTCGAGCCGATGCTGCGAGTCAAATCATCCAATCCGATCAGCGCGCGGAATCTCGTCAGCGACGACGTCTCCTCGGCGGCGATGCGCCGGATCTCATCGACATCGTGTGCGTTGTAGGAGTGTCCGGCGTGCGTGAGCAAGCCTTGAAAATGGATGGCAGGCGATTCGGAAATGGCGATGGCCAGCCGTACGCTGTCGGGGTCGTTCGGGTCGACGCCGGCTCGGTGGTAGCCGCAATCAATCTTCAGAAAGACGTCGAACACGACGCCGTGAGCAGCGTGAAACTCCTCTACCGCGCGTAGAGCAACTTCGCTGTCGATGAGGATATTGAAGCGTTCGATTCGCGACGCAAGCGCGGCCGCACGGGCCAGTTTTTCAGGCGCGATCGGCACTCCGTACGTGATGTCGCGGAACCCGCCATCGGCGAAGAACTCCGCCTCGGCCATGGTCGAAACGGTGATTGGGCCGGTCGCTCCGCCGTGCTGCATCCGGCCGATCTCGATGGTCTTGTGCGTCTTCACGTGCGGGCGGAAGGCGACGCCCGAAGTGAGGGCCTTGGCGCGCATGCGAACGCAGTTTTGCTCGACAATGGTGCGGTCGACGAGGAATGCGGGCGTCGTCAAATGCGAAAAATCATTCATATCGATATGGATGCATTCTATGCGTCCGTGGAGCAGCGCGACCGGCCGGAGTTGCGCGGCAAGCCGGTCATCGTCGGATGGCCCGGCGAGCGGAGCGTGGTCTGCGCGGCGTCGTACGAGGCCCGCAAATTCGGCGTGCACTCGGCAATGCCGGCCACGCGCGCGAAGCGGCTTTGCCCGGACGGCGCGTTCATTCATCCGGATTTCGAAAAGTACCGGGCGGTGTCGCGGCAGATCCGCGAGATCTTCGAGCGTCACACACCGCTGGTCGAGCCGCTCTCGCTCGATGAGGCCTACCTCGATGTGACCGAGGAGCTGACCGGGATTCCGACGGCAACAGAGACGGCGGAGACGATCCGGCGGGAGATCCGATCGGAGACGGAGCTCACGGCCTCGGCGGGCGTGGCGCAGAACAAGTTCCTGGCCAAGATCGCCAGCGATTGGAAAAAGCCGGATGGCTGCTTCGTCATCCGTCCGCATCAGGTGGAGCGGTTTCTCATGCCGTTGAATGTGAGGAAGATCCCCGGTGTGGGCAAGGCCACGGAGAAGATCCTGACCGAAATGGGGATCGCAACGGTCGGCGATCTGCATTCGTTCACTGCCGACCAGCTCGTAGCCCGTTTCGGCAAATGGGGAACGCGGTTGTGGGAGCTGGCTCGCGGCATCGACGAATCGCCCGTGGTTCCGTCGCAGAAACGGAAGTCGTGGTCGAGCGAGAACACGTTCGCCAAAGACATCACGCTCGATGAAGTGACCGAGTACATCCGCGAGGAATCGCAACGACTCTGGCAGTCGCTCGTCGACAAGAAGATGACGGGACGGACGGTGACGGTGAAGCTGCGCACCGGCGATTTCAAAACTGCTACGCGACGGCTGACTCCCGAGTCTCCCCCATCGAGCGGCGACGACCTGGCGCGCATCGGCACTGAGCTTCTGACGCGATTCGATTTCCCTCCGCAAAGCCGCTACCGGCTGGCAGGTATCGGCGTATCGAATTTCGTCGATGAGAATGATGCGGAGCCAGCGAAGGAGCAGCCGGAGTTGTTTGTCGCTGGGGAGTAGGTTGCCGAGTTGCGGTTGGCAACCTGGTAACTCGGCAACCTGGCAACCGATTCATCCACTACAATCCCCGCCACTTTTCTTCCGAGGTGCTCATGAATCCTGTTCAGCCCATCACAGTCGCGCAGTACGGCATCGGACCGATCGGTGCGGAGATCGCGCGGCTGCTGCTTACCAAACCGTGGCTCAAAGTCGTCGCCGCCGTCGACGTCGATCCGAACAAGATCGGCAAGGACCTCGGCCAGGTGATCGGACTCGATCGCGAAGTCGGCGTCAAAGTCACTCGCGAATTGACGACGAAGGCCGATGTCGTCTGCCACTCCACCGGTTCCCGGCTTCGCGATGTCTCCGGCCAGCTCAAGGACCTTCTCGAACGTGGTTGTCACGTTGTCTCCACCTGCGAGGAGCTATCGTTCCCGCTCGATCAGCAGATTCGTGAAGAGCTGCAGCAGGTCGCGCGCGCGAAGAACGTCACGCTCCTCGGCACCGGCGTCAATCCCGGCTTCGTGATGGACAAGCTGCCGCTGACTATCACCTCGGTGTGCCAGCGCATCGATGCGGTTGAGATCATTCGCATCCAGAACGCATCGACGCGACGCGAGCCGCTGCAGCGCAAAGTGGGCGCGGGAATGACACCGGACGAGTTTCGTGCCGCCGTCGACGCGGGCAAGATCAAGCACATGGGTCTGCGCGAATCCCTGATGATGGTGGGCAAGGGCCTCGGCGCGGAGTTCGAATCCGTGAGCGACGAAAAGATCGAACCGATTATCGCTGAGCGCGAAGTGAAGACGCAGTACCTGACCTGCGCGGCCGGTCAGGTGGCCGGTGTGCATCAGACGATCTACGGCCGCGGCAAGATCAACGTGAGCCTCGAGCTGCGGATGTACGTCGGCGCCGAGGACGTCGCGGCTGATCGCGTCATCGTGCATGGCGTGCCCGATGTGGAGATGGTCATCAAAGGCGGCGTCCACGGCGATCGCGCTACGGCGGCGATGGTGGTGAACTCGATTCCGCGCGTCGTCAGCGCCAGACCGGGCGTACTGACGATGGATGACATCCCGATCAGTTTTCGGTGAGTGTCACGTTCGTAGCGCCGTCGGCCCGACGGCGCCACGAGCGTTTTCCTACCTACGACGAATGGTCGTACACGATCTTCCAGCCCTGACCGATCCGGTGAAAGATCAGCGTGAACCGTCCGTGCGGCGCGTCGGCCTCGCGCGTCAGCTTCCAGGCGCCGGTGACGACCACGATGTCCGCCGTGTGCTGGAGGAAATCGATGTCCGAAAACGCGAGCGTCCCCATCTTGGCGCGCGTGTCGTACTTCGCCTTGTAGCGGTCGCGAACTTCCTGCCATCCGCGCGTGACCGTGTCCGTGGTGACGAACATGGTGTCGCTGGCCCGCGCGTAACCGTCCATGTACCCGTTGATGTCGCCGCGATTCCAGGCTGCTACTTGCTTATCGAGAACGGCTTGAATCGCGTGGAGATCGTCGGAACCCAAATGATCGGCAGCCGCCACGAGCGGCAGCAGGGCAACGATCGCGAGGATGATCAGTCGTTTCATCTGCCTACCGCGGCCACACGCGACGCCAGGTAGTGCCCGGTCGTCTGCGTCGATTTGACCTGCAACGGAAGCATTGACACGTCAGGATCGAGCGCTCCTACCACCACCGGACGCTGCTCGATGACATTGCCAGCGTCGTCGCTGATCGTGTACGTGCCGACCACGACTTCGCGGCGGTATTTCGTATTCGAGCGCGAGCCAACGTCAACGTGATCGCCGGTCAGAACGATGAGACCATCCTCCCACGGCGTTGCCGAAAGGTTGGACACCGCCCGCGGACTGACCAACGTCGGCTTGAGGACAGTGGGATTGATCGGACCGGACGGACGCTCCACGAAACCGGCCGAATTGAAGAACACGGTCAACGTCAGCGGCCGGACCAGCGAAGCATTGCGACTCAGCTCCGCTTCGGTCACCCGCTGGAGGGCCGCCGTATCGACGCGGCCTACCGCACCATCCGAGGCATTGACGACTACGTGGACGGGAGCGTTTGCTGGAGTGTGGGCACAGGCAACTACAAGAGACAACATACCGAGGAAGAACGACTTTTTCATAAATTCTCCTTCGGTACCGGCGGGCAGATTGTACACCTGATGTTTTATTCGGTCAGCGCTTTCACGCGCGCGGCGATGATTTCGCCAGTCTGCCTGGCGAGGGAGCGGTCGGAAGGAATCTCATCCGCATCGACGTGAATCGCATCCGACTCGATCACGCGGCCGGTTGCATCGCTGATCGTGTACTTCCCTTCGATCTCGGTTCGCACGATCCTTCCAGCGAAATATCCTCCCTGGTGCTCTTCGACTACCGCTGGCGTGGCGTCGCTGAGATCGCCATAGGGAAGAATCTGCCTCGAGTACGACGACGCAGGGACGTACATTCCGCCGGAGAACGGATGGCGAAGAGTGATGGCCACTGTCAAGGGACCGGCCTTCGGAGTTCGCCGGGCGATGGCGCTCACCGTTGCATCGCGAACTTCTCGCGCAAAGCGGTCGCCAATGGTGACTATGTCCCAGGCGACTTTGACGTGAACCGATGTGCTGCGTTCTGTAGAGACGCTGTGCTGCGTAGCGCACGCAACCGCAAGAAGAAGACAACAGAAAACGGAAATGATGGAACCCACGCGTTTCATAGCGAATCCTTTCGCGGGTACCGGCGCAAAGATCGTAAAGCATAAGGCGCGCCGAGGGCGATCAACCCTGCAACAAGCCAGAGAACAATCCAGGCCAGAGGCGCCGACCTCATCCAATTCCACAATGCAAGAGTGACCGACCAGAGTCCGTAAACCAGCAAAAAGATCCGGCGATGATGGCGGTCATCGTCGACTCCCGCGGCGATGCTCGCACCGAGGATCAGCGTGGGGATGAAACCGAAGACGACGTTCAGAACGTGAATCACGTCCGATACCGCACGTCGATCA
>Ga0307511_10008758_pt1 | contig 10112 bp, 8 predicted proteins | sample 13_EM_MG_FD_200266 | JGI IMG/M metagenome (GOLD analysis project Ga0307511, IMG submission 200266) | Populus trichocarpa ectomycorrhiza microbial communities from riparian zone in the Pacific Northwest, United States - 13_EM | ecosystem: Host-associated > Plants > Roots > Unclassified | place... | reverse complement strand
TCAGCGATTGTGAGCGAAATTCCTCCCCCGTTTTTGTCCTTGCTCCTGTTGCGCTCGTTTTTATGACTTAAAACTCTACTCACACATATCCTACAATGCTTAGAGCTGGTTGCACTACCAGCTGTGCATTCAGCGTTGTTTGGCGTATCTCTCGGCGATGTTTCTTCCGATGAGGTCAGATCCACTTCTGGATGATTCCCATCATGTCCTGTTTCCGTAGGAGCATTCGCATACGATAGGGATACTCTGTGCCTATGGGCTCTGTGTGCTTTTACACGATCCCGGTGAGTAAATCGCTCTATAGATCTATTTTTCAATAAACCTCCCTCCCTCGCTCCCGCAATTTCTCCTGAGTTTCCCAGTTTATTCTAGCTCATTTCTGGGTGGTATATATGTCTAGTATACGCCCCCGAAGCCGTTAATAGACGGACCCAACACTTGGTAAGTTATTCCTATTTTTGTGTTTAATCCCCACCCTCAAAACTCGTTATAGGCTTTCGCTTTTTCCTTTATATTGTAACCATTTCCACAGCCAGGGGAGGGTTAGTACTTGTATAATGGATATTGTGTGTGTGTGTTAGCACTATATATACAATATTAAAATGATTTTCATGTGGATACGAGCGGGGGAGGGATCTGCACAAGATCGGATGAATTCTGGGTACCGGGAATCATTGACATCACATTACCTCGAAATACACACTTGACAACTTCCCAGGGTATAATGAGGAGCAAGGTTTACAAAAGCTCAGAAAAAAGTATAAAGTATAAATAAGTGAAATAAGCTATGGACGAAAAATAAGTCCGAGAAAAGTGCGAGAAAGTAAAAAAAGTGATCGAGACGTTTGCTGATGCGTCCGCATTACCTATGGCATACTACATGGCGACCCGACGGGGTCTGGGTTCGTTGATGGACAGACATCTATCACCGAACGCCACGCTTCCCCCAGATATTCTCCGGTCTGCGAGCGAAGGACTCATGGAGCTCCGTGAAGTAGAGCTCAACGAAACCCATGATCTGATCTTTGGACAGAAAGGCTCTCACCCCTGCTCTACCTCGAACTGTCCTTCGCGCACTCAGATTGGTCCGGCGGGACCTGCGGCCTGCCGAGATGTATTCAAACATATCGTGGGTTCCTCTCGGTTGGGAACGAAAGTGCCACATTGCTCCCCTGCATACCAATCAAAAACCCATTCATTCGCAACAACAGCAACGACTAAGGCCTGAGGTATAGGCGAACAATATCCGGACTCGTTCGGAGAGCCTGGCCTAGCAGACCTCGTCATTGAACCCAGGCTGTCCTATACCGCGCTAGAGCAAACACTCAGGCTGAATGAGAGCCGGGATATCGCAAATCTCGGCGATCGGCATCCTTCGAATTCTGCCGCTTCCCCGCTTGGCTCACCCATCGTTCCTCTTTCACCCTGTTATCATGTCTCCGAACCGGTTGGCCTTTCGACTCCTAGGATGTTGTTCGATTCAAGGGAACCACGCAGAACTCGCCCACGTGGGCTTGAGGTGTTCCGCCAGGCCCGCCCGCCAGCAAGAATCATTCGCACCGTCCCTTTGGTATCGGTTATAACACGAACCAAAGAGAACGTCGTTCCGAACGTTGACCAACACCGCCCTGGCTGGTCGAGCCCGCCTTGCGCTGATGCGACGTCCGGCCGACAGAGAAAATGTGTGCGTGCGTGTGTGTAAATCTATTATACTCCCATCAGCTCGGTGGCCAGGGGAGTCCCTTATCTACTGCATCGGCAGGACATGTTGATAGAGAGAACGTAGCTTGCTCGCTGTTTCTGCTCGGCTACGCGTGACATCGACGGTTGTTGCACCCTTTTGCTTCGCTGTATTTCTGGGGGCTTCGAGAGCTTGGAACTGCCCACTGGGACTGTTGTGCTAGCCGGTTACAGCGACCAGTATATCTGTATGCGAATCGCAGCGCTGTTTACGTAACCACATTGTGATCAGGTCCACTCCCACCGCCACAATCGCAATGAGGGAAATCAACAGTGCCCTCGGTTCAGTGTTCGGCAAATTGTCCGACCAGAACTATGCACAATCCTTCGACTTTTACCGCTTCTGGTTCGATATAGGACAAACGTACCATCAAGTCCCCTCAGACCAGATATTCAATACCATCTGGAGCAATACTAGATCGATGATAAACCTCTCACACGATAAACCAATCTACTCGACTGCTCGCTTGATTCTCCGTTTCGCAGGTGATGCAGAGTCAGATCCTATTCTCGCCCCGCACAGCCAGGGGCTGCGAAGTCGCCTCTGCACAGCGACCCTCCAACAATTCTACAGCGATAATCTGGAGGCTGTGAAGTGTGGTGCGGAGCCAGACTACGTGGTCATCAATCTCGTCGCACACTGGGCCAATCTCGGATACATAGAGGAATCTGCGATCCGCAATCACATCCTACAGTCTCTCATCTCCCACCCGACACTGCACGATCACCAAGCGTACACGCTTATCATCCTGTTCAAACTGGCGGGTGCCACATTTGAGGCATACGTTGACCCTTCTGTGATTAACCGCTGTTTTGAGCTCCTCAAGAACCATTGCTTTTGCGATCTACCCCAAGGACGCATCGCGTGGGAGGAGACGCTGGAAGGCATCAAACTGGTGCGTGCGCCCGAACAATGAGGAGCCGATATTGGGCTAAGATGGGTTTTCAGGAACTAATCGCGTTACGGGAGGGTGGTTGGGAGGGTCTCCCTCCCCCACCTATGTTCGCAACTGGGAAGCCCAAGCTGACCGGCACGAACAGAAAGACCCTGCTACAACTCCTGTTATCTCGTCTTTCGGCCTTCCTACCAGGGATCTTGAACCTCAGATCCCTCAGTCCCCTCCACTGAACCCGATCACCACTGCAGTGATAGACACAGCGCCTATGTCCCCCGTCACTCTAGGCACTCATTCTCCGTCCATCAGCATCGTCACACTCTCCGACTTCACGATCGCAGATGCCTCTGATGACGAGACTCCCGCCAACGCCACGATCTCAGACACCTCTGACGATGAGCTTCCCATCGATTCCGCTACCGTAACTCGGCATGAGACTTTCTACCTCGAAGATGGGAACTTGGAGGTGTTGTGCGGGAACACACTCTTCCGCGTCACCGCCAACATTCTGTCCTTCCACTCTCCCACCCTTCGTCGGATGTTTGCAAAGACCAGCCTGGAAACTGCAGAGTCACCTAATGGTTGTCCCCGCATTCTGTCCTCAGACACCGCCGCAGATTTCACCACACTCCTCAAGATAATATACCTCCCTGGGTTCGTCGCTCCGCCCCCTTGTTACCAGACTCTTCCACTGATGTCTACCCACCTCCAGCTTTCCCGAACGGAATAAAGTTCCGGATTTCACCACATTCTCATCCCTCCTTCGAATCACCGCAAAGTACGAGATGCCCACCATCCGGTCCCAGATACTTGAGGTCGTCCGTGATGCATACCCAGAAACATTTGAGGGGCTCGGCCCTTCCAAGCCACTCGGGGAGAACGTCTTCAGTGGAAGGACTCCTCATCCGAATGAAGTCCTCAACCTCTTTGTCCAACAGAAGCTCACGTCCGCATTATCTATGGCATACTACATGGCGACTCGTCGGGGTCTGGGCTCGTTAATGGACAGACACCTACCACCGAACGCTATCCTTCCTCCAGAGGTCCTCCAGTCTGCGAGCGAGGGACTCATGGAGCTCCGTGAAGCGGAACTCAACGAGACCCACGATCTGATCTTTGGACCAAAAAGCTCTCACCCCTGTTCCGCGTCAAACTGTCCTTCACGCACTCCAACTGGTCCGGCGGGACCTGCGGCCTGCCGAGATGTTTTCAAGCATGTCGTGGGTTCTTCTAGGTCGGGGACGAAAGTGCTGGAGGTCCCTGAGTTTTACCAGGATCGTGGAGGGGAGGTTCAGTGCATCAGCCCCGGTATCTGTGGCGGTTGCGTGGAAAGGTGGGAGCCTGGGCATGCGGAGTTGAGGAAGAGGGTTTGGGCAATGTTACCAGATGTTTTTGGGCTGAAGGGTTAAATTGGTGTTCAGAGCTTGGTGTCGAGTTGCGTTGTATGCCATCTGTATGTCCGTGTACATTTCTGTCCTTCGTGCGCTGTTTCTGATACACGGTGGTCCCTCCTGCAATGCGGAAAGTTCATCCGGGCCAACCATCACGCCATGCATCTTTCCGTTCTTACACCACCCCGTCGTGTTGATCAAAATACTGTACAATTCCAGGGACTACACCAGCTAGGGTACACATACCAGACCAAGGCAACACATACCAGACCAAGGCAACACATACCAGACCAAGGCAACACCCACCGACCGTCTGGGAACCGCCGAGGAGTGCTTCACTCGCTTCCGACCCTGAGGGCGATCCCAGTTTCATGTTTTGGCACAGCTCATAGTCTCCGGAAGTTCTCAATGTCGTGTCTGTGGCTCTGGGGAGATTATGTGGTTAAACTGAGAGGGCAGTCATCGGTTGGGATCGGAGTGGACTCACCTCCTCGCTCATGCCACAAGACCTTCCGTTGGTTTCGTTACAGATCGCGTCCGCCTTCGAAAACTGCTTGTGCTGATTGCAGGTCTGTCTGGTCAGAAATAGAGGGACGACACTCAATTGGCGGGAGTGACCACCGTCCTGTCGAGTCGCTCCGGTCACGACAGATTACCGGAGCAGTTCTTGAGTTCAACCTTGAAGTCGTCCGCTTATCTAGCCCAAGGGTTGGAGAACTCGTCGGCTATGCGTGGATTTTGTTTGGGTTTTGGGCGCATTGATCCTTGATGCTGTCAGAGGTTCGGTGGGCTTATAATGGTCGTCCGCTTCGAAGTCGATGCTCGTTTTCGGGACGTTATAGAGGAGTCACCTCCGGGTCCAGACCTTACCCTCAAACACTCCTGCAGTAAATCTATCAGAGTGGGGACCTCCCGAGTAGCTGAAACACACCTCCCCAAATAAAAACCCAGAACCGTCCATACACGAATCGCTGGGAATGCATCCCAATCTCCACCTCTCCCGGACCGGCGGGTTTCCTAAGGTTCTGTTGTCCTTTGGCGAGGGATTTAACGAGCTCTTCGTTGGGAAAAACAGGGATACTCGTGAGATCGTCAGCATTAGGACTGTGGCGGAGCAGGCGACGGGCCAGGGAAGGTAGAACAAGTGACCAGATCCAAGGGAACTTGATATCGTTCAGCGCGTTGGAAAGAGACCGATCGTTGCATGCTATGTCTACCGTTATAGTCCTTCGCAAGCAGAGCCCAGTCGGGGAGCACAAGGTGTTGGGGACATATCTCGTGTGTAGGTCGCAACGGTCGCGCTTCGATTTACGTAACCAACTTCTACTTGACTACCACCACAATCGCAATGGACGAGATCGACAAAGCCTTGAGTTCAGTGGTCGAAAAGTTGTCCGACGAGAACTACGAACAATCCCTCGCCTTTTATCGTGTTTGGTTCGGGATAGGACAAGCACATCACCAAATCCCCTCCGACCAGATCTTCAATGCCGTCTGGAACAACAGAAGGATGGGCTCGATGGAGTCGAATCTCTCATCCGGTAGACTTATCAACTCGACCATTAGCTTGATTCTCCGGTTCGCCAGCGATGCGGAGTTGGATCATTTCCTTGGCCCGTACAGCTCCGGGCTACAAAGCCGTCTCTGCGCAAAGGCCCTCCAAGAGTTCTTCAACAATAACCTGAAGGGCACGCGGTGTGGGGACCCCGAATCCGTGTACGGTATCTGCACAGACGCTAATCTCATTGCGCACTGGGCCAACCTCGGATATGTTGAGGAAGCTGTGATTCGCGACCATATCCTACAGTCCCTTATCTCCCACTCAACACTGTACGATCACCAAGTGTATGCACTCGTTATTCTATTCAAACTGGCGGGTGCCACATTTGAGGCATACGCTGACCCATCAGTGGTTGGCCGCTGCTTTGAGCTTCTCAAGAACCACCGCCTTTATGATCAGGGACGTGGTAGGTGTAGTTCGGCGTGGGAAGAGCTGGAACGTGCCAAACAGGTGCGTGCATCCCACGTGTTGAACGACAGTCGTTGTTTTAAGGTGAACTTCCAGGAGGTAATCGATTTACGGGAGCGCGGGTGGGAAGGCCTCCCTCCTCCACCTGTGTTCACGACCGGGAAACTAAAGCCGACTGGCGCAATCCAGAAAGACCTTGCTGCGACTCCGGTCGCCACATCCTTCGGACTCCCCAACAGAGAACTTGAACCTCAAATCCCCCCGCACGAACCGGCCGCCATCCCAGGGGTAGATACAGTCCCTACATCCCCCGTCGCTCCAGCGACCCAGTCACCATCGATCAGCATCACCACTCTCTCCGACTTCACGATCGCGGATGCTTCTGACGACGAGCCTCCTCCCGACCCCTCAGTCGCGGGCACTTCCGACGATGAGCTTCCCATCAACCATACCGCCGCGGTTCAGCATAAAACCTTCTACCTTGAGGACGGGAATGTGGAAGTGCTTTGCGGGAACACACTCTTCCGTGTCACCGTCAGCACTCTGTCCTTCCATTCTCCTGCGCTTCGTCGGATGTTCGCAAAGACCAACCTGGCGACTGCAGAGTCACCCAATGGTTGCCCCCGCATTATATCCTCAGACACTGTCACGGATTTCACTACGCTCCTAAAGATGATATACCTCCCTGGGTTCGTCACTCCGCCTGCTGGTCCCCAGGTTCTTTCACTGACATCCATCTATCTACAGATTTCCTGAGCGGAACAAAGTCCCCGATTTCCCCACGTTCTCGTCCCTCCTCCGAGTCACAGCGAGATACGAGATGCCCGCTGTCCGATCCCAGATACTCGAGGTTGTTCGTGATGCATACCCGGAGACTTTTGAAGGGCTTGGGCCATCCAAGCTGTTGGGAGAGAGCGTCTTCACCGGAAGAACTCCTCACCCGAATGAGGTCCTCAACCTCTTTGTCCAACAGAAGCTCACGTCCGCATTACCGATGGCATACTACATGGCGATTCGACGGGGTCTGGGTTCGTTGATGAACGGAAATCTGCTACGACACGCCACGCTTTCTTCAGACGTCCTCCAATCTGCCATGGGAGGACTCATGGCACTCCGCGAAATGGAGCTCAACGAGACCCATTATTTGATCTTTGAGCCCAAAGCCTCTCATCCATGTTCTGCGTTGAATTGTCCTTCACGCACTCCGACTGGCCCGGCGGCATTGCTGGCCCACCGAAATGTTCTCGATCGTATTGTGGGTTCCTCTCAGTCAGGGACGAAAGTGCTGGAGGTTCCCGAGTTCTACGAGGATCGCGGAGGCGAGCTTCAGTGCATTGGCCCCGGTATCTGTGGCGGTTGCGTGGGGAGGTGGGAGTCTGGGCACGCGGAGTTGAGGAAGAAGGCTTGGGCGACGTTGCCAGATGTTTTTGGGTTGAATTCCCGTTAAGAGCCTGATGTCGAGTCCCATGGTTTTACTATCCGTACATTCACCGTGGGCTTGGGATGTGTGTCAGTCTGAGCGATGTTCATTGTATAATCTACCCTAGTTTACATATTCTGCCCTCATGTTCGGAGATGGGTCGTGTGTACGCTTTGGTACTCCAGTATCAACGAAGGCATATTCTTCCGACCTCCGTTATGATTCTGCCGTCAGCTGTAAACGCCTTGACGCCTGGGGTGGAGCACTTGGTACTTTGTCTCTTGCGTTCCGCGTCGAGATCAAATGAACCCCACGACTGCATAGGCGATTCTGAAGGGCTCGAATGTCGGAACCAACGCCGCAGGATGGTCGGGTGTCGTGGCGGAGTTCGAAATTGTTGTGCCAGCAACCGATCCACGTTCAACAGGGGTCCCAATGGATCCCAACAACCATGACTACCTCGACCGGTCGGAACTCTTCTATATCTCACCACTTACGCGCAGCCAAGGAAATCCTGCAAAACGTGACTTCTGATGTGGTGTACGTCTGGAGCGATTAGGATACTTTGTATCGGACGACTGAATTTCGGGCTCAGCTTTGAGAAAAATCCTGAGGTTGGGCCAGCGAACGCAACCGTACGGGTGGTCACTTACCCGATCCCTTCTTTAGGTCCATCTTCTCGAGCAGGACGCTTTCGAAGTTCTCCACCTGATCCGAACCTGGAGAAAGGGGCTTGTTCCAATCAACCGGATGCCTCCTGAGCTGCTCATCCTCATTCCGGACTTCTTGAACAAGGATGTCAGAGACCGGGCCACGATCGCACTAACTCACGTATGCCGGGATTGGAGGGAGATCTTCACCTCGTGTCCGTCTCTGTGGACCGATTTCGAATGTAGGGGCACGAAGAAGACCCTCGTGTACCTCCACCGCTCGAAATCCTCCCCAATCAACGTGCTATTGAAGAGATACGTAGGCGTACGTCCCTACGACCCCCTCTTCCAATTCACCCCTCACGTCATCGGTCGCCTCAAATCCCTGACTATCCATGGAACGCCGGAGGGTCTCCGAGAGATCACCCCACGACTCTCTCATCGCGCACCTCTTCTCGAAAGCTTGGCGATACACCTTGATACCTGTACCTCCCCTCCACAGTATGTCCCCGTGGTCACAACCGCGCTCTTCGGTGGAGACCTCTCTTCGTTGCGTAAGCTGTCCCTAATTCGCATCCGCACGGAGTTACCTTGGAGGAACATGGTCAATTTCACATCGTTCACGCTGAGATACACGGCGTGCGGCGATCCCTCCGTCAGACATCTTCTCGACTTCTTTGAGAGCGCCCCCCGCCTCTGCAAAATCAAACTCGAGTCCCCAACCCCGACCGCTGACGTTCAGATAGGACGAATAGTGTCGTTGGCGTGTCTCAAGAGGTTGGACATCATCGGGGGTGGACCCCCTTCAATCTTGCTCGATCACCTGTTGATCCCGGCCGGCGCGACGTTTACGTTGGAGGGACACCAACGTGACAGGGCCGCCCACCTCCCTGGGTCTTTCGATTGCCTCAAGGAGTTCACCGCATTCAGCATCCTCCTGCACGTTCGGGAATTCTACCCAAGCATACGACTCGGAGGACCCGAGTGGAAAATCGGCATGGTTCCTGTGACACTCCCGGCCACCACCACTTGCAAGGTGCTCGAATCTCTGGCTCAATTTGATCCCTTGAAGGTCGAACGACTGAGAATTTCCGACGGAGATCTAATGCTCCGTGGCGGTTCTAAGATTCACAGGGTGCTTCTCCCCATGCACAACCTACGCACCCTCACAATTTCTAGATGCCAAAACCTATCTAGCTTCGTGGTTTTCTTGAAGATTTCTCGCCTCTGCCACTGGTTGGAAGAATTGGTTCTCGACCCCCGTGACGACATGGATGGATTCGATATCCAGAATGTGATAGGACTGGCGGAATCGAGGAAGACGAAACTGAAGTCTGTTAGGATAGTCAATCAGGATGGATTTCCGCAGGCCCAAGTGTCGAAGCTTGAGGAATACGTCCCACACGTAGAATGCGGTCCTGGGGCTGCTTCAACGAACGATAACTTTGAAAGCAGTGATGAGGAGGATTGAGAAGGAGAGTTCTTGTGGCAGGTCTCAGGTTTGTGTTTTAGACGCGACGCCCTTCTTAAACCCCGGCGTAGAATAGCCGTTAGAACCGAAGGATGTTTCCGGCCACCCTTTCGACCTCGATCTCCCTCCCCGCGGCGCGTGTTTTCAAAGAAAGCGTATCGAAAGCGTAGCAGCAGTTGCATAGAAGCCGAATTTCTCAAAAACCCTCCATACTAAGGCGGCGGTTGATTGGATTCCTCGTTATATTGATACGGTGTCCGCCTTTACCACAGGTAACTCTGGCGTAGTCGGGGTCATGGACAATGAATCGTGATGCACAACGGTTTGTATTTTGTTTTTACGCGCAACCTGTACAGCATGGGTGGTACATCGGCTACATACGTTTTCGACACAATTCGGGTATTTTTGGGGTCCTCGCTGGGACGGTCTCTCCCAAGGCCCAAGAAAGGTAGCATTTACAAAGCGGGGTGGTTCTCAGCAAAGTACTCGTGGCTGTCGGCGTTGTCGATGGCCTTGGCCGGGTCGCTGATAGCCAGACTCTTGCAGCCAGACTGACCATAAACGTAATCGTTGGT
>Ga0307511_10008757_pt1 | contig 10114 bp, 8 predicted proteins | sample 13_EM_MG_FD_200266 | JGI IMG/M metagenome (GOLD analysis project Ga0307511, IMG submission 200266) | Populus trichocarpa ectomycorrhiza microbial communities from riparian zone in the Pacific Northwest, United States - 13_EM | ecosystem: Host-associated > Plants > Roots > Unclassified | place... | reverse complement strand
GTAGGTGAAAAATATGTAACGACGAGAGAGGTAGCTAGTCTCTAACGCGGTCACACTAGAATCTTCTTCAGGCTGATACAATCACCTAGCAATGGGGACTGTGATTCAGGAAAAAGACTGGTCAACGATGACAGAGGGTATCAACTTAAATACGGTGCGGTCAAGGTACGGGTAACGAGAGCGATAGAGTAAAGATAACGGGATGGAAAGAGCTAAACGATAGACTAGAAGCACGTAACGACAGACTGGAGTGAATCCAGAACTATAGTGTAGTAATCAACATTAGTAATCGGAACAGGGTATCCGCTGAGTAAGGACGAGATCCTTACACTACCAGACCTCTAGTTTTTCCCGTGGGAAAATTTCCAGATGGTTATGGTAACAAGACAAGGCGCGCTCGCTGAGTAAGGACGAGATCCTTACATTTATGCATTCTACTCTAATGCATTTTGCCGTACTCAACTGTAGTATTAATGTTGCTAGTATCCATGCGGGCAAGGCGCAGAGAGCAGATCCGTCATGGCGGGAGGAAAAAAGAACAGTCACCCAACACAAGTCTGGCGGCGGTATATTAGTATGTTATAATATATATGATGCACCACTCTCCCGGAGCCTCCATGAATATGAACCAAGTTACTAGTTTGAACGTGCTTTTGATCCCCACGAACCCGCTCTCCAGGTCTTATCTTCTTCATCGTTGCTGTCACGTTGTATGCTTAGTTCAAGGTTGCAGAGATCTCGTGCTAGTCTTTCGCACTGGCGAGCTATAGACACTACGAAGACTGACATGCGCATGTGGCCAGTCAGCCCAGTGATTCTGAAGGTCCTCGTGGTAACTGCGTGCAAACCCTGATTCCCATGAACCACAGGTTAGGCCCGTCAGCCTTCCTGTATCCTCTGGACCACCATACTACACCTTGTCAAAGACGTCGTTTGAACTTGGATTTTGCTCTCTTGCTATTGCCGAAATCCCTGACATCACACAGGACATGGATTCGGTCTGCGTACGTGGATATCTCTGATCTCAGTATGTCGGCTAGTCATAACCAAAGTGGAACTATTGTTGCAGGGCGAGTCAGGCAACCGACGGTTTTCGTTGGACTCTCAGTGGACCTGCCTATTAGGGGAGACTAAGTTGGACAATGCGAGGCCAACGATACTCCCGTCCGAGATTAAGCCCAGTGATGTCGTGATTCTGTGCGCTCCATCATACGCAACTGCATCCGTATGCGAATCCAATATTTCCTGTCAACAGGGTCTTGGGAACAACGGGATCAGGGATGAGTAACGTGAGTGGATGATAAGGTCGTTAAAGACCTGTGGTCGCCAATTGGTTATATTTAGTTCATCAACAAACTTACGGGCATGCCAGCGGAAAGCGGAACGGACGCACTCGGGTCCTGCACGGTAAACGTTAGGGCTTATGCTTGTAACCACCATGGAAGGCGCTTCGTCTTCGTTGACACTCCAGGGTTTAACTCATCAATGTCGCAGACTGAAGTGCTTACTAGGATAGCGCATTGGCTGCGGACTACGTAGGTTTAATGAATTTATTTATCCCAGTTTCGAGATCCACTGACGTCTTGTAGATACCGAAGTGCCATCCGGCTGACCGGTGCCATTTACACATATCGTATAACAGATGCGCACGCTTCTGGTGCTGAGCTAACTGGCCTACAACTATTTACTGCCTTGTGCGGAGACGAGATGGCCGATCGAGTGAGACTAGTAACAACCATGTGGGACGAAGCAAATGAGGAATTGGCAGCGGGCACGGAAAGCAGAATTACGGCTGGGCCTTGGAAGGCACTTCTTGATGCAGGGTCTGGCTACGAACGGTTCTTCAATACCGAAGAGTCGGCATGGAATATCGTGCGTGGCTTAGGTGACAGCAAGAAAGCTCTTCTACTTCAAAGGGAACTCGTTGACATCGGTTTGGAATTCGTACAGACGACTGTCGGACGACAACTTCATCTGGGAACGACCCAAGTCAGGCCGCCATTTGCCGTACGTGGCTCCTGATGTGTCAGTCAGTCACTACTAACTAACCTTCTGGACCACTACAGCCCTACCCGAGGGTAGCGATACCGATATCAGAAATCAAACCCACTGATATTGTGATCATGTGCGTATTTTCCATTAGACACCTCATCATATCATATCAACTATGGCTTCATCCTGGTAGGGTCTTGGGAATAACGGGATCAGGGACGAGTAATGTGAGTTGACGGCTTGCTGATACTTCGTTGCCATTCATGTACACGTAGTTCATCAACAAACTCACTGGAATGCCAGAGGAATACCAAGCTTTCACGCTCGGATCCTGCACAGTGGATGTCAAAGCATATGCATATGGCCACGATGGCAAACGCTTCATCTTTGTTGACACTCCAGGACTTAACAACTTGCATGCATCAAAAATAGAGGTTCTCCGCAAGGTGATGGACTGGCTAAGAGAAGCGTAAGAAAATTCATCTTGCCTAGACATCCACTTACACCTCAGCAGATATCACACATCTGTGCGGCCTACTGGTGTGATCTACACGCGTCGTATAACAGACGGAGACGAGTCTGGCGCTGACCGCAGAAGCTTTAAAACTCTCGTTCGTTTGTGTGGTACCGGAGCAGCTGACCGCGTACGACTTGTAACGACCATGTGGGATGATGCCGATATGGTGTCAGACGCACACAGCATGGAAGACCAACTAAAATCTACGCACTGGAAGACGCTTCTCGACGCAGGGGCTTGCTACGAACGCTTTCACAATACGCGGGAGTCTGCGTGGGAGATCGTGCTCGGGATAGGCGAAACCAAGAAGCCCTTCCTGGTCCAGAACTTCTTTGATCTCAGGAAACAACTAGCGATAAAGACATCTGAAATCGCGCCTAATGATAATGTTGTCCTGTGAGCGCCACCCTGCTAGTACGTATATGCACCTCACATCTTCTATTCAGTGTCTTGGGAACAACGGGATCAGGCATGAGCAATGTAGGCAATAGTTTGTAGTGGTGATGGTTCGACTGTGCTGACATAGGACGCAGTTCATCAATAAACTTACTGGAATGCGACCGGAAACAAGATCTCAGGAGCTTATCTCTTGTACGAGGAATATCACGCCTTACATACATTACTGTGGCGATCGGCGATACGTCTTTGTGGACACGCCAGGCCTCGACAGCCCACACTCATCACAAAGGTCGGTGCTCAAAAAGATAGAGGATTGGCTAGCGACAATGTGCGTCCTTCATTTACCTCAGCATAACTGATGGGTATTCACAGCTCAGCAGATATCGAAAATCCATCAAGCCTACAGGTGTTATTTATACACACCGTATTTCAGAGGCACACGAGTCGGGGACTAAATGGAACAACCTTCGCCTAATCTCTGACCTGTGTGGGCATGAAGCAGCCGATCGAGTACGGGTCGTCACTACTATGTGGGACGAAGCGGATGTGGCATTTGCGGAGACCGTAGAAAACACGATGAAAGCTGGCCCGTGGAAGTCGCTCCTCGATGCGGGGGCTCGCTACGCAAGATTTGATAACACGCCCCAGTCAGCGTGGGAGATTGTTCTTGGATTAGGAGACACGAAGAAGGCTCTGTTCGTTCAAGAAGATCACGCCATGCGAAAACAATTAGAACGGATACCTACTCTCAGGCGAGTTCCATCGAATTTCAAACTAGTATCCAGGCAAGTTGGCGACGCTTTTATTGCCCATTAATAGTTGGTTGACACTGTTTTATAAGTATGCGTCTCTCGAGGGCGAAGAATACTGCGGGGCATTCACGTGGCAGACTACCTACGCCAAGATCTGCTCCGAACGCCCCATTTCGTGGTAGAGGTGGAGCATCAACCCCCTTTGGTGTGCCGGTATCCTCATCTGAAATTAAGCCGAGTGACGTTGTTATCCTGTGCGTGCAACTCCAGTAGCTTCCACTAGGATTCTTACATCTACTCTAAACTAGGGTCTCAGGAACAACCGGCTCAGGAATAAGCAATGTGGGTAGATGACTTCAAGCATCAATGTCGATTTGTCCTGACGAAAATGGTCTAGTTTATCAACAAGCTAACGGGAATAGAAGAGGAGCCTCAGTGCGGCGAACTTGATTCCTGTACAAAGGACGTCAGGGTTTATGCTTGCGACCGTGATGGACAACGCTTCATATTCGTGGATACACCAGGGTTCAACGCTACAAGGTTGTCACAACGTGCTGTGCTCAGAAAAGCAGCAGAGTGGTTAGAATCGACGTGCGTGACACCATTTATCCCGGGCCAGGCATTAACACCTGTAGCAGATATCAAATGGCCATCGAGCTCACCGGTGTCATCTACCTGCGCCGCATAACAGATACATACAGTTCTGGAGCTGAGCAACAGAGCTTTCGAATATTCTCTGGGATGTGCGGAATGCAAGCGGCTGACCGAGTTCGGCTGGTCACAACGATGTGGGACAAAGTGGATGACGACAGGAGTGCCCTGCAGGTGCAGAGTCGATTAGAAGCTGAGTGGGGGTCCCTTCTCAGCGCAGGGGCTCTCTATCGAAATTTTTACAACACATCGGAGTCGGCATGGGAGATAGTGGACGAGTTAGGGTACGAGAGGAAAGCCCTTCTCTTTCAACTCGAGCTGGTTAATATGAAGAAGAAGTTGGAAGAGACGACAGCCGGAATGCGTGCTCCTGAGTACGAAGTGTAAGTTACCAAAATATCTATTATGATGACTTACTTAGCTGCCTCTATTCGTCAGCGAACCTAAGGATTTTCTTGAAGATCTGTTCGGCCGGATAAGAAAATTATTCAAGTTCCTGGAGCGAGCTTACCTGTCACGTCCAGAGGAATGGGCATTGGATACGAGGTCCTGGGTCCCACAAAAGTCTGGAGCCTGATTGATAGGATGCTTTTATGTGTCCTGGCTACAGGAGTACAACGAGCAGGCAGTCCTCTTACTCTCATGGTCCAAGGGCTTGAGCCTCGCCACGCTCATGCTGTGTACTCCCGATCATTTATCGCTGTGATCCAACCCACGGAACATAAGGAAAACATTGGAACTATGTGGCCAAACTACGCTATCAGGCACACCAGGTGTTTCGAGACACTGCATCCGCTCTATACAGGTTCACCTAGTGTGTTCTTCTCGAACTCGTGCACTTACACGTTGAAACTTTCATGAAATATGTTCACGACCCACGTTTGTACTTCGAGCAGTTATTGTGCATGTTCTTCAGATCTGGACTTTATCATAAATTTCACCTGATTTACAGTACTTGATGCCGTGACAACTTCGACCTGGTGGGCCTCTCACCAGTATGCCACAAGTAATCAGTCAGCGTTTTCGGAGACGGTGCAATAATTCTGCGTCGCCTAACGAATTTGTTTCCCATCAACGCTCCTGCCTGTCCATGGCGTGTGCCCCACATCCCGAGGAAGACACAACCGCATCCTGGTGCCGAAACTTGCAGTTGACTGTTGACAAAAAACGGATTTAATGTTTCTCGGTGTGGGGGCCGGAACGATATCTGAGCGACATGCCGATTGCCTCCGATCACATCACAGGCTGGGGTCACGGCAGTTCTGCAGTTTGTCATTTGTCACACTCTGAAGCTAGTCTCTGTCATACACGCCCTGGGTACCGTCCGCCTACTTTGCTCTGATCATGACCGACCATGCATTGTCCAAGATCGGGGGCCTGATGGCTAGAAATGACATAACAGGAGTGGTATGTGACCTGAACCAGGAATCCAATACCGACTACTAGCGGACGAGTGTTGGAGGGAGCTACGGCATTAGCGAGATGAAGAGTTCAGTCTTCAGTCTCTGGGCGGGGTATTAGAGCATGTAACCAGCAGAGGAGGTTCAGTGGCCCGAATGGCATGATGCCTGGAACAGTCATGGTGCGTCAGAATGAAACCTTGGTTGCAACAACTTACCCAAGATTCTACTGGAGTGGTTCACCTCGTAACCTTCGCTCGACCATAGCCACGAATGTCATGGGAGGGTTGGACAGCTTCAGAGCTTCTTTCATCAATTTAAGTTCGACCCTCCCACTCTGGCAACCCAGGAGGGCCGGATCAGCGGACCCCACATCACGTAGAAGTTATAGTTGTACGCTGAACGAGATCAACCGCACACTCCTATCACCAAAGTCAGTTTACAGATATTGAACACCATGTCAACAGCTGGTTCAGAATGAACAATTCATAATCAATGCCGAGGCTCAGCAACAGCTTCTAGTTGATAATATGAAAAAAAAAAACATCCCCAAGAGACGGGGCTGGCCAATGGAAACTTGTACATACCTTGAGCCCGATTATCCTTGTGAGTAAATGCCCACGCATCCACGATGTATTTCTGGCAGTCGTTATCTATAAAAGAAGTCAACTTCAGTCACGACACGGAATTGAAGAAATCAGTAAGGTTGCCCGAAAATTTGAGCTGTGGCGGGCAGTTTCGGCAGCACAATACGAAGACCGTCGTGTATGGAACATCACCTAACAATGAATAGGGGAAAATATCTCACTAGTGCTTGCACAAGGTACATGCAAACCCGCATGCCACTATAAAAACTAAAGGAGTTATCAGCATTCTGTTGATTAAGATAAAGTGAGGAATCAGATATAAAATGTAAAACAGCCAGAAGATATCAGCAGGTGTGGCCCAGTAAGGAGTCGGACAACATCAGGCGGTAAATCCAAGTGACATCATCAAGGAAACAAAAAAAGCGAGACCCACCTTGCCCCGGATAACTATTTCGGCCTCGCCTTCTGTTCGTCAGATCGGGTACTGTCCTCATGGACTTGAAGGCTTGGGCGCGAGATGTATGGTGTATGGTTCAAGTCCTATGAGAAAAGAGTTAGCTGGTGTGGGATGCATCACGTTGGGAGGAAGTGGGATGAGAATCAGCGAATTAAATTGTAAAAGCATCGGGGTGAGAGCCCTCAGATACTCTAGTTTGAATTAGAAAGATCATCCTGGTGTAGTACCCCACAAGACCGATGTAGTAGCGATGAATGGAAACCTTACCCTCGGTAGTATCGAAGACTTTCAGTGTTACGTGCGGGTCTGGACCACTGTCATGTCTGTAGAAAAAATGTCAATCATACTGATTCAGAGATAAGTGGAACGAAAGGTCAGTGCAACTATGACAATGTCAAACACATTGTGCCCATGGTGGATACTCGTCACCAAAAAGAATTTCATTGCATAAAAGAAGAAAGAATCACAAGCGCACCTTTTACTCGTGGTGAAAATGAGGTATCCACCTTATGTACTACGACGTTGATCTGAAGCTTGAAGACCTTTGAAGACCCTCGCAAATGCATGTCGCGGACGGAAGGAAAAAAAAATCGACCTTTTAACCTTTTGGTTTATGTAATCTTAATAGGATCCAATGTGACAGACTCAAAAGCCAACAGGCTGCGTTAACCATGAAATAAGCTCCAGAGAAATGGATTAGCATTGACCAGCTATATGCTCTTTGAGAAGTACTATGCACTCAAGTGCTTTGGCCACCGTTTGTAGTACGTGAAGGACAGTACAAATTGTACAATGAATAACTACGGCAAAAGCCTCGGCAAGTCCCGGAACGTTATGTGGCTGTGACACCGGAACGGCAATATTTGAAGCAATCCCCTGCCACGAATGGCCCTGCTGAGGTGCCCATGGCGTGCTGCGGATATAAGCGCTGAATCATGACCACAGGAGTTCGACTTCACTCACCTCGCCGTGCATCACCACATACATGGTTCAAGTCACGGCGCCATCAACATACCAACGTCCTGTTCAGAGAAGAATGGCTTCCGCCGGGTCTTGGGTCCATGTAGGGGGAACGACTCACATATCTGTACGTGCATGATTTGATATGGACTCCAATGGAGCTGCCAAAACTGACCGTTCTTGCTCAGAATGCTACGGGACCTTCACCATATGGCAGACCACCTACGCTAAGATCAGTGTCAAGCGCCCCATCTCGTAATAGAGGTGGAGCACCAACCTCCTTGGGTGTGCGGATATCCTCATCTGAAATTAAGACAAGTGACGCTGTTATCCTGTGCGTGTAACCACAGTAGCTTCTACTGGGATTCTTACATTTCCTCCAAACTAGGGTCTCAGGAACAACCGGCTCAGGAATAAGCAATGTGGGCACATAGATGAGTTCGAGCATCAACGTCGAGTTGTCCTGATGAAAAAGGTCTAGTTTATCAACAAGTTAACGGGAATAGAAGAGGAGCCTCAGTGCGGCGAACTTAATTCCTGTACAAAGGACGTCAGGGTTTATGCATGCAACCGTGATGGACGACGCTTCATATTCGTGGATACACCAGGGTTCAACGCTACAAGTTTGTCACAACGTGCTGTGCTCAGAAAAGCAGCAGAGTGGTTAGAATCGACGTGCGTGACACCATTTATCCCGGGCTAGGCATTAACACCTGTAGCAGATATCAAATGGCCATCGAGCTCACTGGTGTCATCTACATGCGCCGCATAACAGATACATACAATTCTGGAGCTGAGCAACAGAGCTTTCGCATATTCTCTAGGATGTGTGGAAGGCAAGCGGCTGACCAAGTTCGCCTAGTCACAACGATGTGGGACCAAGTGCCAGATGACGACACGAGTGTCCTACAGACGCAGAATCGATTAGAAACTGAGTGGGGATACCTTCTCAGCGCAGGGGCTCTCTATCGAACATTTTACAACACATCGGAGTCGGCATGGGAGATAGTGGACGGGTTAGGGTACGAGAGGAAAGCTCTTCTCCTTCAACACGAGTTGGTTAATATGGGGAAGAAGTTGGAAGAGACGACAGCTGCAATACATGCTCCTGACAACGAAGTGTAAGTTACTAAAATATCTATTATAATGATGCACTAAGCTGCTTTTATTCGTTAGCGAATTTAAGGGTTTTTTTGAAGATCTGTTCAATCGGATAAGATTATTCAGGTTCTAGCGCAGACTGGAGCGAACTTATCTGTTACGTCTGACGGACTGGACATTGGATACGAGGTTCGCGGCCTTGCAAAATCCTGGGGCCTGATCGATAGGATGGTATGTGTCTTGGCTACAGGAGTAGAACGAGCAAGCAGCTCTCTTACTCTCATGGCCCGAGAACTTGAGTCTCGCTACGCTCACGCTGTGTACTCGCGGTCATTTATCGCTGTGATCCAACCCACGGAACATAAGGAAAGTCAGGAACTATTTGGCCAGACTACGCTATCAGGCACACCAGGTGTTTTAAGATACTGCATCCGCTAGACGCCATCTACACAGATTTACCTGTTGGATGTGCAGTCAGGTATTCTCGAACTTGTGCACTTACACGTTGAAAGTCTCATGGAAACCATGTTGTATTTCGTATTTCGAGCAGTCACTGTGCACGTTCTTCAGATCTGGACTTAACATAAATTTCGCCCGACTTACCTATTAGTATACTGTATACTTGATGCCAATGTAACGACTACTTCAAGCTCACCGACTCCATGCTACAAATAATTACATAAATATCACCAAGGTTAGATTATAGTCAATCGATGTCAGAGTATAGTAACAAGATTTAGTAATCGGAACTGGAAGTCCTTCTTCTACTACTACTACTACTTGATCAGATACACTTGAGCTGGAGGTCTTGACAACTTTTTGCCATTGGTCTTTCGGACGCGGGTCACCTACTCATGGATGTCACGGCGAACTTGAGATTCGGAGGTCCTGCCATGAGGAGATCACCCTGTTCAAGCTAGCGCCTCACGGAATGGCATGCATTTGTCGTCACCGGTATCAAACACGTACGCAGTCATCGCCCAATTCGCACACCGGGTAATGGCTCGGTCTGCGTCGACCGTTCATACTATTTAATGTGGGTTGGATGATCTATCACCATTCACTTCTCTCTCGGATGCAAGTAAATCATTCGAAAAGATCCTATCAGCACCATCGTATTATCCATACTATATCCTTCTACCGTTCAAGATGCAAGTGAGAAAGTCATTTATGTGCGTATCGCTGGGGCAGTCGCTGTCCGGATCCACTAACAGAAACTATCCGTCAGATGGAGTTTACCGAAGGCGACGTCCGACATCCCGTCAACTATTCGCGTTTGAAGAAGTGCGCGATTACCG
>Ga0307511_10008756_pt1 | contig 10114 bp, 12 predicted proteins | sample 13_EM_MG_FD_200266 | JGI IMG/M metagenome (GOLD analysis project Ga0307511, IMG submission 200266) | Populus trichocarpa ectomycorrhiza microbial communities from riparian zone in the Pacific Northwest, United States - 13_EM | ecosystem: Host-associated > Plants > Roots > Unclassified | place... | reverse complement strand
ATTGTCGGGCTGTACTGCAGATAGAAGTATTACTGCTACGAGTAATATTTTCTAGTAACGCGCAACACTTATTATTAAGTATTCCTTAGACTTGTATAACATATCCTTGGGTCGTTCTGTATAGTACAAGTACCCTTAGGTGGGCCGGTAGTCACCCCGTGACAGGGGCAGTCTTCAAGATTGATGTATATTTTTGATATAGTGGTCGCTGGTACGATTCTATACATAAGGTCTGCTTCTGCCATGCGTTTCGCCTCGCATGTTGATGCATAGTGTCCCTCGCCTTTGCAGAAGTTGCACCGACGAGTGGCAGTGGGTGCAGGAGGAATTGACATTTTCTTCTGTAGTTGAGGATCATGAAAAAGGTTGTTCTCCTCAATGGTTGTGTAGTGTTGTTAGTGCATAAATCCCACTCCTGGCATATATCTCATAGGATTAGTGAGGGGTAGGATGCCTTTATGATCTTGATTAGATCCGCTAGCTTCTCCGGAAGCTGTATTGCTTTGTGGTTTGGTGGTAACTGCAGCAGAGAGGAAGTAGGGTCTTTCCTCGTCTGGCATAATCTTGATGTAGTAGTCCCATGGGTTGTTTTGTTCGGTTTGTTGACCCCATGGTTCGTGGCGGGCAATAGGAGCGTTCCTGATTGCGCATTCTTCCGCAGACCACATGTGGTTGCGGTTAGGAGCTTCTTTCATTTTATGCTTAGAAATGTCAATATCGGAAGTCTCGGGGGTATTGTTAGAAGGGATAGTGGTAGCTTTCAATTTCCATGAGTCTCACTGATACGACTCGAATTCCTTCTCCTTCTGATAAACTGCCTCCACTAGAGTGCCGTCTAAACATCCGTGTCCATAGTTTCCGCAAACTGAGCATCTGGTGAGGGGAAAGTAACGATTCCCCTTCTGATGTAAGCTACCATGCGAGCGGCAGTAATAGTCGTGATAGTCCGTATTGTGTTGCTTTCGATGCTGCTCGTATTGTTCCCAGGCATCATTGACAATGTCAGTGATGATGGCGGGAATATTGTTGTCGTTGGTAATAGATGAGGTATCATTAGCGGGAGCGCTGATCTGATGACAATCATTTAATTGATTATATTCAACAACCTGGGGGTGAAGATCGAACTCATACCCATCAAATATTTCTGTGGGGATGCTGTAGATAGATAAGTTGTTGGTAGTAATAGAAATGTCCTGAGGTTCGGTGCTGTCTTCTGTGGGATCCATGCTCTGCGAAATGAAGTCTTGTTCCTCTGTAGGATTGAGGGAGTATTTATACTTCCTTGAAAGAGCGTCTGCGAACAGGTTTTCTTTTCCAGCTCTATGTTCAATGACCAAGTCGAATTCTCGCATATAAGCTTGCGAGCGGGCTAGCTTCTGAGATGTTTGTCCTGGCCATAGGAATGAGAGTAGTGGTTGGTGATCCATGAGAATCGTGAACTTGTGGTCTCGGAGCTGAGCTTCACAAAACTTCAGGGAGTCAACAATAGCGAGTAACTGCTTTTGGTAGGTGGGGTACTTCAGGTGTGTGGGGCTGAATTTCCCAGAATGAAATCAACAGGGTCGAATTGATTCTAGTTCTCCTTCTCCTATCCATAAACCTAGTGCAATGTCACAAGCATCACATACTAGGTGTTTTGGTGCCTCCGAGAAATGGTACCAGAGTGTGAGAATTTGTGGGGAATTCACAAGTTCCTTGATTTTCTCGAGTGCCTTGGTATGAGTATCCGTTCATCTCCAAGGTGCATTTTCGCCTTGCAGTTCTAACAGGGTGCTTGACCATGAGGCCAATTTCGGAAAAATTTGCTGAGGAATATGACAACTGCGTGTATACCTCTTAATTCCTGGTGGTTCCTAGAAGCCTTGAAGTCCAATACTTTCTCACACTTCTTAGGATCCATATCTAACCCATCGGGAGGTAATATGTATCATAAGATATCTAGACGTTTGGTGAAGAACTGGCACTTGCTAGCCTTCAACCAAAACTTCCTGTCTAGTAGTCGTTGCAGAACCTTTCGTAAAGTAGCTACATGTGCGTCACAGGTGTATGAAAAGATAAGGATATCGTCGATGTAAATGACAAGGTCCTTGACAACCATGTCCTTAAAGCTTATGTACATAGCTCTTACCATGGTAGCAGGAGCATTGTAACGGAAGACCGTTTCTTATCTTTGTCTTAGTAGGCATTTCCTAGTACTTATCATGTTTACCATATAGCTCGAGTATAGTACCTTACGTACTATTACCTTAAGCGTATCTGGTGCCTATGTATCTTTTCAATATCGTGATGCATTACGCATCCACACCTCTATTTCTGAGTACTAAAGGACTCACCTTCTACACCTGTATTTATGGTCAAGGAGGAGTGCTTTCTGGAATGGCAAGAAAGCCGGTTTTTTGGAAAGGCCAGAAAACAGGTTTTTCAGCCTTCAGAAGGTTTGGCGGTTAGTATAAATACTGAGCTATTCCGCCCTTCTGGAGGAGAATTCTCAGATCAGATGACTTCAGACAGAGTTCAGACAAGCCTTGGATAGTTTCAATATGGAGAGATTACACCTGTTAATTCTCTTCCTGCTTTGGAAATCTGTATGCTCTCAAAGACCCTTTGAGTCCTCGACTTAGTGGAACTATAAACAGATATTCACTGTCACTCCTGTTATAGTATAGACTCTGTTAAATGGCCCGTGCTGCTACAATTCGCATCGCGGATTAAATTTTTTTTAACAGACAATATAATCTAACTTTTAAAACCACTATCACGGACTGATCACCCGTTGGTATTTTTATAATACCTTTTCAGTCATCAGCTCTATTGGACATCAACACATGCAAAAATGCATTATATTCAACGAAAGCTAGCAATAAGAATCAACCACCGAGACAGAGATATTATCAACCTGCAGTCAACAGAAGACCTTTTGCAAGACATGGCAGAGCTCTAACAGGCAGTGGTTTACACTATTAAACAATTCCAGGTTTGTTCCATCACCTTACCCCACCAATATCGACATCACCTCATGCATTCCTGGCACCTACAATCCACATTTATCTTCTTATAAGTGAGAGCATAAGACATTGCGGCACCATACTTCCCAGGAATAATCGTAGTGTACAAATACGCATCACCATCCCACGGCTCACACTCGTTCTTCTCATTGTTAGAAGAAATATACGAAAGCACAGCAGGAACTATATATCTACTTCCTCCTCCATCCAACACTAGGTTCCTTACAGGTGAGGCATATCTATCCTCCTTTCCAACTAAACCATTTTCAGCTGGCATCAGCTTAAAACTCAAATAGTTTGAGCTATCCAATTCATCCATATAAGGAGACCACTTCACAGTCTTGTTGCTGCCACCCTGACCATCTCCAAAACCTACCATTGGGAAGGGCATCTTAGGCGTCGTTGGTATTACCCACGCCTCAGGAGTACCTACCATCGTAGGAGAGAAAGAAAATGACGAACCAGCATCCATGTTCTCCTCGTTCCCACTATCCTGCCTACATATCGAACAGGCAGCCAAGCCACAATCATCCGAAGTCGATCGGAAATTACTGTCGTCCGGAGCGACGTACTCAACCCTACAATATACCGATAAGGGGGAAAAATAACTTGTAATATCCAAACGAGTAACTGACATTATGGCCTCAAAGATAGATAAGCAGTACACCTACCACAAGTCGCGAAGATTAGCCATGATTCCAGAAGACATCAAGAAGTTAATTGCAGACATACCACAAAAGAAAAGAGACACTCCTGAACCAGAGATTTTCGAGGAATCAGTCAAACCACCTCCTCTCACCATCTATACTGTGGATATCACGAAACCAGAACAAGACTCTCCCTGTAATGGGCGAGGCCAATAGTAGCACCGCAGGCTGTTTAACAGAGTCTATATTATCACCGGAGTGATAGAGTATGTCTGGTATTGGTTCCGCTAAGTCAAGGACTCAGAGGGTCTTTGAGAGCATATAGATTTCCCAAGTGGGAAGAGTTTTAACACGTATAATCTCTCTGTATTGAAGCTATCTAAGGCTTGTCTGAACTCTGTCTGAAGTGATCTGATCTGAGAATCCTCCTCCAGAAGGGTGGAACGGCTCAGTACTTATACTAACTGCCAAGGCTTCTGGAGTCTGAAAAACCTGTTTTCTGGCCTTTCCGGAAAACCTGCTAGCTACCCGTTCAAGAAAGCACACCTCCGTGACCGCAAATACAGGTGTGGGAGGTGAGGCCTCCAATACTTAGAAATACAAGTGTGGATGCGTAATGCATCATGATAAAGGAAAAGTACATAAGTACCAGATACCGGCAAGGTAATAGTACATAAGGTACTATGCCCGAGCTATCTGGTGTACATGATAGGTGCTAGGAAATACGTACTAAGACAATTATAATAAACAGGCTTCCATTACACTTCCCCACTTAAAAGAATTTCCTACTCTTGTTGTCTTGTACAAGCTGGAGGTAGTTCGAAATAACAAGTGCAAGCGCTATAGTTATGAGAGTAGCAATCTGCGCAGGGAATAGTAGGAGACTATCTTAACTTCCAAATCATTCATAGTAAACATTCATGAGGTAAGGAATAATGAAAGCATCCGATAGATACCTTGTTTGCCACACATTCTTCCATTGTTAATTCAGAAAAACAATTAAAACAACAAGAAGGAACGCAGGATTGGGAGGTTAATTCAACCAGCGTGAACCAGTACTTTGGGAAAACATTAAAGATATCTTCTGCAAGATTGGTAGCAGCGGAGGTAAGGTCTTGATCGTCAGGACTGAGGGTGAGAACTCTATCTCGTTCAGTTTGAACAATTGATTTGGGGGTTTCCCTAGTATGACGCTTCTTGTGTTTCTTGGAGGGTCTTGGTTGCTTGAAGATGTTGGAATAGTTTCCGCTTGTCCAAAAATCTTGCACAATTTCAAGACTGATGTTTTCAAAGTGGATCCACTCATCGTAACCACTTCCATAACCTTTCAATTGTAACAGGTATTGGCTTTTGCCGGTGCAAGGAGCAGTACGGAATTCGAGTACTCGTTCGCCATCCCATCTGCCTTCGGTTACCTCACCAGTTTGTTCCTAGAGACGATCTGGGAGGTTGGTTGAATTGTTTTCAACCTAAGATTTGATCTTGCTGATGTGGAAGGTATTGTGAATAAGGGAGAGTCGACTGTCCGTTGACAGGTCGAGCGTGTAGTTGTGCTGCTTCCTGTTGACGTGTTGGATGCAGAAAGGTCCGACCCATCTAGGTTCAAGTTTCCTAGATGTGTTCAACAGGTTGATGTTCTCCATGGATAGTAGAACCTTTTGGCCGGCTGAAAGAAGTGGTGGAACAGAGCGCTTCTTGTTGGCTTGTTTTGCCTCCTTGACTTTGGAGGAGTATAGGTTGCGAGAGGTGTCAAGATGACGTTCCTCTGCAGGGGTATAAGCAGTAATCGGATAGGGGAAGGAAGAAGGACCTAGCTTCGCCTCAAAGTCTAGGAGAGAAATATATGGACTGTGTTGTCTTGCGGTGTTGTCTCGAGAGTTCAACTTGAGCTGAATCTGGGAGAGTTTGTGCCACAATTCGTTTCCTTCGACCTTGCACGCTCGTACGGCTTGGAGGATTGCCTTGTTGGCAATATCTGACTAACCTTCCATCTGAGGGTGGTATGCGGTAGACGCTTCCGACTTGATTACCTTTCTTGCTGCCCAATCCTTGAAATGGTCTGACATAAAGAGACTGTCTTGATCAAAAACAATATAATAGGTATAACCAATAACAAAAGCCACATAGGTATCAAAGGTGCCCGTGCACTTCTCCGCTGTAAGATTATCAGAAACTGGGATGAAAAATATAAACCCTGATTGTCTACAGACAATCGTCTAAAGTGTCGAAAAATAAATAACATGATCATCTTCCAAAGGAATGTTTGGGTATAAAGTAGAGCAATAAGTGAAAACAGGAGACATTTTCAGAAAATCCATAGTGATATCCGTCTAGGCTCTTGCAGGAACATGTAACATGGTTACTTGTCCTAGTGGTGGCCTATTGCAATACTTCGTCTATTGACAGGTATCGCAACTTGCCATGTATTCTTTAACGAGCCTTGAAAATGGCTAGCAAATGAACTTATCAGTCAACTATTTCAACGTTTTCTTGATTCCGCCATGTGCTGTAGCATCATGAGCAATCTTTGATTGCATCTTCTAGGTAGTTCTTTCCGTTCATATCGACTGTCCTTGGTAAAACCAGACTCCATTCTCCTTTCTCATTTTTTTTATTTAACAACTTATTGTTCTTGCTTACTCCTTTCTTCCCTTCTGGAGCATTATAGAGCTGGCTCCACATGGGGCATATCCTGATGCTTGCAATGTAGACGTCCCTCATTCTATTATCTTTGTCAACGTGAGCAACGATATAGAAGTCAGGGTCATCTTTAGGGCCGTCGTCGAGCTCGAGATTTATATTTGCCATACTGGTTGCGGGCAAGATTCTATACCTGAGGTCTGAGTCTGCCTTTCCATTTGCATCCCATGTTCATGTATAGTGTCCCTCGCCTTTGCAGAAATTGCCCCTAGGAGGGGCAGTAGGTGCAGGAGGAATTGACGTCTTCTCCTGTGTTTGAGGCTTTTGAATGTGGTTGTTCTCCTCATTAGATGTATGATGTTGTTACTGCATAAGTCCCACTCCTGGCACATATCTCATGGGATTAGTGTGGGATAGGAGGGTATTATGACCTTGGTTAGATCCGCTAACTCCCCCGGAAGCTGCATTGCGCTGAGATCTAGTAGTAACTGCGGCAGAGTGGAAGGAGGGTCTTTCTTCATCTGGTACGATCTTGATGTTGTAGTCCCGTGGGTGGTTGTGTTCTGTTTGTTGACCCCATGGTTCATGGCGGGCATTAGGAGCATTCCTGATTGCCCATTCTTCCGCAGACCACAGGTGAGTGCGGTTAGGAGCTTCTTTAGGTTTTGTTCGGTTTGTTGACCCCATGGTTCATGGCGGGCATTAGGAGCGTTCCTGATTGCCAATCCTTCCGCAGACCACAGGTGAGTGCGGTTAGGAGCTTCTCTAAGGTTAAGCTCTGGAATGTGAATATTGGGAGTCTCAGAGGAGCAGGTATTGTTAGGAGGGATAGTGGTAGCTTTCAATGTCCATGAGTCTCACTGACTCAACTGGAATTCCTTCTCCTTCTGATAAACTGCCTCTGCTAGAGTACAGTCTTAATATCCATGTTCCTAGGTTCCGCAAACTGACCATCTGGTGGTAGGAAAGTAAAGACTCCCATTCTGGTGCAAGCTACCATGCAAGCGGCAGTAGTAGTCGTGACAGTCCGTATTGTGTTGCTTTCGATCCTCCTTGTATTGTTCCCAGGCATCAAAGACAACCTCAGTAGTGATGGCGAGAATATTGTCGTCATTGGTAACTGAGGAGGTATCATCTGCGGGAGCGCTGACGTCATGATAACTATATAATTGATCATGTTCAAAAACGTGGGGGTGAGGATCGAACTCATACCCGTCAAAGATTTCTTCGGCGATGGTGGAGAAGGTATCCTTATCTGATTGTATTTCTTCCGCCTTGATATAGCCGTAATTTTTCTAGTCCCCATCGTTCTGATCGTGGAGATAGGGAAAAGAGGGGTGGTGACCGAGGCTTTCGTCATGGCCTGCGCACTTCTTAAAGTCGCAGTCCATATGCTTGAAGTTGATGCACCTGCGGGAAACCATTGTGATTTCTTCTGGTATAGGAGAGATAGAAAGATGGTTGGTAGTAATAGAAGAGTCGTGGAGGTTGCTGTTGTCTTCTGAAGGATCGATGCTCTGAGGGATGAAGTCTTGTTCCTCGGTGGGATCGTGTGAGTATTTATGCTTCCTTGAAAGAGCGTCTGCCAACTGGTTTTCTTTACCAGCCCTATGTTCAATAACCAAGTCGAATTCTTACATGTAGGCTTACCATCGGGCTAGCTTCTGAAATGTTTGTCCTGGTCGGAGGAAGGAGAGTAGTGGTTGGCGATCCGTGAGAACCGTGAATTTGTGGTCTCGGAGTTGAGCTGCAAAGAACTTCAGGGAGTCACCAATAGCAAGTAACTCCTTTTGGTAGCTGGAGTACTTCAGCTGCGCGGGGCTGAATTGCCGGGAATGAAATCGATTGGGTCGAATTGATCCTAGTTCTCCTTGCCCTATCTATGATCATAGTCCAATGTCACTAGTATCACATAGCAGGTATTTTGGCGCTTCCGAGAAGTGTTCCCATGGTTTGAGAATCTGTTGAAAATTCAGAAGTTCCTTGATTTTCTCGAGTGCCCTAGTATGAGTTTCCGTCCATCTCCAAGCTGCGTTTTTGCCTTGTAGTTCTCACAGGGTGCTTGACCAGGATGCAAATTCTGGACAAAACTTGCTTAGGAATGTAACAACGCCGAGGATACCTCGTAGTTCCCGACGGTTACTGGGAACTTTGAAGTCCAATACCTTCTTGCGCTTCTTCGGATATATATGTAACCCATACGGGGTTAATATGTGTCCTAAGATATCTAGACGTTTGGTGAAGAACTGGCACTTGCTAGCCTTCAACCAGAATTTTTGGTCCAGGAGTCATTGTAGAACCTTCCGTAGGGCAGATACGTGTTCGTCGTAGGTATCTGAAAAGATAAGAATGTCGTCGATATAGATGACAAGGTCCTTAAACACCATGACCTTAAAGATTTCCTACATGGCTCGTACCATGGTAGCAGGAACATTGCGGTCTCCTTGTTGCCTAATGCAACTGTTGTAATATCACATATGTGTGAGGAAGGTGGAGTGTTGTTTCGAGTCTTCTTCGATTCTGATATTGTAGTACCCATCTGCTAGGTCAATCTTGCTCCAATACATGCGAGCAGCGACTAGGTCCATGAATTCATCGATGCTTGGTAGGGGTGTGTGGTTGGGATCAATTGCTTCATTCCGATCCCTGGCATCTAGGATGCGCCGGGAATTGGTGGGATCGTCTCATTTGGCTTGTACGAACAGAACTACAGTATTGGTATCATGTTCTGCACGATAAATGTGACTTGAGGGTTCTTCTTCGGTGAGCTGTCTCGTAAGTTTTGCATAGTATTTGGAGGGTGAGGGTCGCCATTTCGGTACTCATGTACAGCCGGGCTTCGGGCCAATTCGGTGGTTGATAGGTCTGAGGAGTAGCAACTCGTTGGGTATAGTTGCCGGAAATAAATGGGCAAATTCAACGAAGGGGTTGAATTCCCGACTTTCTCCGAGACTCATAGCTGAGACCATGAATTCGAACAGTGGTAGGAGATATTTTGGTGCTTAATCTTCAGATATGCCTTGCCTCGTAGCAAGCCCTGCTTTCCTCCAGTCCTTGAGTGCAAAGCGTGCCATCCCTTTAGGCTGGATGGTAACAGGCTTTGGTCCTGCTGGAATTAAGGCGTTCAGAGCTGTAAGCACCGCCTTGCATAGGATTATATCCCAGCCTGCAAGATGCGCTACATATAGCATTCTTGTTTCCGTATATCCTCCGTAGTGTATTTGGACATCAGATGGCTTTTCTATCACATCCTTTGATCCTTTGATCGTGGTGTTGAGTGACTTCTTGGCGATTGTATAAGTGGGTAGTCCATAGAGGTGTACGAACTGTGCGTTGCTGAGATCACCGCCAGTGGTCTGTAGATCCACAAGGGCTAATCCAGGGTGGCCATTAACCTTGACCCGAACCCTGCTGTGGTTTAATTCTTCGGTAGACTGAGGTTTTGCCTTGGTTTTACGCTTGTAATTATTCTTGGCGATAACTGGTTTGCTGGTGTGTTGCATGGATAAGACTTGTGCAGTTGTGCGAACGGGTATTTTGGATATTCGCTTCTGGCTGTCACGGGGGCTCTATTAACTATATAGCGGATACTCCAACTATAAAAAAGAGCGGCCGTATATTCTATTGCCACAACGAACTTATTCAGAACTCCGAATAATTCTTCAGCAAAACTAAGGTCCCTCTAGACTTATCCAAGATAAAGTCAGAACTTAAACGTTAACTTAGAACTTTGTAGGCTTCGTGTAGAATCGATTGCTTAACAGCTATGGTGGGCGCTATCCTCACCTTCGACAATTCTCTCACTATTTGTATTCCGCGGTG
>Ga0307511_10008755_pt1 | contig 10114 bp, 12 predicted proteins | sample 13_EM_MG_FD_200266 | JGI IMG/M metagenome (GOLD analysis project Ga0307511, IMG submission 200266) | Populus trichocarpa ectomycorrhiza microbial communities from riparian zone in the Pacific Northwest, United States - 13_EM | ecosystem: Host-associated > Plants > Roots > Unclassified | place... | reverse complement strand
TCAACTCCATGTATGTCCAGGGATCGTAACGCTCCGTCTGGTACAACAAATGGATGTTGAACCGATGGTCGGGCAGGGACGGGTCATAGAACACCTCCGCACTCGTCTTGTGCCTGTACATCCCCGTACCGCTTCCCAGTATACTGGACCAGCACCAAATTGGGCTTTTGTTCAGGTAGTGCCTCCCTTGGGATAGGGAGGAAAATGGGGGAAGAGCATAGGCCAGAATGCGGTCTCTACCGTAGACGACGGCCAGGTCTGGAGTCGGGAAGCAAACCTTCCATGATTCTGGGGTATGTAGGAACGGATCCGTGGTTGGGAGTATTCCTCTCAAACTGGGTGCGTGTATGGACCGGCTCTCAGAAGAATCTTTGCAATCGGGTGGGAGTTGGATCTCTAAGATGGCACCTGGGTTGTCGAGGTGAATGATAGTCACCAATGGACTTTCATGACCCTCTTGAGAGACAAACCCGGCGGTGCGACCTTGGCCGTGGACCCAAAGCAGGTCCGATCGCTCTGGGATGGGGAACTCGGTTTCAAGATTCACTTTCCCATCCGGACTGATCCCGAAGAGGTAAACGCTAGGTCACCAAGGATGCTTAACATAGAGAATGGAGGAGTTCTGGGATAGCCCCCACTGACCTGTTTGCGCGAGCGTAGGAAAAGACAGGATGGGGAGACATCGCGGGAAGCATTCCCTTCCACCCAACCCCTCCACGGTCGCGTTCACCTCCAGATAGATCGGCCAACCGAACCAAGGAGAGATGACCGCCAGATAACCCGATACGGCGTAATGATATGGAGCTATCCCCGCTGTCGATGAATATCACGAGCTGCCCCCCGGGTAGGAAGACGAGATCTGGTTGTCCGGGCACGACGGTCGCCCCACAGGTTGCGAGTTTGGGGTTCTCCCCGCCACTTCGGTATGGCGCTCCACTCCATCGGATGCGAAGTTTTGCCTGGGTGACGGAGAATCGCTTGAGGGCTTCCGTCGTGAGCGCCATCGGTGAGGGTACTGAGAGTTTGAGCGCTGCTGTTCTTCGACGATGGTTTTGGGTCTGGTCTAACCAGACGTGACGCGTTTGCATGGATTCGCGGAGGTCCCTGCGTGTCTGGTCTAACGTTAGTACTGAGGTGAAAACTTTGAAGTGGGTGTCGTTTGGATGCACGACTCACCATTCCCAGGCGGGTGACATCGATCGTGTCGAGTTTCCGAAGGATCAGCAGCAGTACTTCGAGGGGGATTGTCGTAAAAGTTGCCATCTGTGAGAAGCTTGAACTCTCGATCGTGGGGCTCGTGCCAGAAGCAGTCAAATTCGTAGGCGGGCGGGTAGGATATTCGTCACGCCCCACGGTATGTTTTACAAGCGGATGGAGGTGGTTCGAGGTATGGCGGTTGTGCGGTGAGGGACTCGACGTGTGGGTGATTTCCCCCGAAGACGTTTCGTCGTCCGAGGTCCATGGGGATGGGGAACGGCGGGTGTCACTTTGGATGTTCGTCGTGGTGTCCATGACGGGCGGTCGGGCAGTCGGAACCTGATTCACGATCCGTTGAGAAATAGGTGCTTCTGGAGAAGCTGTAGGGTGTTCGGAGGGGTCGGTGTTTGGGTCTGCGATGGTGCTCCCATCATGACCCCGGATGTGGGTCCATCGGAGCTGCCGACCGACCGACTCGCGCCGCACCATGAATCCCGACGTAACGCATAAACCTTCAATTGTCGGACTGCACGCTAAATCATCGCGCTACATGCAATCGCCCTAAATTGTCCGCCACCCTTAGGGCTTGGTCGTCTCCGTTGATTTCCAAAACTATGACACACGCCCACTTATCCGGTCTATTATTGCAACTGTTCAAGGCATAAGCTAGCTCTAACCAAGCTACTTGCAAGAAAAACGCGCGGTGGTCACAGGACCGGAGGATGGTCGCCACTGGTATTCAACTTGCCGAAGGTCAACTACCATTTCAAGGTGTGGCGATGCTTCTCCCTGATGCTGGTGGTACGAGCCCTTGCTTTTCAGTCGGTTCCACGCTCGTATTCGATGCAATCTTCACCACGACAGCGAGGACCGCAGTAGTGACTACCACCCTCACCAACCGCTCACCGACTATCGCGGGGCAACACCACATCCGAACCCTTTGTATCGCAGACTGGTGACCCGGTGAGTGAATTGATCAGATATGGGTCCTGATGCGTGCTGCCGAGTCCATATACCACACGAGCGCCAAGGTACACATGGCGTATCCCGTGGTCTACATACATAGCTTGGGGCCCAAAGCCAGCCGCTTAACACGTTCCGCTCTCTACCTTCCCCACCGTGACTCCTACTAATCCCAGATCGACCGCACGGAGCAACATATGAAAAAGAAGTGAGAGCTTGCAAATTATGTTACCCGGTCACCGCCTGACGTCTGTTGACCAAGGGTTCTCAAATAACATACCACCGGGGCCACATTACCTCCCACCGCTCAACCCCAAGTCGGTAGAATTTGCAGAGTCGTTTCAATCGTTTTTGTCGTCGAAGGATGAGCGCACGAACGTCCTGGCGTTATCAAAGGAAGATGCGGAACTTTCATCAACAGGTGCTTTTCTCTGGAACGTTCTTCGGCACCTGTTCACTGGGTTTCTCCGGGTGTGAAGGCTTTCAGAGCTGCGCGATTGGACCCCGAACCTCGTCAGGCCGGATTCAGTGTTTTCGGGATGTTACGTTGAAGACAGGACACCTTCCAAAATCCAACTTGTTATCCCACAAGTTTGACCTCTCTGGGCCGCCTCGAGCTCCCGGCGGCTTTGCTGACGTTTGCGTGGGGGTTGCAAAATGGAAGAGCGGTGCCGTAAAGTCTGTGACAGGATCAGAAATGGACAACACGGCGAATATCCGCAAGGTCAAAAACCAGGCTTTATCCCCTCACCTACGCTCACTCACACCGTACAACACTCCTGCATAGAGGTTGTCGTGTGGAAGGGCTTGTCCCCATCCCACCGTCATCGACCTCATCGGGGTTCCTGATACCCTTGACGGCGTGAGGGCTCCTCCTGCGTGATCTCCAAATGGATGGGCAACGGAAACATCACGGAGTACGTCCGCGACAACACTGGTAACAACGTTAAACTCGTGGTCACGATCACGTACACTTACCAAGCGCCCCTTTAGCTCGCGGATGCCGCTGGAGGAATGAAATATCTTCACAACGCCGATCTACTTCTCGTTGGAACTTCGAGAAATGTACACTTGGCTTTCGGAAGTGCGCTTCTGTGCACTTCCGGCTGCTTTTCGTGCTTTCGGTCACTTTAAAAGTGATTGGAGTGTTCCCTGATGCCTAAACCTCCCCATCATGAACCCAGGAACTCCTCTCGCGTTTTTTGGGCAAATATCCCAATCTCAAATGCCAACGTGGCGCAAACGAGGAAGGCTACATCCCTGAATTCGACCCCTCGAGTTCCCCGGTTAGCCATGATACCCCGCGACACCCTGTTAACCGTGAACCGCCCCCCGAGCCAGGGGTTAACAAAGCTAGGTTCCTTGACCTCCGACTCGTTCTCCGAACTTTCGGTGGCTGAAGGTGCAACCACCGAACCAGCCGAAATGAGCACAGACGCACCGGCACGTGGCAGCCGCTTGAAGGATGAGGAGACAGACGTCCTCGCTCACATCCCGTTCGGCCCGACACCGGACACCCCTTGTGAGTTGAAACACCAGTCTTGCACCGCTGTCGTGAGGTAGGACCCAATCAGATTCAACATATCAGTTGCGCAGGCTCACAAGTATGGTAAAAACCGACGGCAATGATAAACACAACCCTCAACATATCAGCCGCTTTCATACTGTATCAGGACAGTATCCGGGCTGGGCAAAATCTTCGATCCGATTTTGCATGGTCCGAGTGTAACGGAGCCGGTCCAGTCAATGGCCGACTAACCCGTAGGTAGACGAATCGCTCATTATGTTCCCAAGAATCACATGGACGTTCGGCCGGACTTGAACATCCACACAGTACTTTCGCTCGAGCCCGGACTTGAGTCTCGCTAAGGTATCTCAAATTACTACCAGAACTGTATATAAAGCTGTCGTAGGTAGAGAAACAGGGACGCTTTCAAACAGTTCTATCCCGCGTGTTTACCTCGAAGCCTCGAAGTCAACTTCGCTACCTCGAAGATCTCGAAGGCGCGAAGCCTAACGTCGAGCCCGATGGTTCACACCGGGAGACGCTCGCAAGTGACCCCTTTGTTGGCTTGCGACGACCCTCGGCCGCACAAAATTGTACTCATTTGCTTCAACTGACAAATGTATTGCCCCTGTATTCACCCACGTTTCGTACATCCTAAATGAATCTCTTACGTGTCTCGTACTTACCTGGGCGCCACTATAGCGGGGCCAAATCTATGGGTAAATGTCCCGATGATAAGTTAGTACCTCGCCGTCGGCTCGAGACGTGTCTCGTAAGTAGGTACGGGTGACTTGCATTTTCCATACGTTGGTTGTCAAGCATTGCATCGCTGTACATTCTGGTCGATGGGCCGGTTACTCGCAGAGTGACCACTACTTTTCGAAGTGGCAAAATCGGGTCGAGGGACGTTCTGGGCGTCAGCCAACATCCGCCCCCGTGTCGGTGATGCTGCTTGTGGGGGTCGAACACCTGGGGTGCATGAAGATGCGTACATTTTGGCCCCTTCTGGTGCGGTGAGATCGCGAGGGACATGCAAGGGACCGACTGGTGAGGTCATTCTTCCAGGAGGACACCTTTCGCGAATGGCACCCCTCGTACGTTGCCTACCGAACATGACAGTTCGCCAAGGGTGGCAACAACATTCCAGCGAGGTGCACAATGAATTGGGTGCGTCCTCTGGAAACGGTCAGTACTTGTAGAAATGAAAACAGGTCCCACAGAAGGTTTCCGCATTGTCGCCGAGGGTCGGCTATCACAAAACTGTGATGGCCGTGACAGGCATGGTTGCATCAGCAACCTGATATGGCCTCTGAATGTTGAACGCTGGCGGGTCCTCAATTCGATGCAGTGCACCTATGTAAAAGTGTGAGGTGGCGATGGATTGTACGTCACTGGACATTCCGATTCTATTGAACTATAATTCCACGGGTTATGTGGGTTCACGCAGTACGGAGGTCTCCCCACCTTTTCCCACCCAAACCGATATCGGTGCTAACGATTCCCAGTCCAAGGATCGCTAGACCTTTCTGCTCGAGTAGGCCACGCTGCCTGTTAATAAAAGCGGCTAGCTGATCCGTCGTGGCCATGCGTTGACCGCGATGAAGTTAGAGGAATTCGGAAGAGAATGGGTGTCATGAGTGTTCGGGCCACGGTTGGGTTCGGGTGGGTAAGGAACGGTCGGCCCCATGGATTCATGATAACCCCGACCGTCACTCGCTATCAGAAGGTTGCAGTTTCGAATACTGTCATGCTCATTTTTTTCTCCTCTCAATCTTAAAATTTAAGTGGCGATATTTACTTAAAGGCTTGTGGACGAGCTTCGAACTTGAACCTGCCCTTCACCACCCGCCTCCTTCTCCCTGTTCATCCGACTCCATTATCTATCTCTGACTTTATCGCGGTCAACGCATGGCCACGGCGGATCAGCTAGCCGGTTTTATTAACAGGCAGCGGGTATGTGACGCAATGGTAGCGCGTCTGACTTCGACGTCACTCGCTATCAGGAGGTTGCAGTTTCGAATACTGTCACGCTCATTTTTTTCTCCTCTCAATCTTAAAATTTAAGTGGCGATATTTACTTAAAGGCTTGTGGACGAGCTTCGAACTTGAACCTGCCCTTCATCACCCGCTTCCTTCTCCCTGGTCATCCGACCCCGTTATCTATCTCAAACCCCATCGTGGTCAACGCATGGCCACGGCGGATCAGCTAGCCACTTTTATTAACAGGCAGCGTGGCCTTCTCGTCCGGGAGCGTGACGCCGAGATCGAGCAAAACGCGCTAAACATACGACTATAGCCAATCGTCGCGTGAGGAACTGAGGGCCAGTTGTCGATCGTGCTCGGGTGGGGAACTCCAATGTTCGATATTTAACGCTGGCACCGGTGAGCCCTTCATAAGTGCACCCGCGCCCCTTCCTTGCGTGGTATGCGTGGATCAAGTAGGGCAAAACCTCTTAAGACACGGTGGCGTCGAATAATTTCAATCACTCCTCCCCAACCCGAAGGTATATTTGAGACGGCAGCGACATTGGTCGATCTCAATCACTTCTCCCCACTTCAGCTTCCACAAGCCCTCACGCTATCTGTGTTGAACTATCTAACCAGTTATGACGTCTGACTCTCGTAAGCCGATGAGTTTCGAGTTGGAGTCCATTCCTTATTAATTGCCACGCGTTTTAGCATTCAAGAATACCTTCCTCACCCGACTCACGTCCATTAACATAAGATCCAGGGAATTCCCACCTGCCCTCACCGAGGTGCTGGCATCTCAAGAGGGTACGAATACCGTGATGGCATTACAGGGCGAGGATGCTTTGACCCTCGTGGACATCCTCGATCAAGTAAGCATACCGAGGATAACCTGAGTATCCCACTTAATCCACTGCACAGGCTTTCGATGCTCCGAACATGGAGCTTGACCTTCATAGGAAGAGCGTTCGCATCCTCCGGAGAGTCTGTCGTGCGCAGACCATCCTGCCGCGTTCTTGCGTACTATCGGACAACATCTTGAAGGAAGGCGACACCGCGTTCGCTTCCGGAGGGTTCTCCGATGTTTGGAGAGGCTGCCATGGTGGGAACCGTGTGTGCATAAAAGCGTTCCGTGTCTACACAGCCGATAATCTGTCCAAGATGAAGCAGGTTCGCAGCGAGTGATCTTACGCGTAGTGTGCGTCGCTGACCACTCGTAACAGCGCTTGTTCCAAGAAATCGTGACCTGGAGGCGCCTCTCCCACCCAAACGTCCTACCTGTGCTGGGTGTCTCCCCGAAGCTGTTCCCAGTATGCGTGATAACTGAATGGATGGTTGACGGAAACATCATGGATTTCACGTCAAAACACGCTGAGGTTAATCGCCTTCGTTTAGTACGTCCGACATCCTCCCTTCCTCCAATCCTCGGATACTGAAATGCCCCTGAAGCTTGCAGAGGCAGCGGGCGGGTTGAATTACCTGCACTCGATGGATATTGTACACGGGGACCTTAAGCCTGTATGCGCCGCCAACCGTTTCCACTGATCGTCACTGATGATTTCTCACAGACAAACATCCTCATCGACCGTGATTTCCACCCTCGCATCACAGACTACGGACTCACCCGTACCATATTGGGTCCAAACAGCTTGGAACGTGGCAATGTAGCATCTCTCTCCGTTGGAACTGTCCGATACATGGCGCCGGAACTGCTGAGCCCCTCTGTTTTCGGTCTGAAGGACTGTAACCCAACGAGAAAGAGTGACATCTACGCGTTCGGGGTGGTCACGTATCAAGTGAGCGACCCATGTTCTATCTCAGGCGCGGCGACTGAAGATGGCATTCAGGTGATCACAGGACAGCCACCGTTTCCCTCGGCCAAGGACAAAGCGATTGCACATAACGTCATTACTGGAGGGCGACCGGGCCGCCCGCCAGGTACCAACGAGTGGCTTTCAGACGATGTCTGGAACACTATCTCCAGGTGCTGGTCCCCGTCGTGGGACAACCGGCCCGATGTCGACTTCGTAGTGGGCGCACTGAACGATGCGGCCGATGTAGCTGAGGTTGAACGTAGGAAGGTGTACGCGACCACCAACGATCAAGAAACAAGCAACTCCCGCCGGATGTCTGGTACGTCACGTGGATACCGATCACGAGCAGTGGCTAAAGTTGAAGCGCAAACTATCGGGTTGATCCGAGCAGGCGTTCTCCCGCCGAGTCGCGAGCTGTCGAGGCGCCAAGTCGGCGATGCACTGACCCAACAAATCTTTCAACGCCCCCCACCAGCTTCGAAGATCCCTGAGACTCGGTCTATACCCGCTATTAAAACCCCTGCAGCCTCCAAGGCGGCAAGGGGGAGGGAAGAAGTGCGTCCCATCCGTCGACATTGACGCTACTTCCGGTACTAACATCGCCTTCATAGAATGGCGGCTCGGACTGCGGCATGATTCCACCAGTGTTTATCGGGAGGGGACAGCACTTATGGACTGTGGAGTCAGAATTGTTCATCTCTCCCCGGCCGAGAGAACGTTACTAGAACTAAGTACATGAGGGCGGACTATCTCCACACTCTGAAAGGCCAGCCACAGTTTTGGTATTACCTGCTCCCCCTTCTTTCGACGATAACGAATTGCCAACTGAACTACGTATCGTGTGTTCTTGTCTATGTAGTCCTATCATACCCATCATATGTAGTCCGCAGTATGTATTATGAGTTGTAAGCGCAGCTGGCCCGAGTGGTTGACCAGTTGACATATGGTTACTTACCGCCGTGGCGAATTATCTATTTCCTCATGAACGGCATGAGCGCTCGATATCTGACACGATCCAGGCTCCCGCCCAGCCGTCAGTAAGTTTTGCAGGCGAAATCTGATTGATGTGGGTAGTGTCTGAGCGGTAGTATAGAAGTATTGGTGGCTTATCGGCGGAGGGAGGAGTGATTGAATGTCTTAGCGCTACGAGGGTGTCCCAGCACGTGTTCCCCTGTCGAGGCCTTTCCTCCCCCACCAAACCATCCATCCCCTCCCGGGATATCTATACACCTCCCTCAGACACCTGGATTCCACATCCCGCGGGTTTTCTTCCATGATTCTGGGGTACGTAGGAACAGATCCGTGGTTGGGAGTATTCCAAACAGGATGTGTATATAGACTGGCTCTCAGGAGAATCTTTACAATCGAGTGGGAGTTGGATCTCTAAGATCGCGCCTGGGTTATCGAGGTGAATGATGGTCACCAATGGACTTTCGTGACCCTCTTAAGAGACAAACCCGGCGGTGCGACCTTGGCCGTTAACCCAAAGGAGATCCGATCGTTCTGGAATGGGGAACTCGGTCTCAAGATTCGCTTTCCCATCCGGACTGATCCCGAAGAGGTAAACGCTAGGTCACCGGGGATGTTTAACATAGAGAACGGAGGAGTTCTGGGATAGCCCCAACTGACCTGTTTGCGCGAGCGTAGGAAAAGACAGGATGGGGAGACATCGCGGGAAACATTCCTTTCCACCCGACCCCTCCACGGTCGTGTTCACCTCTCGATAAATCGGCCAACCGAACCAAAGAGAGATGACTGCCAGATAACCCGATACGGCGTAATGATATAGAGCTATCCCCGCTGTCGATGAATATCACGAGCTCCCCTCCGGGTAGGAAGACGAGATCTGGTTGTCCGGGCACGACAGCCGCCCCACAGGCTGCGAATTTGGGGTTTTACCCGCCACTTCGTCCGTTCCATCGGATACGGAGTTTTGCCTGGATGACGGAGAATCGCTTGAAGGCTTCCGTCATGAGCGTCATCGGTGAGGGTACTGAGAGTCTGAGCGCTGCTGTTCTTCGACGATGGTTTTGGGTGTGGTCTAACCAGACGTGACGTGTTTGTCTGGATTCGCAAAGGTCCCTGCACGTCCGGTCCGCCTTCAGTTCTGAAGCGGAAAGTGGTTGTTCCAGGGAGACACGACTCACCATTCCAAGGCGGATGACATCGATCGTGTCGAGTTTCCGAAGGATCAGCAAGAGTATTTCGAGGGGGATGGTCGTCAACGTTGTCATTTGTGAGAAGCTTGAGGCCTCCGCCATGAGACTGGTGGGAGAAGCGGCGGCCGCCTCAGCCAAACTTACAGACGGGCGGGTATTGTATTCTTCACGCGCTGCCACATGTTTCACTGAGGGGTGGAGGCTTGGGGTTTAGCCATCGTGGGGCGAGGGGCTTTGCATGTGGGCAATTTCTCCCAAAGACATTTCGTCACCGAAAGCCCGTTGAGATGGGGAAGGGCGGTTCCTTTAGATGTTCGTCGTGGTAGTCGTGGGTGGTCGGGTAGTCGGGAACTAATTCACGATCAATTGAGAGATGTGTGTCTCTGGAGGAGCTGGAGGAGGTTCGCAGGGTCGGCCTGTGTTTGGGTTTGCGGCAGCAGTCCCTATCATGATCGCCGGCCAAATGTAGGTCCAAATTCGCACCACTTTCCGACGTAAACCTTCAA
>Ga0307511_10008754_pt1 | contig 10115 bp, 7 predicted proteins | sample 13_EM_MG_FD_200266 | JGI IMG/M metagenome (GOLD analysis project Ga0307511, IMG submission 200266) | Populus trichocarpa ectomycorrhiza microbial communities from riparian zone in the Pacific Northwest, United States - 13_EM | ecosystem: Host-associated > Plants > Roots > Unclassified | place... | reverse complement strand
ATGGGCAGAGCAGGGCGCAGATGTATACGCAGAAGGGGGGTTGGGAAGGTGATGAGGATTGTTGCGCCCTTGGAGGCGTGGGGGATGACGTTATGTGTGGTGGATATAGGCTATGGAGTTTACAACTGGATTATGGCCATGGAGATGCATATGGATAGAAATACGGGGGGTGGAATTGAGGCTGACAAAACACCTTTTTTTTTTGTCTGGTTTTTATAGGACCAAGCACGTAAGTCTTGCCTGCCCCCCCCCATCCCCCGCCTCCAGAGGGGCCATTTCAGTCAGTTCTAGATACCTCGTTCTAACTGATAATTTCAGTGCTGGCAAAACTACGTCGACTATTACAAGTGCATAAACGCAAAGGGTGAGGATTTTGCTCCTTGCAAGCAGGTACGTTATACCTTATGTCCTCCCTAACCCCACCCTAACCCTCATCACAGTTAAACATTACACTGTTTTTTTTTTTTTTGGATACTCCTCTTCTCACAAGCACCAGTCTCTATCATCCACCAATTATACCCGCATATTATCTGTTGAACTTGCATTTCCCTAACACTTCCATCCATAATATAGTTCTACCACGCCTACCGATCCCTCTGCCCCAACGAATGGCAAGGGAGATGGGACACCCAGCGCGGTATGTTACCTCCACTCTCTCCCCCGCTCCCCAACAACCTCTTATCTAACATCCCCTCCCAGAGAATGGCAACTTCCCACACAAGCTCGACTAGATAGCCCACCACCCCCATGGATAATCTACGTAGTTGCATAGAATAAATAGGTTGGGATTCGATTTCAGTATCCACCCCTAGTTTGTGTTTGTGTGTGTGCCCTGGTGTGCTGGTGGGTTGGTGTGGGGTTGTTTTGTCTTAGTGTACATTTGTTCAGTAGTTAGCCCGGGGGGGAGGTGGGAAAGGGAAGTGGAATATAGATATATAGCAGATCATGATATTGAGAGTGGGTGTACGTATATTGTAGTGCTCGAGATTAGCGGTTAGGGATTGTGTGTGTGGGTGTGCACTGATAGATTTTGTGCTGTGGTTTGGACATTAGTAATGTGTTTGGGAAAAACACTAAAAATAAATCGGGCGTGACAGCAATTCCAAGGATGGGTTGGGATAACGCGTTATGTACCCACTGTACTTAATATGAATACTGGAAGCAAGAGCAACTTGATAGATTGATAGATACATACATATATATATGCCATTGAACCTCGGCGCAGAAACAAAACGAAGGTCATCTAAACGCAACTTATTCAGAGCTAATATGCATTAAACAAGAACATACACAAAAATTACAGTCCGCACGAGCATACATATATAGCACAAGAGGGATAATCAACGAAATTTTCCAAGGGTAAGGGAAGGTAATGTATAGGATATGATAATGATATGATATGGTACTACAAGACAAAAATAGAAACGCCATCGAGAAACGAACAGGGTAATGAGCTCTACAAATCATATCAATCCCGATATCAAATTCCACCCTATCCAGGCCCGGGGCTAATCAATAAACTTATACTCCCAACGTCCTAACCAACCAGCAGATAAATAGAGCATAAGGACAGGTGACTAATAAATATACGTTAAGTTTAATGTAGGTGAAAATAAAACAGGTGATGAAAAGGAAGTAAACGAATAAAATTTCTCAAGCTTGTGACCGACTGACGTGTATCTGTCGGAGATGCATGATGAAACCTAGGGGGAGGAATTGATAGGATGGGTAATGAGGCCTGTAGACCGAAATAGCATGTATGCAGCATGTAAATGAGAAGGGGTAGTAAAATAATAACGGAGACCAGGTAACAAAAGGAATGCTCCAAGCAAAGCAATTGCCGAAAAAAAAAACAAAGCAACACGAGCTGCCGTATGGTGGTTTTTTCCGTTGCATGAATTAGAGTAAGGCAAGATTGGTTTGCCGTTGTGCTTGGCTAGGGCTCCACGCATATGAAACGTGCATGCGCAGGGTACCAAGAGGCTGGGCACGAAGCAGTGTTTATGGATATTCTCTGTGGCAATATGTATGAAAGAATAGCTGACATGGTGTTGAACCACCAATCTAGAATGTCCGCAGAGCAGCAAACTCTGATGCATTGGTACTAGGAGTTTTGCCCCAGAATGAACGAGTATAGCTGAGACATTAGTTAGCAACTGTTATTTATTACTCCCTCGCTCTGTCAAACCACCTTCTGCTTCCTTGACGCCTAGCAGGTGCTTGCCCCTTAATCCCTTCCAACTGTACACTCCTCTCAAATAATTCCTGTAGCACACGAGGGATCACCGATTAGCTTCCCAATCTCAGTGATGGAAAATACCCGTGAAGACTCACATCTTCATTTGTGCTTATGGTAGCTTCCAATATCATCTTCTCAACCATAGTATTCCCCCGAAGATCTCTATACGGATTCCTCTGACTTTCCACTATAACCATGAGAATATCTCCCATGAGCTGAAACTTGTTCCAGTTTATCTTCTGATTTTCAAGAAAAGTCTTGTTCCCTTCGTCTGTCGTTACTAGGTCCCTTCGATGAAGAGGGATGAAGGGAATCCTCTCAGTGGAAGTATTTTCCAGAGCGAGGCGATATGAAAAATTACTCCTGTGAGAGTTCATTAATAGCTCCAGTCTCATGAACTTTTTCTGTGTCTGGTGGTTGACAGCCTCTCTAGTTTGAGCGAGACGATGAATGCATGTATTGTTGATACCTGCAAGCACCGCCCCAAGAGCGTTGTAGTTGTTTTTATGGCGAAGAATCTAAAACCCCGTTTTAAGTCAGCATACTTCAGAGCGGGTTGGTACCACGATTTTCAAGAAATTCTCAAATTACCCAGGCGATCTCCATGAATTTCTCTAACGCCCTGGCCCTATGTTTCGCCTTTGGCCGTTCCAGAATTATGTTGCTGACCCAGAATGCAACATGGTTGAAATGACTGATCATGCGGCTAACATGTACCAAGCTCTTACATTTATCCCTCTGATCAGGTGATGTTGAGACATGCCGTACAAGGTCCCTTGGCCGAATTTGTGAAAATTCAGCCCAATCTATCCGTGTTAACTCATTGGCAATATCCTCATCGGGTGTCTCCATGAATTGTGCATATTGCTCCCGAATAAGACTCCCACCCGGAGTGATGCTGATAAGGTTTGAGGCTTCAGAGGGCCGCCTCTGTAAATCATTCGGATATAGGCTGAGGGCATGTCGTTCAGGTGCTCTGTTCTCACTGCCACTGGCTTTGGGAGGGTCTTGAAATGCATTGGAGATAAAAGAAGTGCACCCCCCTGCTGCATCCCCCTCCTTTTCACCATCAGCCTTCCCCCACATAGCATCCTCGTCCTCAACAGTATTCAAAAGATGATGTTGCATCTCTCTAGCCAGAAGAGCAAACGTCCTATTGTTACTAATTGAGTTCAAGAAGGTGGTGAACTTTTGTCGAGTCTTCGGATGAGCAAAGTCTCCAGGGTGATCTTTAACCCACTGATTAAGTATGATACAGTATCGTAATTGGGTGTTGATGCGTGCCAGCAGGATTTTATCCGTGTTCGCTAACTCAAACCTGTGTAGGATAGACTTGAGAAGTTCTTTGGGGGGAGCTATCTTTCTATAAAAGCATAGGAATACGGTCACGAAATTCGAATCCGATTTGGACATTTTCTCCTGGAGTAATCTGTCGACTAGCCCATCCCACGTAAATCCTATGCCACGAGCAGGCTTCTGATCTTCATCGTCTGCAGCTTCTTGTTGATCGTCGCCATCCAGCATAGAACCTTCTCGTGCCAATATTGGTACCTCGTCTGGGTCCTTGACAGAATCGTCGTCCATGTCAAGAAACGAGTCCCTCGCCCTTCCAACCGGCAAGGAGCTACTATATTCTTGCTCCCCAGACGGCGGCATAAAAGGAGTAATGTTCAGGGCTTCAAGCATGGGAGAAGAGGTTGTGAGGGTTAGGTGAGGGGCGGAACCGACGGGTATCGAAAGCTGTGACATCTGTACACCGTGGGAAGGTCGTGGGAGGCGCCCTTGGTTGGTGTTACCATGTGATTGGGACGCCTGTGGGTAATCCTTCAATAATGCTGCCGAAAACTCTGAGCTCGCACGACTGTGACCACTTCGGGCAGTTGAAGGCCTCGGAGATGTTCCCCGGCTATTATTTGTAGTTGTGGAATTCGCACGCCGTCGACCATTTAGATATCTCTTCTCTGAGAGTCCGGTATAAATTCCCGTTAGCAATCGTGCAATTGAGGCCCGCCAGGCTTTCTTAATAATATTGATCGCTGGAATGACCATCGAAATGATAGAAGTCTTTCTGTATTCGGAGGCAAGTAATTAAAGGAAACGTGAGAGCGGAATTCAGTTTTGTGAAACCACCCATATCCGGAAATTTGCGGGATCATAAAACGCCAATAGGGAAATATTTCAAGCTCGATACCAACATAAAGATGAAAGCTGCAATATACTGACAAAGGAAAGTCTCTGCACCCACCATTTCTACGGGCGATAATGATATTAAGTATCTGGGCAAAACATCTTTTATGACTTGTAGGGTTGGCTGTAGTCTGCATGGGTTCCACTCCACCAAAAGGTCCCAAGTGTTCTATGGCAGTAGGGTCGATCTGGCGAATATTGAGTAGCGCATCGCATTTACTGGCGACCAATAGAAATGGTAGTGAAGCTTTGGTGAATGCATCTAATATATTTTGGTACGAAATCAGTGGATGACGATCAGAAAGGTAAGTTAGTGGTAGACTGACCCAGCAACTCTGGAACCCTCTCCACACTGGAAGCGCTGGTTACGTCGTATAAAATCAATACCCCATCAACGAATGTAAGTCGCTGTCCGTCGGAAAGCTATTATTGGCATTAATCGTCAGCCAAAAAGTAACGCCGATGGGATTGGTTGAATATCTAACCTTTGGCCATACCAGAGGTTGGGACTCCAAGTCCATTCTTTCAATATCCACCTCCACCAATTTCACATCACACATTAACTTCTCCACGAGTAAGCTCTTTGAGGACATGGAATTCTGCTTTGGAGGTGCTTTCAAATCGTAAGCTTTTTGAATGAAGGTGCTCTTTCCCACATCTGCGCTCCCAACCACCGCTATGCAGATTTCCCTTCCATTGCTACTTGGTGTCATCTAGACGGTGTCAGCGATATTGGTGCATTGCCAATTTTGGTTATCTTGAATTCTACATCAACGGGGCACGTACACTGGGATCTCTTGAGCCTATTTTCTTTCGAGAACTCCGCCGTGGCGATTGGTCACCGTCTACCTCAAAAAACCCACCTGTTTCTGGAGATGTACTGAAGGGGATAGTGTCTACCGAGTTGGTGGTCCACATCATTTGCGGGGCTCGGCCTTGCTGTTTGCTAGAGTAATACGGGTCCATGTGTGAATGAGTCTCCAAAGGTTCGTCGAGATTTGGTGGAGCAACACCCCGCGCTGTACCACCAGAGCTCGAGGTTGCAACACTGTAAAAGGGTTTCGGTGAAGGAGATTCCAGGGAATCCGGTGAAGTTGGTGACTGAACACTACTGGAAAAGCTACCGTCGTCTGTCACACTGTCACGATCACCATTCACGGAATCCCAATCATCTGACGGAGGATAATCCAGTAGACTTGCGCCCCCGACTACAGAATTTGCTGACGTCGGTGTAAAATTCGTACGGTGAAGTAGCAGATTGTGGACAAATGGCGGAGGTGCTGGCTCCAGAGTTTGGTGTTGTTGTGTCTGGGGATGCTGCTGAGGTTGAAACCCACGAGGTGACTTTGGCGTCTTTGGCCGCAGACGAGCGGGAGTAACAGTGCAAAATGATGCACCAGCACCGGCAGCCGTAATCATATCGTTGATCCCGTACACTAAGGGATATTCCGCCCAATTCCCCTTATCGAACAAGCAACTGATTATTGTTGAAAGCTGCTTGGGGGTCAAGGGTTCTCAGGGCCAACTCGTTTCAACGCTTAGACAGTTTGGGCAAAGAGCTTCATGCGATCCGTTCAATTAGCACGAGCTTGCTCCCCAATGATATCAACGCGACGAGTCTTTGTTGCCTTTGAAGGCTGCTTTTCAAAGGGAGAGGGTACTCTGTGTGGAGGTATGTCTCTTTCTCGTTTTCTACTTGCTCGCGGCCTCTCTCGATCCAAGGGGAGATCTATGTGATTCGTGCTGATCTGGGAGCGGGTGCGTTGTGCGTAAGAGCAGTGAGTGGTATTAAGCTAGCGATCCGTTCTTTTTCAAATTCGCAACACCACCACCACCACCACCACCACCACCATTAGCAGAGGCAGCAGCAGCAGCAGCGAGCGCCGGCTTTTGACAGATATTGGCCCAAAACTGGGGTACTTGAACTGTGGGGTGGGTAGGTAATTTGTTATAATTCCGTCCAGCCGGCTAGGATCAGAAAACACTCGGTTATTGTTATTGGAGAAGACGCTTCACGTACGCAGGGCGAAGGCTCCGGCGAAGTGGAACTTGGACCCGGCGAGCGTTTCTGAAACTTCTCGATAGTAGGGTGCTAGTAGAGGATGCAATGCAATGGATGCGAAGTAGAGTATATATTACTTTAAGCTGCAAGACGAAGAGCAGGTTTCCGCTGCCCTCCCATCTAGCGAAGCGAGAGCAACACAGGACAAGTACTTTACAGCAGCAGCAAGTGTATCAATTATTAGTGCACTGTGGGGAATTGCATGGGACGAAAATCTGGGGGAGGGATATGTATGTATGGGTATGCAGCGGGGATTGGGAGAGCCAGGGGTCCTTTTCTCGCGGCGGTTTTTCTCCTGTGATCAGTTGCAGGGGGGCGCTGGGAGAGGGGAAAAAAAAGAGGCCTACTTGTTGTATAGCTAATAGATTAAATAAATAATATCAGCTCGCAGGAGTTTGGGGAATAGATAGGAGCCCAGAAATAGGATTGAAGTGGCATGGGAACAAGAGGCAGAATGGGATTCAGCTAAGGAATGGAGCAAATTAAATACACCTTATGATCTGGCGGAGTCTCGAGCCATTTTGATAGACAACCCACCAGACAGGCGGAAGAATACGGTGAAGATCATACTAGGGAGCGGCGATGTAAGGAAAACGTGCTACGGCTTCAAGCAGCTCGATAGAACCGCAAACCCAACCAGACTACGCAAACCCCGTGTGTGGGTGAGTGTGTTGTGTGTGTATGCCATAATGTGCTATACAAACTATCGGTACTTACAACGACTGATCTGAGGGATCGTTCAGCTGGCCATGTAGTTTTGTTGTGGTTTAGCCAAGCTTTTTTCATTAGAAAGCAGTCGACTACTGTATCCGGTAACCATATCACGTGATGAAAGTTGATATATATCGTGAAGGGCTTACCCAGGTCCCTCCACCTCAACCCAGAGTAGTTCTTCTCTTTCTCATCTACAAAGGTGTTTGATTAACATTCCAGGTCAGGCACAAAAACTTCTAGTCTAGTTGGCTTCTTTCTTCCAAGTGGCTCGTCCATGTTATTTTCCGTGGTTATCCGAGATCACGTGTTTATAATTAAACCCCTCACCCACCCGACCACTGTGCTACCTCATTGTTCTCATGCCCCTACCTAATATAGTACCGAGACTAATAACATCTAGGATACCGGGTGACGTATGCAGAATGCTGATGCTCCGGCGTCTTCAGGGTAATGCTTAGATTTTATGAATCTGGGGCTGTATCAATGCCCAACTCGACGATCGAAACTACATTCTTGGACAGGTTGGGCCTCTAAATTCAAACTGGGTGCATTCTTCGGTTAAGTTGGATGGTTTTACAGACTGTATCAGATTCCGCGGGGAACTACTCAGTGAGGATGGCCTTCGAAGACCTTTCGGTGAACATCTTGGGGGGGAATTAATCCTTATACAAGTTACCTGGACACTGCTCTCTGGGGCGGGGTTTATGTAGGTTAGCTTCCTGACAACAACAGGATGAGGGTATGTCAGGCTTTCGATAAGTTCTCAGGGTTGGCACTACCCTATAGGCTTGTCAAGCGGTATATATTGGATTGGGGTGTTTGTCTACTACATTATTTACTGTACACATGCTGCACTTGATACAGACCCAGACTTATTTACATATATAAGTACACCGCCATGAGCGTGTATAAGTAACGTATTCCTTTTGCCTTTCTGCTTCAATGTTCTCACAAGTTTGTGTGGTAGTGTTTACATAACGTTTTCATGTTTACCGGATTTCTGATTTCGGTATTTGTGGCGACGGCAGGCATACCATACCGACTAGTCTGGTTGGGCACTATACTTGACAACTTGCTCAGCTCACAGTGATCATCGACTGTGGACAAGCGTTAGGCTTATAAAGCAGCGTCATCAGCTCGCAATCAGTCTCGGGGAATCGGGGATTCGGGGATTCGGAACTGAAGGATTTGAACCTTTTTTACATGCAGCTTGTTAATTCTAGCTCAGACGCCTGAATACCCGTAATTAGTGTCGGCAGAACCGCGGGCATTGTTAGGTAAGAACTACACAACCTGGCCCGTCTCTCCTGATTTTTCCGAGACTATTCTAGTTACACATAGATGTTTACCGGTAGTCTGGTTGTGATAGATGCTCAATAAGTCATGCTAATATGCCGCTCTGCAAAGCAGGGTACAGCTTTGCTGCTTGAAGTATATATGTATATGTATGTAACCGGTGACATTGCCTTTGTGGTTATTCTAGAACCCAGCAAAGCAGCAGAAAAGCAATCTGGAACCCTACCGGTATTCCTGCTTCGGCACAACAAGGAACGCCCATATTTGATGCCTTCAGTTTTTACCCCTCGATTTGTGCCTTCTATCCTGCAGCCGGCCTGCCCGTCGGATCGAACCGCCAGCCTGCAAAGTCTTTCGGATTCTCTCCGCGCGGGGTATTAATATACAGGCATTGCTCTTGCATGTGCTGGGCCATGGGCTTCTCGATAAGATATATTGCGCTCTGCGACCTGTAGTAAAGGTGAGTCTTCTAGACTTGTCATGCACTCCCCCCTCATTAGCCTTCACCCCAGGTTTTGCTCTCCAGATGAAGGTGGTGTAGGGTTGGTGTAGGGGGTTGGTGTAGGGGGTTGGTGCAGCGTAGATACATACTGTATGCATGTGCGTTTTATTATATAGCTGTAGATACAACAGTCAGACGTCCGTCGGCCAAGCCATCTGGGAACGGTTAAAGCATGTACTGGACAGTAACTGTAGGTATCCCTTCCTCTTGGCCTGGTCACTGGTCACTGGATGCTCGCAGGTTATGTTGCTGCCATGTTTTGTTTCCATTGCCCTGCAGCTCGTACCGAGTACACTCTACATATGTACTTGTAGGTAATGTTACTGTAGGTCCGGTACGGTACATGTTGCTGGGGTTTCATGCACACATCACACGAGTTCCCCCCTCCCCCCGTCACCCTTCGCCTCGGCCTAAAGGACCGGTCGCTCTTCCGATGCCCAATGGCCCCAACTCCACGATCCGATTCGCTGCAAGTAAAGTACAGTAGGTACGGGTTATTATTCATCAGGCGTCTGTTCCGTACCGGTAATCTGGTTTGTTACTTTCCTACTGATCTGTTTGTTTCTGATTCCCCCCACACGTTATTTTGTTATTTTCAAGGTTTCTAGAGCTTTGTCCGACTTCGTCACCTCTCATGAGCTGTACTCTACTGAGCTAGTAAAAATCCCCCCCCCCCGGAGTCCCGCTTGTATCGAGGAAACCAGCCCATACAGCAGCGTATTCTATTCCCCCCCCCGATCATCCCGCAGCGATCACTGTAGAGACACAATGCCGGGCTCGTCGAGAGTTCCAATCTCCCTCCGGACGTTTACGTCAAAGAACCGCGCCCGGGCTGCACCGTATCTGGTGTTGAATTTGGACCTGTGAGGCTTATTCGCCCCTACTAGGTAGATCTACAGCATCTGTCTGAGCTTTCAACTAATATATCGTGGTTGGGGCCAACAGTGTCAAGAATATCCTATTCATCTGGTTCCTGCTCAAATACCTCCGCCAGGGAATCCGGCAGATTCGGGGTCGTGGTATCCTCGGCACCTGTTCAGACGGGTATCGAGCGTTCCAGCGATGGAGCTACGGATGGATCCTCTCCCTCCCGTGGTACAAGGCGAGAATCAGGT
>Ga0307511_10008752_pt1 | contig 10116 bp, 10 predicted proteins | sample 13_EM_MG_FD_200266 | JGI IMG/M metagenome (GOLD analysis project Ga0307511, IMG submission 200266) | Populus trichocarpa ectomycorrhiza microbial communities from riparian zone in the Pacific Northwest, United States - 13_EM | ecosystem: Host-associated > Plants > Roots > Unclassified | place... | reverse complement strand
CAGTAGATATTCAAGCTACTGTATTAGAGTAGTACCTGTAGGTAACTACTACAAGTTAGTATGAGTAGAAATGAATGTGTAGGACTACTTACCCTCAGTAGATGTTCAAGCTACTGAGGGACTAATAGGAAAATACTACTGTGTACAAGCGCTCCATTCCTACGGACGTGCGGAGTTACAATAGTAGGGAGGAAAGTACTACATTGGCGGTGTCTTCATTTTCATTTGTAGTAGAGAAGATAGCTAAGGAGTCATGACGGCTTCGAACACGCGAAAGAGCTGTATATAATTGTCCATGTGCAAATGGATCGATACGAAGGTCGAGAGCGGTCTTTGCTAAAGTGAGGCCTTGGCAACCATTGAAGGTGGTTGCATATGCGAGACGAAGCGGAAATTGTCTTCGTTGCACGGTCCAATCGCTCGCAGGAGGATTGAAGTCGAATGAAATGCGTGGGATGCAATGGGTTTGATTGCTTTGAAGTAATCGAACTTCAACGAAGCGTCGATGAAGGGCTGTGATTTGAACTCGTGCGTTGCGCACGAGTCCTTTTTCAATGGAGATGTTGCGTTGGATGGCGCAAATAGCGTTCTTTTTTAGTCGTAGATGATGCGGTGGTGTGGAGGGATGTGATAATGTTGTGAGGTAGTCAGGTGATTGTTCGGACGGCAGTAGAGTTGTGTTATCAGCTTCTTTTAATGTGGTCGAGCTGAAGTACGATTCTGAGAGAGGGTTAGGCGTGATTTTCTTAAGCAAGGGAAGTGAAATAGCGTACGTATAGCATCAGGTAAACAATGGAGAATGATGTCGTTGAATTCATCGACGAAAACGTTTCGAGGAGAGAGAAATGCACGGCAGAGACAAAGCTGCGGCATGCGTAGAATTTCGAGAGGAAATAAGAAGTTTGCGGCATCTGTGATATTGCTAGTGTGCTGGAGAAGAGGCAGTTGACGTCGTGTGCCAGAGGTGTCTTCTCCAATTTCGTCGACAAATGTTGTATATTCAGTGTCATTGATGCAGCGCATAGATGTCTGTAGAGAGAAGATTCGCATAGATGACCATAGATTTGACGACTTGACGGAAGCAGCTAAAGTAGCGCTTTCGCCACATCCACTGACGACAGGAGCAACTTGTCGAAAGTCGCCAGCACCTATGAAGGCGATGTTGCCGAAAAGATGGTTATTTTCATTAATTTCGCAGCAAAGATGATGTACGCATTCCCAGGCAGCTTTGTTCGCCATAGGTAATTCGTCCCAAATGATGACATATGTGCTTCGGATGAGATCAGCGCGAGCGGAGGTGGGAGAAATTTTCGATCGCAGATGAACACACTCGTCATTGACAGGAATTCCAAACATGTAGTGGGCGGTGCGACCACGTGTGTATGCAATAGCACTAAGAGCACTGGTGCCAACTATGATGACAATTTTTCCTTCTGCTTGCCAAGAAGCAACCAAAGTTTTGATTAGGAATGTTTTTCCTCTTCCTGGTCGTCCTTCGAGAAAGATGTGATGACATTCGGAGTGAGGGTTATCAATGAGAGTGCGAATAGCATAAAATATGTGAAGTTGTTCATCATTTAGTTGATCGAGTAATGCTGCAAATTCGGCACGGAATCGTGACTGATGCTCAGCTAAGAAAAGCAGTTCTTTTTCGATGTCAACTGAGTGGATCGTTGGGTTAGGGAGACCGAAGTCTGTTAAGCTTCTTCCGGCATATGAAAGATGGTGTGCGATTTTTTGCAAAGAGTAGTCAAATGCTAGACTTTCATTCGTGGGAAACATGGAATGATCTTCACTGATCTTCTTGCGGAATTGTAGCCATAGGGGCATAGCTGGATAGCCCTCTAAGATGATTTGTGCGAAGAGGAATCGCAGCTGGGATGGCGTGCGAAGACAGTCAATAGCTTCTTGCATGGTTAGAAAACCTTCGTTTCCATTGTCAAAAAGCCCAAAGTCGCATGCAGCTTCATGGAAAGAGGGGAAGAGATGTCCATCAATGGTGCGCAAGTCAACAAACGACGATGCGGCTCGATGGAGAAGAAGAGCACGGAGATAGAATAGTTCACCTGTTCGAAGAGCAACCATGTTGATCCGAGCGACCTTTTGACCATGTATCCGTCGTCGAGCTTTTTTCCTCTGTGTTCCTAACAAATGTCGGAAGACATGAGAAAGATGCAGTTGAATTTGCATACCTATCTGTAGATGCTCTAAGAATTCATGTGATTGAAGGGCTTCTCCATCACTATAACGATATAAGATGTAGTTCTCGTAGTATTCTTCATAAGTAATCTCTGCAAGATCGGAAGAACGAAGGAAGTAGCGATCGAGGAGAGATGTACACGATCGTTCCTCATTTGCTTGACGAAATTGTGGAGTGTTTTCGCCTGGCAGGTGCACTGGCAGGCAGTCTACTGCAGGTTCCTTTCGCGTAGTTTGAAATCCAAGAATGCGCCACGCACTCTCGGGAGCAGAAAGGTATCTGGCTTTCTGATAATCAGCTATCTCATTGATGGGTGGGAGCGACGACGGCACAGTAGGTTCATTTGTGATGGTGAAGAATGCAACATCAGGGCCTTTAAAGAAGTATTTGTACAGATAGCTGAAGACACTGGATGTGAAGACGACATCGAAGTGAAAGTGACAATCAGCGAATAGCAGTAAAGTTGGACAGTAGGAGACCACCCAAGCGTCTTGTGCATGTCGTCGACGCCAATGAATGCGACCAAAGTCATCTATTGTTGTAGTTTGTTGTTGTGCGTGAGGGAAACCATAGATGCATTCTCCGTTTTTGTTGCATCGATTGTTTGGAGATGAAAGGTGGTTTTGATGATGTAGCATATATCGAGATACTTTGGCATGCAGAGGAGTATTATCCTCGGGAAGTTCAGCTGATACGATGTAGTCAAGGAAGTCAATTTCTGGCTCCGGGGCGACCTGTTATGATATCAAGTATGTATGAATGCCAAGATGACTGAGGTGCTTCATCTTAAAGCTTACTTTCAAAAGAATATGCGCGTGAGGGAACCCTCGTTTTTGAAATTCAATAACTTTGATTAGATACTTCTTTTGTCCGAAGCGAGTGCGAAGGAGATGCAATACTTTCTCTAAGCGACTCTTAAAAGTGCGGGCCACGACAATCGGGACATCAAACGCAGTTTGACCTGGCAGGAGACGACTTTGTACTTCAGGCCAGTCAGGATTGAAGGTCATAGTCATGAAGAACGTTGGCTTTCCGTATTTACGTCCGAGTGCCATTGCATCAGAAGCTTGTTCTGATGTCCAAGCATGAGAACCGACGAAACTGGCGGGAAGTTTAATAGTAGGCTCAAATTCGTCTTCTAGTGATTCATTGGCAGCATGCAGTTCGTGTTCGCGGAAGCGACGTTCTCTGGCAATGTATGCAAGCTTTTGCTCTTCTGTACGTGAATACATGTCAACCAAGTACTCACAGCACAGACGGCCAAATGTAGAGAAGCGATCATTGTTGTCAGCAAGAAGACGACCTCGATACCATTGATGCTGTGTCATATGTGGCACTTCAGCGATAGATGAAGCCCCCCAACCAATTTCAGCGTGAGGGAAGAAAAGGACGTAGTGAAGTGGTTCATAATGATGGGAGAGAATATTGATGAATTCTGGCTGCTGAGAGCGGCGACGACGGATGAGAATGGATCGAGGATTGATTGCAGTGGAATTAGAAGCGTGCATCACTGCCGCGAAATCAGCAGGAGAAGAATAGTCTTTCAGTTCAAGAATGCGAGGCCGATGCACGTTAGGAGAGTTAAAATACTGCAGTTGTGCAACGTAGGGGTTGACATCTCGAATGTCATTTTTAATGGCTTGCACGACAGAGCCATGAGCTCCAAATTGAATAGCTTTTTTTTCTAACATCTGTTCGTCATATAAGAACCAATGGATCGAATGATCCGTATATTCGGTGTTTCGGATGAGATGATAAGTCCGTCCGGTGATGGCTACCGCTGGTGGTCCACCTGCTGGGAAGTGCTGAAAACCTCCCCCGGTGACACCAATTCCAGCAAAGGAAAAGAGATTGTTGATGACGCGACTATATTCAATAAGATGGCGACGCTGAGAGGGAATTTGCAGCAAAGCTTGCATACGATTGGGAAGAGGTTGCAAAGGAGGTACTACGTGATTGCCATTTCGGCAGCAGAAGGAGTCGTCTTCCGTCGAAAGTAGGAAGGCACCGCAATGCATGCAGTGACGGTTCCATGTCGGAGGATTTATAGGCATAGGAGGTCGTAGTTGTAACGACGTCCACCACGAATCAACCTGATATGCTTTCAATGATGGGTATGTATCAAATGCAGAGAAATCATACAGCAGCTCGTGAGCGATCATTCGGTGACTTCCTTTCATTGAGCTCATCTCGACGCTGTCGACTGATGCGTCGAAGTTCACGACGTCGCGATTTTGTTGAAGGCATGACAACATCACATTTGATTAGATGATATACAGAATGAAACAGAAGACTGAATATGAAAGATGAAGACTACGATATTATTCAGCTGTTTGCGATGATGACGTCGATGGAACTGGTGCACTGTCATCACCATCACCTTCGTACCGTGCTCGTTTTCCTTTTCCCTTGGCATACCAATCAAACTGTTTCAACTTGGACGACGGAGGCGAATCCGTAGTAGGACCTGTGAGCTCTGCAGGTCCGAATGTAATATCTTGAATAGCAATCGCGCAACGATCCCCATCGATGCGCTGAAGAACTCCTTGGACGGTGACATGTTTGCCTACGGCTGGCATTGGAGTTTTTGACAGGCGACGATGAGACGTTGGATAGTAGCATGTGATACGAATGGTTTGCTGTGCTACAGCTGCCCATTGGACAATGTCGAGATCGAAGCCAAGATGGCGCTCTAGATCAGTGGTAGAACGCGTGACTTTACCACAAAGCACGAAGACGCCAAAAGCTCGACTGCCTGTAGGCAGTCGCTGCGGCTCCTAATTGCGAAGTGTGATGTTAGAAAACGAAAAAATCCAAATGGCAAGCTACACACGCAGTTAGCATACAGCTGCAACGAAGCGTCATCCTCATGCACGTTTGCACTCGGTGCAAGCAGTGCACGAGCAGCGACGAAGTAGATGCCCTTATCAACGGCCGTGCTCTCAGGCCCGCCGTAAATGAACATCTCCGCAGGGAAATCGCCACTCGGCATAGGAATGTATGCATCGTGCTTCCAGTAGTGTCTCTTGTCTGCCGGCATGAATTGAATGCCATCGTCAAGGCCCAGGATGCCGACGAAGTTGCATGCAGACGCCATCAGAAGAGATGTAAAGAGGCAAAGTTTTCACGAATGATGATAGTATGATTTCCACCGTCTACGTCACCACTGCTGTGAATGACATCACATGCCAGACTGCAGACTGCACAGAGGTGAAGATGAACTCGATGCGTTGAGAGCACGGACGGCATGAGAAGAGACGGAAAAGAACGTAGCTATAGCATGAAGTTGACCATCGACACAACTCACAGCCCTCACAGCCCAGCATATCTTGCAGCCAACGAAGCGATCGCACTGAGGCGAAGACGACGACGATGCGCAGCCACTTGAAGATGACAAAGATGGTCCCGTGCAGGAGGAACCACCTGCCGCCGGCTTTATCATGATAATGTAGTAGATGTACTACAAGTAAAATGTTCAAATTTGCAAATCAAAACTCCTAGTTTGTTCCCCAAATACTAGTTCACAGCCTTGTTGGAGTTCACAGGAATGTCCGACTGACCTCCAATACGCTACAGGATCAACCCTAGCGTGAGCTTGCACCTCGAATTTTAGGCGAGCCACTTACAACAAATGCGAACTTGCACACTAAATGGCCACCTAGTCCCTTCTCCATCCAACACTGTCTTATGTTAGCAGATTGGCAGCCATCCAGGACATTCTCCTCACTTGTTTCACTTCATATAAGCCATCATATCTATATCTGGGTTGCAGTGTTGAGGTTAGATTTTAGGAACTGGTGGACGAAATCTCGCTTACCCTTCACTTGGGCCATATTTTGATTGCAATTTGAAACCGCGGATCACTCGTACTGGTTTCCCCGTTTCCACAGAGCGCTTCGGAAAATCAGAGAGTCCTCCGTCATAGTGCAGATATCTCACCTTGAGTGCTTTATTGTTATTATTCTCAAATGACTGGTCGAAACTCTGTTCCGCCGTCCGGAGCTAAATCAAATTTTCAGTAAATCAGTGGAACCGAATAAGCAGACACATACATTTTTGGGAGCAGCCTTCGTTCCCTTCAAGTCTCTACCACCTACCGCGTATCAGAATCACTGCTTCGATTCATATCCAAAGGTATTTACCTGCCCCAGTATACGTACTACCTAAATGTCAGAGACCGAAATGAGGTAAACGGACTGTGGGTGGGTGTCACTCACAATGCATATCCATCATCTACATCATCCTCATATCCCCCAGATAATGCAATTGAATATGCACCATTTTTCCCTGGTGCGATACCAGCAACCCACGGGCTATTCAACTTTTAAGAAAAGAGACTACCGAACAGCGTGCGACGTACGCATGGACTGCATCATTTGAACATTCTTCTCTAAAGAGCCGTCAATGTCGCACTATATGAGTTGTCAAGTCGCCTCCCTTACCGTGATGCCCACCACGATCCGACCTCAATGCCGGGAATGTGTCCATAGACCTTGCTGTAATTATAACACAGTTCTATGGATGACATCCAAGACTCAGAGACACTTACGGATCGTGTTTTCTTTGCTTGTTCGGAGAATCAGAAGAGCTGGACACGACGTTCTTTACAGTGAGAGGAAGCGGCGTGCCGCGTCGCAAGTCTGGGATTGAGGCATGACTAGCAAGTCGGTGACTTCGACGCCTGCCATCTGAAGACGGTGTATCTGGGAGCACATCTGCACGGACTGTCTTTCGAGGAGGTGCTTCGTCATACTCTTCGGTGTCCACAGCTCGTTTCTTGGATTTGACTCTTGGTTGCTCTTTTGGTTCGTTAACGGGAATGAGCTTCTCGACGCCAAGGTCCAAGAGCACCTGCCTGTTGCGGCGGATATTAGCCTCGCGTTCCTCTGCGTAAGAGAGAGCCATAGTGGTTCAAAGTGCGAGGTGGCGCGGTAGGGAAGCACACGTGACCGCGTCATATTAGCATCACGTGGTTTTATATTTCCTGTGCCGACTCCGACTCTTTCCTTTAGACCAGACATGTCATTCTTTAGACGCAAGGACAAGAATTTAATACCACCCGTGCAACCTCAAGCAACGCCCCAGACCTCGTATGATACCTATGGGCCACCCACCGGAAAACCATCCGATCCGGAGTTAGATAAGGCACGTAATGAACTCTTCTCTGGGTACAACCCCCAGAAGGCAGGGTCTGGTCGTTTCTTTGATGGCCCGGCCCCCGCAAGAGAACCTGCTCCTGGAGAGGAAAATGACGAGGACGTCGAAGGAATAAAGCAACAAACAAGATTCCTCAAGCAAGAAAGCGTTACTTCCACCAGAAATGCACTTCGCCTTGCCAGAGAGGCTGAAGAAACTGCCAGAGGCACCCTGACCCGCCTTGGAGACCAGTCTGGTACGTCCTTCAAGGCCAGTTTCCGCCGGCAATGACACTCAACGTGGTGTAGAAAAACTAGCAAATACAGAGCGCCATCTCGATGTCGCTAAAGGCCATACATTGAGAGCAGAAGACCAGATTAATGAACTCAAACAGCTCAACAAGTCCATCTTCCGTCCAGTTGTCACTTGGAACAAGGATGGCAAGCGCGCTGCACAGGAAGCGAAGCTGATGCAACGTTACGAAGATGAACGGCTTGACCGAGAGAAGGCGATGATGGACATTAGAGACACCCAAAGCAGACTGGGCCGTGGCGCAACGTCTGGGAAACAAGATGAAGAAGGCATCGCAAGTGTAGGTGGGCTTGATGTGAGGAAGGAGCAACGCAAGCGCTATCAGTTTGAAGGGGGTGCATCGGATGACGAACTGGAGGATGAATTGGATGACAATTTAGACGAGATTTCCAAGGTTGCCAAGAGCCTTAAGTCATTAGGGACGACCATGGGACAGGAGCTCGATGCGCAGAACCAGCGACTTGATAATATCGGGAGGAAAGCCACAGAGCTTGATAACGGTGTCTTCAGGCAAACCGAAAGGGTATGTGATCTCGCACGACATCTCACATTCCATACTAATGCCCTGACTAGCTCAAGAAGATCAAATAGTATATCTCAATAGTGCCTTCAGGAGCCTAGTTACTTTCTTGGACATTTTTACCCAGTGATGCTTGCCTGTTGTCTCGTTGAAATTTGGTGCACTCTTTGACGATGAACACCGGGGATTTTGAATCCGACCTAGGTGAAGTCACCCACCACCCGCAGGTACAGGCCTTCCTAAAGTGACTGTGACCGTTCGGGATTCCGCAGATTAGTATTGAATCGTAACCAGGTCTAACCCAAGCGCCATCACATGTGGCCATCATCCCTAGATGTCCAAATCCTCGTCGGGATCGTCATCATCGATATCATCTGCGGAATCGGGTTCATAGAAAATGCTGCCCGATATTGAGGGATCCATCGTTGATTTCCCTTGGGAAATAACATCGGCTTACGATACATACGACGACAACATACTCACCTTCGTGGGCATACGGAAGAGGTACTTGTCCCCGGGACTTTTCCTGAGACGGTGTGAGATGGAGATTGAACGACACATTTTGAGTGGGATCGGGTGGTTTCTGCGAATGATGTAGCATTTGTTAGAGAATCGGTCTTGGGTCCTCACCTCGTCCTGTTTCTTCCAGGAGGTTAGGGTCTTTAAGCTTTCCAGTTTTTCAAGGCTCTTGGGGGTATCCCCCTTCCATCCTGTCAGCGTTCTTTCCGTAGTGCGCTTTCTGCCCTCTGCGCCTGATCCTCTGACGATGGACTCGATAACGAACTCTTTGGTACTGTTTCCGCACCCTGTGCATGTTCCAGTTCCATCGGGACCGTACACCAATCGCTGGCTTTCTTGGGCACGTTCAGAGATAGGGATGAAAACACTCCAAAACTTCTCTGCTGGCCCAGCTGGAGGCGGAGATGCTAAGTATGCTGTCGCGAGATGTTCGATCAGAGCTGGAGGGTGGGCAATGATGTGTGTCAAGGTTGGAGACAGACTTGTTTGGGTTAGAAGGGATAGGAGAGGACAGGAAAGCAGGTGAAGGACAAGAACAGATGGTTCTGGAAGAGGTGGTCAAATGTCGCGCATGGATGTATAAGGACATTGCGACATACGAGGGCGAGAAGAAACGAGTCGGAAGATATTCCTGATGAACGCAAACGTCTGTGAGTCTGACCCGATGTCTGAGGCAAGGGTGTCCACGGAGTCGATCACCACTACCAGTGACCCAGAGGGTGCTATAGTTCATGGTCAGCACAATCCTCGCCCCTAGCTGTTCCTTACCTGATTCCACAGCAGTAAGGAGCTCCTGCCGTGGATCGGCCCATGAACCATAATCAGGGATACGCTCAGTATAATCAAAAACCTCAACCGATGTGTCTGGTACCAAAGCATCACCGATCAGCGAAGAGGCTGGGTAAAGGAAACAGAACAATAGGGTGTGCGATGGAGGTTTCGTCGGCTTGATCAGCCTGCGCAGAACTGGCAAACAGGTCTGTGACAACGATGACTGGCAAATCACGAGAGGCTGATGTGGCCGCACACAGGTTGGATTGGCGAGAATGGATGCAAGAGGTGACATTCGGCAAGGTCATTAGATCCTTGTCTACAATAGGATGGTATGATATCAAGTAGACGCTCCTTTTCCCCTCGATTTCTCCCATTGCTCTCTTTTCAAGCTCATGGCTTGCATCTTCCATCTGTATATTCCTACTCTCCCAACAACCTCGTCTGTCGTGAACTTGGAGTGGCGAAGAGACTTCTGCACATAACCGAGGAGAGATGAGGTGGTTACTTTTATTTCCTTCAAATCACTTGATGTGGTGAAAGCGTAATCAGTTGCAAATGAAACCAGATCATCCTGTACATCAGCGTTCCTGAAGGGGTTCTCGACAAATATATGGCAAATTGTGGCCGTCGAGGATGTGATGCTTGAGGCCCGTTT
>Ga0307511_10008751_pt1 | contig 10117 bp, 6 predicted proteins | sample 13_EM_MG_FD_200266 | JGI IMG/M metagenome (GOLD analysis project Ga0307511, IMG submission 200266) | Populus trichocarpa ectomycorrhiza microbial communities from riparian zone in the Pacific Northwest, United States - 13_EM | ecosystem: Host-associated > Plants > Roots > Unclassified | place... | reverse complement strand
TGATACCCTTTATGCTCCCAAAGAAAAAAAGAAAAAAAACCAAAACTCTAGTAACCTTCTTTGGTATCAAATCCTAGTGTCATTCCTTTCAGAGTTCTTCCTCATTTTTTCAACGACTCGGTGAAGGAGACCGTGTGCTACTCTCCGAAGCCACCATGCTCTGCGTTGATGATGTTGAAGCTGACTCCGTGGCTTGCTCCTCCGTAGTCCCCTCATCTCGCGCGAAGCCCTTCCCCTCCACCAACCAAAAACTCAGCAGCCACCCCACAAGTGCTAAAGAGCCCATACACCAAAAAGGAAGTACAAGGTAGTCTATTTTCTGACCATGGCTGAATGCTATGCCACCAATCTACACTCGCAAATAATACATTAGCAACTAATATCTTTGCCACTGCCTTCAGATTTGATGAAACACTTACAGTCGGCCCAATCGCTCTTCCCAATGCCGCCACTGCAGTAGCAAAACCATTCAGCGTCCCCAATACCCTCAAACTTGGTGCACTGTTCGTTATCAGAATAGTGCTACACGGGAAACTGAATATTCCGCCAATATTTTTTACCAAGACCAAGCTATACAAAAAGGGTCGCCTGAACTCCTCCTTCAGGATTACCGCGAACGGTGACAAGAAATATACCAGGGGATACAAGCCCAAGCATACTAGGAGACAGTTCCTGGAACCATATCGGCGTGTAATGGGAGGAAAGATGAAGACCTGGCTAGACATTGCGAAAATCCCAAAGACGCTGAGGATGGAGCCAATCTCCGAGGGATTGAGGCCAAAGCCACCAAAATATTTGAGTGGATTCTTAGGTACTGGAGGGTGGGTCATGGTAGGGAAGGACATATACACAGGGAGCATCTGATCGTAACCGACTGACTGGAAGGCGAGAAATCCATAGACCACAATGTTCAAGGTAGATTGCTTCGTGAAAGCTTCATGTAAGGCAGGGGGGCTGGGGCGATGCCCTGGAGTTGTCTTGGTTAACGGTGGACATCTCCTATCCTCTTCATCAGGGGTGATAAGCGGTGTCGTCTCATCCTCATCAAACCCCTCTCGGTCGATTTTGAGGTGGTGGTGAGGTTTCCTGGAAAACGGAGACAAAATTTTCTGACCTAGTTCTCGCCCGATGTCTCGATCATTCTTGAGAGCCTCAAGGGGTTCTTCCAGGAATAGGAAACCTATGGCACCGCCCAGAGCGAAGAGAATTGCGTTGAAAAAGTTGGGTAGGGCATAGGGATAGCGAGAGAAGAAACCCTCAGGAGAAAAGTACTGCGGGTAACTTTTGACTGGGTCTGCGAGATAGCCGCCTATCACTGGACCGAATATAGAGCTGAAGCATGTTAGCATAATTCGCATGCTTCCTGAAATTCTAGACTTACCCTACTGCCCACTAAAACGTAAAGGCGAATCAGCATCATACATTACTATTTCCTTCAGGAACTCTTAAAACTCACCACCAACGGCATCAATGAAAATGCTCTAGGTTGCAGGTGCTTCTCTGGCACAATCTCCGCCACAAAAGTCCTCAAAATACCCACATTCCCATTCAATAATCCGCACAAGCACCTAGCAGCAATGGCTTGGGGGACCGACTTGGAGAGTCCAAAGAGTAGTGATGAGATTAGCGTCCCCAGCACGCCGAATAGAATTGTAGCCTTCCGCCCAAATCGATCACTAGCTCGTCCCCAAAACACGCTACTTGTGAACTGCGAAAACGGAAAACTTGCTGCGGTGATGCCAACCCAGAACGGAATATCATCTTTGGGGACATTAAAAGACTTGATCATAAAATACTATTTCAAGGGAGTTGAATAAGTAAAAATGCGGAATAATGGGGTAAAGTCCAATACATACTAGGTAAGGGAAGACAGAAGTGAGAGCTGCTGGCTCTGCAACTCGACAAAGAGCTATCACTGCCTATCAGCCACGCTCCTACTACAGACCTCCAAAAAGTAACTCACCCAATATCCACAGCTGCCGCTTTACCCTCGGCGAGAATCCAGTCCGCACCGGAGCTTCGTCCAAATCCCCATCCTTCCCTACTCTGCCTTTCCATCTAAACCAAGAAACCATCTAAACAAGAGTCTGATCTGGAGTTTAAAGCTCTACAGCAATTGCAAGGATGCTGAAGGGTAATATGTTGTAATTATAAGGGCTGGATTTGATCAACCGTTGCATCACACACGAGCTGTGAACTCTAACAATAATGAGTCCCGTGCCGCTTATAAAGAAGCTTGCAATCAACCTTTATATTCCGCCCCAAACCGCTTAGAGTCATCTCACCTCTGGAATATTCTACACCGAGCAAAGACGGATGGGATTCGGTTGCTGCGGCGACAGGGCTACCTTAGTAAGTGCACCCTAACGTTGAGCCATTTCACTACTAGTTGATAGTATACAGGTACATGAAGTTGACACAGGGTAAGTAATGATCATCGACTTCACTGGTCAGATGCTCCATGAGGAATTTCAAAGCACAGGGTTAGAAAAGACTGGGGTGCCGGGGATGCCGGGGGTTACACATGCAAGGTACTTGTCTGGTGGACCCCTGAGAGCGGCAGTTTACCTACCTACATATGTCACGCGGGCTTGAGCCGTGTCAACCAACCGACGTGAAATGGACTAGGCTACCAATGTGCTATCGATAGGTGTCGGGAAACAGGTCAAGGCGTAGAGTGTGAGATGTCTGGTTTCATTAAAGTGATCCTACATTTCCAATATACAATATAACAAGAGTTATCCTTAATTATAATCGCTGCTCTTATCAAGTACTTAAGATACCGTCATGCAATATATGATTCATAGCTAATAGTACATTTTTTGCTGATGCCCATTCATCCCTTTGAAGACTCACCCACAACCCACCAGTATTACCCCATACAAACCAACAAATACAGGGAAAAAGTAAAATCATTACACTGTACTCCAATATGGATTATAGCATGAATAGGAAAGAGTGATATATGAAAAAAAACAATGCAAACAAATTATCCACCGCTGAAAAAAAACCGTCACGTCATACACCTATGCAAAATTATCCGCCCTCTCCACAAAGAGGGAGGTGTCTTCCAATTCCTCGAAGTTGGTGAAGTGTATTGGGCGATGTAGCTCATGATAATACCCCTAAAAGCCCAAGAGGTTAGCCTTGAGATTCTGTAGCAGGACAAATTCAGACAGTATCGACTTACCAATGGCGTGTCAATCTTCACCCTATACGGTTTCTTCTCAACATTGCTACTGAAATTGCTTCCCAAGAAACTATAATTCCAGATGCCATTCTCCGTCGTCATAAAGAAACCCGCAATTCTATCCGATAGCAACAGCTGACACTTCTCCGCCATATTTGTCTGGAACCCTGGCGGCATGTCATTACCCAAATCCTTATTTTGCGCACCCCATTCATAGCCTTGTGGAGTAAGAGCCCACGCAGCCAGCGATACCGCACCGGCCTTAAACGCACACGTCATTGTAATAGTCTTCTTGTCCCACTCCTTGTGTGCTACCATCAGCCTGGCGTGTGTGGTAGTGTCTACCGAGGTGAGATAAGGCCGCTCTTGGTTACCCTCAAAGGTATGAATCCACCCGAGGGGCTCCATGCCAGCCTCTTTCGTCAGATACTCATGCTGGGGCAAGTGCTGAGGCAGCTGGATGCTCGACGTGCTTCCAAGTTGTGGGACCATGACAATACACCTGACTTCCTTGACCATGTCATTGTCTTTTGGAGATGATCCATAGAGATAGCCAGCAACCTGCATTCGCAAATCCGAGATCATGATGAACCGCTTGAGGATGTTCTTTGGCATGACGTACGTGAATCCATCTTCCCGGATGTCGTCTGATGAGATATAGATATTACTTGAACGAGTGCGGAGGTTGTTTGACGCAATAGCCCTGGTCCTCCATTCGGTCTTTGACGCAAACGCTTGCTGCTCGTAGTTGGAGGTAGTCGTAACAATCATCTCATCTCCATGAATGTTTTGAGTTTTGGTAGTAACGGCTGTGAGCTGTTGCTGCTCCTGTTGCTGTTTCTCGATCTCTGCCGCCTGTTGACGCTGCATTGACGGTGCACTAATCTCCATACCAAGAATGATATCTCGAACCTCACTGCTAGTCAAACTGGAGGTATTGACATTGTTTTTCTTACCGTAGTCGTTCAAGATCAAATCACGGAGAGAAGTTTCAACCTTGATCCACTCATCATCAGACAAACTGGGCCAGATATGATGATCCTGCGTAATCACGGTCTTATCAGGCCTCAAAAGTATTTTTGTTTTGTCCTGATTGACATGCAGTGCACGAAGAATCAATATGAGGCGAGAGAACGCAGTGTACGAGGAAATTGACTTCAGCCAGTCATCATACAGATTGTATAAGACCATTTGAGGTTCTGTAGCCTTCAAAATCATATCTCCAAGTCTCTCGATCTTCATGGCAGCCTGGAATGGCAATTGCAACTCAGAAGCTCTGATGGAGATATTTGGAAAGTCTAGCAAATGGACTTCAAGTGGATCAAGAAGACCCTTCCTCGTAACAATTAGTTGCTTCGGCTGTTCTTCCACTGGCAGAGAACGAATTAACGCAGCGACTTCTTCGGCGGTTTTCCATTTCGCCAATTGACCTAGACGTTTCTGACCAGCCCAAACTGATGTGTGAATGACCTTGAGGAAGAGTTGCCCACTTCGAGCGTTGAAGATGAAGATGGCACCATTGATTGGCTTCGTAGTCAGATTCCCTTCGAAGGTCTTGTGCACAGTGACTCTGTAGGTGTTGGTATCATCGATAAACAGTTGAATCTGATTAGAGAACAGCTCAGAGTAATTCTGAGAGTTGAGGAACTCCTGGTTACTCTCAGAGGCGTAGAGTTGAAGACCCTTACGTATACGCTCACGTAAAACGTATAATGCAGGGTTGGCCTTCATGATCTTTGCCATTGCTTGCTGAATCAACTGCTTCAATCCAGGGAACCATTGCCCATACGCATCATACAAATTGTATGCTAAATCGATCGCAATCATTACACCGGTGGGCGAAGGATAGATACTCATACTGTCGGTGGTGTAATCGAGGAACTTTGCGCGGACATATCGGCTTATATCGTGCGAGTCGTAGTCACCATACCGAAGCTGAATATCAACCCAGAATTTCTGAGTGGTAGTCGCCTCAATGACATCCTTGGTATCATGTAGTAGGGATGGCCGACTGACATTCCACTTGTAACCTGCGAACAGCAGAATATCGGCACAAGAGCTGTTCATTTTGTAGGATTTCCTGGGATGGATACTTTCCTTCTGAACACTCTCAATACCCAACGATTCTAACTCTTGATCAAACACTTGGCTGCAGCGCAGTTAGCAAGAGTCGAATAAAGATGGCGATGGAAGAAACTTACCAAAGATCCATAGTTACACTTTCGTGGATCTTCTGCCACAAGTGTGCTCTGAAAATCTGAATTAAGGAAATCTTGAGGGTAGGAATCTTTCCGTGCAAGAAAATACCGGTCAAATCAAGCTGAACCTGGAAACCAACGTAGACATTGGCACGATTGATAGTCGGTGACCACCAGAGGGTAAATCGACGATTTGGAATTTGGTTCAAACCGGAACGTTGGGCGTTCGTCAACTTCTTATACTTCATAGATTCTTCGAAACCAGAAGCTTTCTCCCAGAAAAGTCCTTCCCAAGAAGCAAAAGCGGTTGCTTTGAACAGAGTGTGTTCCAGTATTGTTTCAACACCTCCAAGGGCCTGGATGACGTCGGTTCTGTAGGCATTCAAGTTCCACAGTTTCCCATCGTGTCTCTGACTGGTCCACTGGAACGGATTACTCTTCATCATAGAGTAAACCTTCCATTCATTCCTCACTCTGTGTCCCTTATCGAAGGCTAAAGTAGATCTGTCTTTCTGGAACAAGGTGTTGATTCTTGGAATACCTCTGTCCCAGCTGTCTTCGAGGTCCTCGAGGGTCAGTCTCCTGTTTTGTTGCGCAGCTTCTTGACGCTTTTGGGCATATTCAAACCAGACTCTGGCGGAATCGATAAACTCAGACTCCCAAGGTTGGATGTAACGATAGATGGCAGGAATAAGTGTATCAGCGTCACTGCTCATACCAGCCCTGAAATGCGTGATACCAGTGTCTGTTTGCTTCGACCACCGCCTATCGGAGGTAGGGATGAGAATATGGGACCCAGAAATCATACCCAGACCACCGAGTTCCTTAGGTGTATAGAAGACGGCGGGTGGGAAGCGAGAAGGCATCTTTGAGTTAAGGCCGATCTTCACACGGGTTTGAATTTTAGTTTCGCATTTGACGATAGTATCAAGAAGCGGCTCAGTCTGGATGACCGCTTCCCTGTAGTAAGTGAAGAGTGCAATCAACGCAGAGTTCCATTTGTTGGCAATTTTGGTGAACGTAGTACTACCGGATGACATCAGAATCTGCCTGATCCTATTATTGAACTTCGCAATATCCTCTTCGGTAACTCGCAAGAAAGCATGGGCGGTGCGCTCTTTCGTGCTGTTGTCCACCAACGACCAAACAGAATCCTTTACCGGGAACTCATCGTTCTGGTTTCGAAGCTTTGGAAGAATCCTGACCTCAAAACCACACATCGAAAAAAGCAAATTCGGGTTATCCCTGCTATAGACACTCGAGAACGTTTCATCCCATTCGATAGTCGTGATTGAGCGAGGTAGTCGCTGCTTCAGTTCCCAGAACACTGCGCGGCCCAGGTTCACATCATGTCTCATCAACCTCATTCGCGAGTCCCTTGGCCAGCACTTCTTGTTTCGGTAACCAATAACGTTCTCAAAATTAGGGTCGGGATGCTCCGTCAAAAACCGTTGAATGAGGTCTCTGGCTTCGTCTGCACTAAAGCGGAAGAATACCCAAATGCGGTCGACATACCGAGTATAAAGGCGAATAGGATGACGGGTTTCAGTTGCTAAATCCCTAAACTGTAAGAACTCATTTGGTGTTTGTGGTGGTCCAGCGATTTCACTAGCTCGCTGCAGACCAAGTAGCAGCAAGTCAATAACGAGCCCATAGTATTGAAATACGAAGGCCGAGAATTGCAATCCTCTGATCAAGCCATAGCTATTGGTGTGATTCATGTCTTTGTAATTCAGCTGCACATTATTCTTGGAGGTGATATAGTCCGCTAGATTGTGATCCATGATCAACCGTAAGAGACGATTGAGGAGTGTAAGATCGATCTTCTCATAGACCTTCGATAGCTGTGTTTCGATGAGGACATTGCATTCGCCATCGCTAGTCTCCCAAACCTTGTTGAGGTTATTGATTCCTTGAGCCCATTTATACACGAGTAGAGGTGCGACTTCCGTATCCGAAGGTTTAATCCATGCTGGAAAGAGATGGCGCTGATCGGCTTGATACCAGAGATAACTATCCAAATAGGCATCGGTGATCTTTTCGATGGGTTCAATGTCATAAACGGGATTGATGGTGTTGTAATTGTCGTTCATGTCAATTCCCACTTCCTTGAACGCTCTTTGGGTGAGCAAAAACCTCTTGATCCTTGCGAGTGTAGTCCCAGGTGAGTCGTATGCTTGCTCTATCAAAGCCAATTCTTCCCTCTGGCTTTGGTTGAGCCTTCCTTTCACTGAATATGCCTCCCTCAGCCTCTCAAGCGCAAGGATGAGAATTTTAGTGTCGTGCTTATATGAAACACTAGGAAAAGGAATTGGCGAGAACTTTCTCGACTCGAGCCAATGAACTGTTGTGGTATAAATTGCCACCGCTTCCTCAGATGACACGTATGGGCCATCCTTCATGTAATTATGCTGACGTTCCTGCTCAGCTTTAAGCCACAATCTAGTCAATCTCCCCAAATTCTTCTTCGCAACGGTCTTGTCGACTGTTGCACCTCTCCTGATCCTCTCTCGGTTGTAGTGTGCCACCGAGACCCACCAATCTGCCTTGCTTTTGACGTAGCGCAAGATGACGTTCTCTATCGGGGCTGGCAGGCCAGGTACCTTCCATGGGATGTTACTCTTCCAACACCTCCAAGCCTCGGATAGATGTTGTAGTACAGTGTTGACTTTATTTGATTTCATCCCAGCAGGCATCATGTCAGTAATATCATGAATCACGGCGGCTCTGAGCTCGAGATCGAAGTGAGACTCCACACGTTGCTTGGTAACGGTTTTGGCGACCCCCTTCGAGTGCCTTCCTTCAAACTGTCTGGCGAGTAAATTACCAAGCCACCTTTCGAGAAGTGGGATAATGCCCCTCAAGAAAAACAACCACACCCTCCAAGCTGGTGCCCAGAACCCACAACCAGGGCCCTTACCAACGGGACCAGAGTTGAACCTATAATATATAAGATGCTTCAAATCCTTACATGCACGGATTTGATGCATCAGCTTGTACTTGTACCTGTACATTCCAGTGAGCTGACCCACGTGATTGAAGGCGTATAGTATACCGTCAGCAAGCTGGAAGGCATCGATATTTCCGATACGGTATTGGACTTGGGCATCGACAATGAGCTTGGTGAGGCGGAGGATTTCTCGCATCAAATGAAATGCATTCCCAAAGCGAGACTTCTTTCGTTCCTTGGTTGTCAGCGTCTTAACGGGCTTCAAGTTGAAGTTATCTGTAACGATGTTAGTAGGACAGTGAATTGTGAAGGGATATTCGGAAAGACATACAATCCAAGTGCAGGTAGGTCAGGTTCTTCCGGTGTATCAACAGGTTCAACATGTTGAATCCTTGTCTGCACACCTGAAGCCCCGCTTCCACCCAATCAATTGTCGTAGTCTGGAAAAACTTAGTGCCCTTCAAACTTTTGAACAAACTCTGCTTATTTTGAGCTTTCGGTGGCTTTGTATGGAGTTCGTTTAGGACATAGGTCTTTAGTAGCTTCTGATAGGAAACTCGGACTTTGACCGGTTGCCCGGATGGGCAGTGCTCAAGATACCATTGTTTTACCAAAGGAACGTCTTCCGCACGAACTGTTCTCCCACTTCGACGATCGAACGGATACGGCGCCCACCACAAAGCAATTGCACTCGCCGTATTCTCCGTGTAGAGGTCTTCGTCGGTAAGGAAAGGTTCGACCTGGGGTGGAAGCTCGAATTCAAGATCTTCATCATTTCCATAGCCAAATATCTCATCTTCATGTGATACAACTATATTCTTAGGAGCGACTGAACGAGACGAAATAGGATTAATGACTGGGTCGAAGTAAAATGCGGGAAGGTCGGGATCCTCTGCTCGGACATAAACAACCTGGGGGTAGTGATACCAGGATATTTCAACTGATCTAGGGAGAGAGTTGTACAGGAATGGGAAGGCAACTCGGTACTCAGTTCGAATTGGATGTCGGAAAATGATTCGGTCGATGGCATTGAATTCACCAAAATCTTCATCATTAGGATCCACATCTTTGTATAAGGGTTCGAAGCGTGGGCCCCCAGGAATGGCAACATTTAAGGCTTTCGCTGTGAAGAATGATTTTGTATCGAACATGTAGAAGTAATTCTTGTCCACAAGATCACTCAGCACTACAAACATATATGAGTTAGTCTCATGCTGGTCTTGATCTGGGGGGACAGAGTCGCTTACGTTGGTGTGAGAGGCGATAAAGGGTAGCCATCTGCGGTAAATCTAAATTCCACGTCTTGTAACTAGGGCCATTGACATGCGGGGTATCTATCAGAGGTCGGTGGTCATAAAACCACTCATACACAGCCGCGTCTTCAGCTTCATCAAGCTCCATCTGAATTGGTTCTTGCGGTTCCACATCTTCTATATTCTCACTCCAAGCCATGGGTGGCTCTTCATCGTCAAATGGAGGAAATCTCATTCTCTTGAAATGCCTCCGGTCGCTCTTTTCTCTCCGCATACACACCCACATGGTCGCCCATTGTGCATGGAATACTGGTTCAATGACACGCGGTATCTCATTCACTAAAGTCAGGCAACCATTGACGTGATATAGGACCTTAACCTCCCTCGAACTCTCCCAGGGCATTGGCATGTTCTCCAGAAGTTTCAGTACCGCGTGTGGCTATTGCTTCGTCAGTAAATCTGCGACCCACAGAATCTTACACAGTTACATACCATGTACTTCAAAGCACCCAGATATGCTCTCTTA
>Ga0307511_10008750_pt1 | contig 10117 bp, 9 predicted proteins | sample 13_EM_MG_FD_200266 | JGI IMG/M metagenome (GOLD analysis project Ga0307511, IMG submission 200266) | Populus trichocarpa ectomycorrhiza microbial communities from riparian zone in the Pacific Northwest, United States - 13_EM | ecosystem: Host-associated > Plants > Roots > Unclassified | place... | reverse complement strand
AGGATGTGAGTGAGGAAAGTGACTGATGCCGTCGGAAAATGGACTTAGATGGGTGGGGATTACAGCCCAGAAGTTCTTTTCATATTCTGTTTCCTGCTACCTGTTGTGGATGTTAATCTCATTTGTTGTCTTTCCCTTTCCGTACTATGTTCCCTATATTCTTGTCGTCTTGGGCTGTAAGCGTGAGAGGGCGATTGGAGGAGGGGTCTATAGGTTCTTGGTTTCTTCATGTATTTGTAGGTTTGTTCATGTCTTCGTCAGTTCCTTCTGTAGCTGTGATTAGTTACTTCTGTGTCTGTAAGGGATGAATAGGGTCAGGTTTTATTGGTGTATTTATAAATGAGTGGGAGGGGGAGAAATATAAAAGCGGTTGACAAACGACGAGAAGTGCCAGAATGCAAGTAAGCGGGTCGGGAGCAGTAGAACACAGGACGTCGAACAAATGGTCGGCAAAAGAATAGTGCTAATTGTGCAGCTCGAGAGAAGGAACGTAGTTCTGAACAGATTAAAGAGAGATACTTCTCATTCAATGTATATAGGGATGTGGAACGTCGGATGGAGCGTTCGTCAGAGACTTGATCATATAGAAAGATGTCAGAAAGCGAGGCGTGGGGGAGAGAATGTAAGGGAGAAAGTAAAAAGAGAGTGGGTTAGAGGGTGCGGGTGTGTTGAGATGCACTAGGCACCAGAGGAATGTATAGAGGGTGCAAGGGATGAGAGAAAGAGCAAAAAAATATTTATGGGGAGGGAAACGAGATGGGGTAGGGCGGGGGACGCAGCGTGTTGGAAAAGGGTAATGCGGAAGAGGTAAACTAGTGGGAGTTGCAAGGGAAGCGACAGGACAAGGTGTTGCGGCAGGGTAGCTGTGCAGCAGTAATGTGCATCAGGGAAGGAACGTTGCGTCAGGTACCGGGGTTTTGCAAAAGAGCTTCAGGAGCTTCCGAAGCGCCTGACGCAAATTCCGTTGTTGCTGATGGCTTTCATGACTTTAAATTTGTTATTATTTATTATTTCATGTGATTTGGGAGGTAGCTTACTCTTTGCTTCTGCTGGCTTAGGCCATTCTTGTGCATTGAGTCTGGTGGTGTCAATCATAGGGTAATTCTGGTGAAGGACGACTTTGCCGTATTTTTGCTTCCACACATTGCTGACTACTTGGGGAGCTGGAGGAGGAGGAGGAGGATGATGGAACTTGAGTTCATGTGGTACTTCATCCTTGCCCCCAGTTGGTGAGTGCAGTCTCCTTTTGAGTATTCCAGCAAGAGTGGGGTTCCACTCTTGCATCTGGTCATACTTCATTTTTCCCTTGTCAGTTGTCCTAATCTGTCTCACCATTTCTTCCTGGCTAGGTCCAGGGTTGACTCTCATCCATTCCTCCTCTTCCGTGCCAGTTTCCACCTGATCACTTTTTGATGGCCCTTCAAGAGTCCATTCTGGTTCTGGAGAAGGAGGAGCAGCAGGAGGGACCATTCTAGTGGAGTTACTAGGTTTTTTGTTAATAACTATGCTGAAGTTGGGTGTTTTAGGTTTATGTTTTACTAACTTTCCCAATTCCACTTTTTCTGGTTGTTCCTGCTGCTGCTGAGCTTGGGCCCTAGTTGTAGCAGCAGCAGTTACTATGGCCTGCCGTCTTTCATTTCAGGCAGTCCTTTGTTGGAGCTCCTGGTATCTCCTGTCCCTTTGCATATTGTTAATTTTAAGATCTCTATAGTCTGAATCTGATTAATTTGTATACCTTTCTTGCTGGAAGATGTCTCCCAGCCTAGTGCTGATGTTACTGCTAGCAGAATTGGGGGATTGTGGCCTATGGTATGGCCAAGTTGCAGATGATGGTGGATAAACTGGTTTCCCAGCCATTCCACTCATGGTTCTTCTAGGAGGCATGCTGGTTGGATAGTTGGTAGTGGTAGGTGGTGGTAGAAGATGTGGGTGTGAAATGAAGATGTGGTTTACTACTATTGGAGGTGGTAGTTTAGGAGTGTGGTTTGGTGTAGAAGAAAGGTCAGAGCTAGAGGGAGAGGCAGAGCCCTTATATGTTCCTGCTCTGCTCAGTATGTCTGCTATGAAATTCTCCTTTTCTTCTATATGTTCTATGATGATATTAAACTCCCTCATTATTTGCTGGCCCCTGATTTTCATTTGCTTATCTTGCCATCTAGTTATAAATGTTACCAGGGGTTTGTGATCTGTTAGTACTATCACTTTATGGCCTTGTAGCTCACCCCTGAAATGACTCAATGAGTCAACAATTGCTAATAATTCTTTATCAGTTGTTGTGTAATTTATCTGGCCCTTGTTTAGGCATCTTGAGTGAAATGCTGCTGGCCTGATCACACCATCTTCTTTCTGACCAATCCATCCTGATAATCCTATATTCCTTGTATCTTCTTATCAGGTATATTTGCTTATCTGAGTCATGGTTGATTGATTTGAGTACTGCATTACTCATTATTAATTCCTTGACTTCCTTAAATGCCTCATCATGCAGATGAGTCTATCTAAATTGTTTTGTTGATCCTTGTAGTTCATATAGACATCTTCCTTTGGTTGCTAGGTCCTTGCAAAATCTTGAAAGGTAATTAACCACCCCCATGAACCTTTGTATTTCCCTTCTATTGGTGGGTGTCTGGAAATCTACTACCTTCTTGATTTTCTCAGGATCAGCTTCCAGTTCATTGTTGTATAGAACATGTCCAAGTAATTTCATTCTTTGTGGCATTATTTGGCATTTGTCTTTATTGAACCACATCTTAGCTTTTTCCAGTGTTTTTAATACTACCCTTACTGTTTGCATGTGTTCTTCATAGGTATTGTTTCCAATGAGGATATCATCTAGGTATATCATTACTGTTTTTCCCATGAATTCTCTAAGGAGCCAATTCCTTCCTCTCATCATAGTTGCAGGTGCATTGCAGTCACCTTGTTGCATGACTAGTGAGTCAAATTTTCCCATGTGACATGAAAATGTTGCGTGTTTGACTGAGTCAGGGTGGTGCCTAATATTATGATATCCATCTATAAGGTCTAGTTTGTATTTAAATTTCTTGCTGGCTAGCCAATCAATAATTTGATTTATGCCAGGCATAGGCATTCTATCCTTGTGTGTTTTGAGGTTTCTTGGTATACAGTTTACGAGGAACCTTGCTTTTTTACCATCCTTCTTTGGTTGTGTAAACATTATTATTGTGTTGCGTGATTTAGAAGGTTTGATTCTACTAGTTTCTAGTTCCTTATTTATTTTTTCTGTGATTTGATCCTGGAACATATCATAGCTATGGATATAGTTATGGTGCCATTCAGCCCCATCTATTACTTCTATTTTGTGTTGCATGATTTCCATTGGTTCCCTTAATAGTGGTAGTTCTGTAGGTTTCTCTGTTGGGAATAGGTGTGGGAATTCTGAGTAAGAGTCAAATTCTTGTTGTATGGTTAGGTGGTTGCAGATTAGGTCTCCACCTTTATACATAACTGGGTCTGGTCCAGGTTCGTTTTCTAAGTCAAACCATGTTTCCCATGATCCTGGGTTAATTTCTTCTTCTTTTTCCCAGATAGTTTATAGGGCATCTTGCACTAATATTCTTCTTCTTTCTGCTTCCATGCTTTCCATTAGTTCATCAAACTCATAGTCTAGTCATGAGTGTATATCAGCTTGTTGTCTTCTTATCATATTGTTATCTCCCATCCTTGCTTCTAGGTTGTCTATTTTTTCATATAGGGTTTCACATAGGGTTCTACTTTCCTCATCTAGTTGTCTTAGTTGTTTATCCAAGTCAGTGATTGACTCATTATCTGATGAGTCTTCATAATCTGTTTCATTATATGCATAATCTTTGATTGATTCTGAGTCAGATCTTCTATCAGATTCTGCATCTGAATGTGGGTGAGCTGTTGATTCACTTGCTGTTTCACATATTGGTTGCATCCACATTGATACAGATCTTATTCAGTCATTTCCAGTTTTTTGTAGCATTATGAGGTCATATCTGGCTATTCCTGGTGGTTGGATACTTATCATGTTGTCATGGATGTTCATTATTGCTTTTAGTTTCTCTAGTGCTGGTTCACCTAGTATAGCATCCCAATTTCTGAGATTGGCTGCATAGAAAATTCTTTCTTCTTCATATCCTTGCACATTGATAAGCACTGTTGTTTTATTTGTCATAGGTGATTTGCTTCCTTGGATTGCTGTTTCTAGAGGTTTCTTTTCCAGTTGGGTTAATAGGAGTTTGAATAGGGTACCGAAATTATTGGATATCAGGTCTCCTCCTTGTGTACATGGGTATAGTAACACATGAGCCTTGTATGCATTAATTGTGATTTCTGCAGCCATGGTTTCTTTTCTTGCTTCAGGTATAATGAAGGTTCTGCTTTGTGTAGGGCCTTTCATTACCTGCATTAGTGCTGACTATGTTTCCATATTGAGGGCTGCAGTTTTGACCTGGGGATTTCTGTTCCTATTTTGTTGGTTGATCTTTTGGTATCCTGAGATCATAGGTTTCTTTTGTGGACATTGTGATACCATATGACCAGTTTGTCTGCAGTGATAGTATTTACCTTCTTGTTTGAGTTTTTCTCTTTCTACAAAAGATAAGACATGTGCCATGTAATCTTTTCTTTTCCTAGCACTAGGGAAATTGCTATTCAGTCCTCCTCGTCCTCCTTTGGCTTCAGCTGCTGGTGCTACAATTTTCTTTTTCTCACATGGGAATTTGTAATTTGATTTAATAAACTCTATCAGTTTTCCAGCTGAATATTTTTTATTGGGTTTCCTATTTTGGTTTAGTATTTGTAGAGGTTTATGAGTCTGTTTCATGGTAGCCTGTACTTGTTCTGCCTTGTTGACAATTTGTTCAAATGATATATCCCAGTTTATTGCTAATGTAACTTGCTGTTTAATTAGGGAACTCAAGCCATTTACAAATTTCATTTGGAGTGTATAGTGTGAGATAAGGGCTTTGCCCTTATTGTCTCTGAATCTGAGTTGGTAGTCCTGTAGGTGTTGTGCAAATGTGTTGATAGAGCTATCTTGTCCAATTTGTGCTTGGTGGCAACCTTCATATCTTTTCCATAGTTCTTCTATTGCTGTGGATGGGATAATCTTTTTTCTCAGGAATACCATAAAACCATGAATATTCCTCTTCTTTGGTTTGGTTTTTTCACTATAGTCTTTCAACCATCTGGTAGCCATACTAGTGAATTGAAAGCTTGCCCTTGCCAAAGCTTCTTCCTTCTCCACATCCAAGCCTTGCCACTTCAACCATCTTACCAGCTGTTCCATATATTTAGTAAAGGTAATTGTGTCCTTCCATTTCTCTCCTTTACTATCAAAGGCTTCTGGCTCTTTGATTTTTGCAAGCCTAGTTGCTTTTTTGATAGTTTCTTCCTTTATCTTACTGGCAGGTTGTTTTATTCCAGTAACCTTTTCCCATTCTTTCTGTTGTGGTGTTATTTCTCTTACTGACCGATCTGTTTCTGTTCCAGATTCTTCGGAATCTGCGTCTTTGGATTTATCTGACTTAGGTCCAGATTCATCATTACTGCTTGAGCTACTGCTTGAGCTACTGCTTAGGTCTGAGTCTGGGCTTATTTGGACTTTCTTCTTTTGAGGTAAAGGTTTTTCTTTCTTTTGTTTGTTAGGTGTTTGTGGTTGCTCTTCTATTCCTTTACCTTTATTTTGTAGTGTTTGTAGTCTATCTTGTGATCCACTTCCTGATGCTTCTCCTAATGGAGGTTTTATAATAAATGGGTCATTCTCTTCTACCCATTCTAATTGTTTGCTGTCATGTCGATTTTCTATTTCTGGGGTTCCTAGTTCATATACTGTTCCTAGCATAAGGTATTGTTCTATTTCTGGCCAGTTTTTTACTAACCAATGTATACCTTTTACTGGGTTGTATGTTGGTTGAGGGGGTCTATGCTTAAATCCTTGATTTAGTTCCATACTTTCTAATACCTTATTGCTCAGTTCTGTTGCTTCTTGGAAGGTTAGATAGTTCAAACATACTTGAAAGATTATTCCTATTTCTGCAATATTTAGTTCATATTGGTTGAGGAGACAATATGTTTGGACTTGGTTCATGTATTGGGTCCATTTGTTTAGGTTGTGATCCCACTATTGTTTTGTTGCAACTGGGGTTCTGATTATTCTTCCTGGTATTAATCCTTTTTCCTCAAGTGTGATTCTTTTCTGAACTGCATCCTTTTCCTCAATTTCTTTCCCACTTGGGATGGCTTTTTTGTGTGTTTCTGGAGGTACTAATTCCTTAAGTAGTGCTTTTGCCTCATCAGGAGTTAAGGCCTTCCTTCCTTGTTTGGTGCCAGACTTGGCACCTTTCTTATTTTTCCTGGGGGTAGCAAACATGTCTATCTTCAGGAATTATACCCCTGATGACTTTGGGTGGTTTTGTTGCCTTCCAGCTATTCCTTCTTTTGTGGATCCTGATGAGGAGGAATCCTTTTCAGTTTCCTATAGTAGTTCTAAGGACTATTTCTTTGGGCAGATGGGGGCTAGACCAAAGCCTTCTTCTGTCAAGTCTGATCCTTCTTTTGGTGGGGTTAAGAAGGTCAAGGAGGTCAGGTTTGTTGATGGCCTCAATACCACTCTTAGGGGTATTCCTCCTGCTTACAATAGGAGTACTCCTTGGAGGCTTAGGGGTTGGACTGCTAGAGAGGCTTACTCTTTCTGGCAGGAGAGGTATAGGTGGTGTCCTTGCTGGGAGTGTAAGGACAGGTGTGACTAGTGGTTTTCTTTGGGGTTTTCTTGGGGTTGGGATACTAGGTATCCTTTGGGGGAGTACCACTCTTCTGCTTGTTGGGGATGCAGAGAGTGTTACAAGTAAATTTCTTTCTGTTTATTCTTGCTGGATTCTTTACAAATATTTCCTACTAGGTTTGTTGATGAGCCTTTCCTTGGTACTGAGTCTTACTAGTTCAGGTAACTGGTTCTTTTTTATTTCTTTTATTCTGGTGTTGGTTTTAAAATATCTGCTAATGTGATATTATTACCAACTGGTATATTCTTTCCCACTGGTATTAGGGGATCAAGGGGTGTTGCAGGTTCTACCCACTGCTTTGTTCTAAGTTTCTTTGGTGTATAAAATTTGTAGTTTACTGCAATTCTTCTTGAGTAGATATTGTTTTTCTTTCTTGCAAGGTATTGCAGTTTTTCTTTTCTTTTAGTTACTACTGTGTTTATTGCTTTTTGTCTCCTACTCATGCAGTATTGCAGTTTTCTTGTTCTATTTCTTATGCAAGTTCTGTTGTACTATTGCGTGTTGTATGTGTTTCTTTGCTGACTATTAGGCTTGGTTCTACTATGGTTTCTTATCCACTATTGAATTACATTATTTGGTAAGTAGTTTCTTTACTACTTGTGCATAAGATTATGGGCCAGGGTGATCAAGCCTGCCTTGATATAAAAGTCTTTCTTAGGTTAAAAAAATGTAAAGGGGGACCTAAAGTATTTAGGGTGGAATATTACCCTGAAGTAATATTCCAGGACTACCAAGTACTTTAAAGGCGAAGTATTTGGTTTCTAGTATTGGATTACTAAGTTCTGAGTAACAGTCCTCATGGGACTAGAATTAACCAGTGGAACTCTTATATTTGTTGTATCTAACTATTCTGTGCCTGTCTTCCTCGGGTCTGATCCCCTTCTCTGGATGCAGACCTACAGCCCTTAAGTATTATATGCCAAGACTAGCTCTGACCCACTATTGTGGCTGTACCATAGTAGTGAGTCATGCATAATTTGAAATCCATCTCTGACTCATTAAGTGAGTCATAATCTTAGAGTCATAGGAAATCATTGAGTTATAGGTGACTCATAATTGACATGTGAAAATAAAGAAATTACATGTGATTTTCATCAGCAAAAAAAAAAACTGTGTCTGGACGCTGGAGTGCGTCTGGTGCGTTATGTGCGTCAGGTCAATCCGACTGCATCCTGTTGCATCCCGCATGCTTCACATGTGCCATACATCGTGCAGTGCATCTCCGACCATGGCATGCGTCAGGTGCATCAAGTCTTAGAAAAAATATTCTGTGCCGTTATATAGCTTACAAAGTGCAATAGGCATGACTGCATTTGGGTAAATCACATATATCCCTTAGCACCACAGGATATTCTCATAATGCGGAGATTCTGTTTTACATGCAATTCTTTTATAAATAACTATATACATAATTCTGGGCCCCCACAATAACCGTAAAATAGCAAAATCTTGCGCTACCCTAACTGGGTCCCCAATACCCCAACACCGAGCCATGCCTACCCAATCCCATAGTTCCCAGTTCTGGCGGCAATGCCTGCCTCGAAAATAATTAGCGATGCCCACAACAGTGGTGGGCTGGCAATGCTTACCTAGGTTGGTCGCTGGCACACGCTGGGTCGGTGACGCTGGCCCAGTCGCTCACGCTGGCCTGGTTGCTGGTGCCGAGTAGGTCGCTGCTACTGCGTATGGGGCTGCCACTGGTGAAGTGTCTGGGACTCCATAGAATAATTAGTATTTGTTATGCGTCATGATGCTGGGTGGGCACTTACCTAGACCTGCTTCCTGCTACCAACCGCCATTGCTTGCCACAGGTGCAGTGGGAGATCGCTGCTGCTGGTGAAGTGGGAGATCGCTGCTGCTGGTGAAGTGGGAGATCGCTGCTGCTGGTGAAGTGTCTGGGACTCGGTAGAATAATTAATATTTGTTATGCGTCCTGATGCCGGGTGGGCAGTTACCTAGACCTGCTGCCTGCTACCAACCGCCAGTGCTTGCCACAGGTGAAGTGAGAGATCGCTGTTGCTGGTGAAGTTCCAACGACTCTGCTGCACAATTAATACTTGTTGTCACGGGGTGACTACCGGCCCACCTAAGGGTACTTGTACTATACAGAATGACCCAAGGATATGTTATGCATGTCTAAGGAATACTTAATAATAAGTGTTGCATGTTACTAGAAAATATTACTCGTAGCAGTAATACTTCTATCTGCAGTACAGCCCGACAATAGTAATATTGCGTGCTGAGTCCACGGATACAGGAACTACTTAAGGACGTGTAGCTGGAGCTACAGTTCAAGTTTCATGTGATTCCGACTACTAGTGATCTAGTTACAGTCAGACAAAGTTTCATACTATACAACTGAAGAAAATATTTCTAAGTCAAAAATTGTATGGGAGCAGTTAACCTTAACTTGCCAAGTTACCCTGAACTAGGATTGGTTACCCTGAACCTACCAGGTGAGCTACTTACCAAATGCGGTTTAGGTCAATGCCCCTCTAGTAAGCAACTTCCGAAGCTTATTGCGGGACGAGACTAAGCCCGATGGGGAAAGCGTAACCCTGGTTACGATCAGCATATTTTTACAGTCCTACCGACATATCATACTAGCCGCATTCGTCGCTCCAAGCTGTTTTGGGTTACCCTGAAATCTCCTTAGAGGGAAATAAAAAAACAAGTCACCAGGGCGTAATTTACACTAAAGTGCGTCCCATAACACTATAAGAGGTAATGAAAATCTGAGCGAAAATAAATGTTCTCAGAAACTTTCGGTTCAAGTTGGTTTAAGGGGTAGTTTTGCACGCTAAATCCATTTCTGGAAACCGTTTTGCGATCAGAGTTATACTGGGCTAGTCATAGGCTGTTGAAGTTGTTTAAACTAGTTCTGCAAGTTCTAGCATATGCCCGGTTGACAAAAGTAGCTAACGGACCTAGTCCATTAGATTCCATGCAGAAAGAGCTTTCAAATGAGACCTTAATGAAGATCAACGGAGTCATATCCGCGAAGTTATGAGCAGTTGAAGCGGGTCCACGTGTATATGAGGCAGGCTCTCTATGGACACTAGACAACTCGGATGGATGATGCCGGATCTATTAATTAAGAACTCTGAGTTGTAAAGTGAACGACTTTATGTTTACTATCTGAAAGTTACTCTGGCATCAGAATAAGACTATAGTTATCTCGCTTAAGCGATAACCAAGAATAGCTAGTGTAATCTCCTAGAGATACAGTTGGGAAAAGTATTCTTAGTTGAGTCAAGTGTGACTCTGCAGCAGCTGAAACGCTGGCAGACTATGTGCAGAAGGCGACTGCATGAAGGAAAGCAGATGTGACAACCTTCGGACGT
>Ga0307511_10008749_pt1 | contig 10117 bp, 9 predicted proteins | sample 13_EM_MG_FD_200266 | JGI IMG/M metagenome (GOLD analysis project Ga0307511, IMG submission 200266) | Populus trichocarpa ectomycorrhiza microbial communities from riparian zone in the Pacific Northwest, United States - 13_EM | ecosystem: Host-associated > Plants > Roots > Unclassified | place... | reverse complement strand
CACACCTGTATTTCTGAGTACTGGAGGCCTGACCTCCCACACCTGTATTTATGGTCATGGAGGAGTGCTTTCTGGAACGGCCAGAAAGCAGGTTTTCTGGAAAGGCCAGAAAACAGGTTTTTCAGACACCAGAAGGCTTGGCGGCTCGTATAAGTACTGAGCCGTTCTGCCCTTCTGGAGGAGGATTCTGAGATCAGATCACGTCAGACAGAGTTCAGACAAGCCTTAGATAGCTTCAATACAGTGAGATTACACCAGTTAATTCTCTTCCCGCTTGGGTAATCTGGAAGCTCTCAAAGACCCTGTGAGTCCTCGCCTTAGCACAACCAATAACAGACATACACTAGCACTCTGGTGATAGTATAGACTCTGTTAAACGGCCCGCGGTACTACTATTGCCATCGCCCATTATATTTTTTTTAACAGACAAAATAATCTAACTATTAAAACTAATACTACGGACTGATGACCAGTTGCTATCTTTATAATACCTTTTCAGGTATCACCTATATTGGACGTCAACACATTCAACAAATACGTCACATTCAACAAATGCTAGCAACAATAATCACCACCGAGACAGAGATATTCTCACCCTGCAGTCAACAGAAGACCTTGTGCAAGACAAGGCAGAGCTCTAACAGGTAGTGGTATACATTATTATATAATTCCATCCTCATTCCATCACCTTACCCCACCAAAATCGACACCACCTCTTGCATTCCTGGCAACTACAATCCCCATTCATCTTCTTATAACAGAGAGCATAAGACATCGCAGCACCATACGTCCCAGGAATATTCGCAAAGTACAAATATGCATCTCCATCCCATGTCTGACCCTCATTCTTCTCACTATTAGAAGAAACATACGAAAGTACAGCAGGAACTAAATAGCTAGTTCCTGTTCCATCCAACACCAGATTCCTCACAGGCGAGGCACATCTATCCTCTTTCACAACTGAACCGTTTTCAGTTAGCCTCAGCTCAAAACTCAAGCAGTTTGAGCTATCCAATTCTTGCATATAAGAAGACCACTTCACAGTCTTCTTGCCGCCACCCTCACTATCTCCAAAACCTTCCATCGAGAAGGGCATCTTAGGCGTCGTTGGTATTACCCACGCCTCAGGAGTACCTACCATCATAGGAGCAGAAGAAAACGATGAACAAGCATCCGTCCCATACTCGTTCCCACTATCCTGCCTATGTATCGAACAGGCAGCCGAGCCACAGTCATCCAAAGTCGATCGGAAATCACTCACGTCCGGAGCGACATACTTGTCCCCACAATATACAGACAAGGAGGAAAAATAAGTCATAATATCTGAACGAGTAACCTACATTATGACGTCTAAGATGGATAAGTTGTAGAACCACCACAAGTCGCGTAGATTAGCTATGATTCCTGAAGACATTAAGAAGTTAATCGCCGACACACTACGAAAGAATAGAGACACTCCTGAACTACACACTTCTGAGGAATCAGTCAAACCACCTCCTCTCACAGTCTACACCATCGACGTTCTGAAACCAGAAGAAGACTCGGCCCTCACAACATGGGAATTTGAGTCACCTCTGATGACAGAAGCAAACTGGAAGAAAGTACAACCACAAATAGATGATATCCTTGCCTTTACACAAACACTTGGGTATCTTCATTGTTTTCATCCAAAAGACATCCAACTCCTTCTCGAAGGACCAACCAAACACTATCTTTGGCACACAACCATCCCATTTGAAAGTAAGGACTTGGAACTTACTACGGTGCTTGCGGAACCTCTGAAATGCCCCAAGATTCCACAACTCACAGAACCTCACGTGGTTCTGAAGGAATAGGATGATATTATGTCCTTCATGCTAGGTGGTCAGCACTTCCTTCTACCTGTTGTATCACGGCAGTTTGAGGATCCACCTATAGCCAAACGACCTAAAGGATAAGACAGAAAGGACCCTCCTAAAACACCAACTAAATAAAGCTCCGCACCAGAAGTCAGCACAGGATCTAAAACTGGCCTCGTGCCAGAAGATAACATTGTGGAAGGTACCTCAGATAGTGGCAAGCCAAACAATGGAGAAGACGACGAGGACCAAAGCGCTCTCCTAGGACGGGGTACAACAGCAGTTGGAGAAGATGACGATGGATATGATAGTAGCCCTAGCAGGGGAAGCTCTAGTAGCGGATCGTCAGTCCACAGTCACAGAAGCATACGCAAACCAAAGAAGAAGGTCAAGAAAATCAAGAAACAAACAGATCATGGTAAGACACCAGAACAACAGCAATAGGACACGACGACAGGAATTGTTACTCCTGATACGTCATCAAAAATGTCCAAATGGATGAAGGGTATTAAAATTGATGCTCCAGAAAATCCAAACAGTGGAGATAAGAAATGGCGAGACTAACAGTATCTTGACCATTGGGACAACGCGATACAGAGATGGTTAAGTATGAAAGGTATAAGATTGGAATCGAAGGAAGCGTTGGACTTTATTGGATTCAAACTGCAGGGCAGCGCACCCACTACTTATAACCATCACCGCATCAAGGAAAAGGACAAGGCGTCTTTTTTCACCTTCATGCTAGTGCTACGGGAATTCCTTATTCCCGCCAAGGGCAAGGACCTCCTATGGAAAGAATGGGAGGCTGCATCACCGCACAAGGATGGACGACACATGAGTATCAAAACCTTTGCCAACTGGGCGGAGTAACTTCAGATTAAGCTTATCAACAAGGATGGAAACCAATGGATCTCGGAAGTAGTCAAACGCAGGAAATTCCTCAAGCACCTACCGGATTTCATAGAAACCACCCTGGTTCCCCAAATACTTGATTCATGTACGCGCAACGACCTGGTCCAGAAAGGGGAATCATACCAGGTTGCACGAAAACATGGCTGTATCTCAACTACTCCCAAACCTGCTCGCCAGTCTGCTACCCAACCAGCTCCGAACCCTAGTCGAAATCACTGCAGGGTTCGGAAGACAGACAACAAGAAAACAAGTTTTAATCCTGAAAGAACCCCTGTTACGAAAACAACAACCACCAAGGATGCTGACTGGGAAGTGGTTAACAAGACGTTAACATCACAAGATAAGATGAAGTTGATTAGGGAATGGAAGTGACTATGGTGCCGTGCCCCTGGTCACACCTTCAAGGAATGCAAGAAGTCAGTATCCAAAATACCCATGCGTACCGCCACACAAGTCCTATCCCTGCAACACACCAGCAAACCAGTTATTGCCAATAAAAACTACAAGGGCAAAACTAAGGCAAAACCCCATTCTAACGAAGGATTAGACCACAGTATGGTTCGGGTCAAGGTTAACGGCCACCCTGCATCAGCCCTTGTGGATTTACAGATGACTGGCGGAGATCTCATCAATAAACAATTCGTGCACCTCTACGGCCTACCCACTTATGGAATCGATAAGAAGTCACACAACACCGGGATCAAACCATCAAAAGGTGTGATAGAAAAGGCATGTGATATCCCAATGGACTACGGAGCATATACGGAAACAAGAACGCTATATGTAGAGCATCTTGCAGGCTGGGATATGATCCTGGTCAAGCCAGCGCTTACAGCTCTGAACCCCTCCATCCCAGCAGGACCAAAGCCTGTTACAATCCAACCTGAGGGGATGGCACGCTTTGCACTCAAGGAATGGAGGAAGGCAGGGCTTGCTATGGGGCAAGTCACATCCACTACACTCTTCATAGAAGACGAAGCACCGCACTATCTTCTACCACTCTTCGAATTCATGATTTCAGCCATGAGTCTTGGAGAAATTCAGGAATTCAACCTCTTCATTGAATTCGCCCAGTTATTTCCGGCAACCATACCCAATGAGTTGCCACCCCTCAGAACTATCAACCACCGAATCCGGCCGAAACCCGGCTCTACATGGGTACTAAGATGGCAACCCTCACCCTCAAAATTCTACAGAGAGCTTACGAAATAGCTCACCGAAGAAGAAACATCAGGCCGGATTTATCGTGCAGAACATAATACCAATGCTGTAGTTCTGTTCGTACAAGCTAAACGAGATGATCCCACCAAACCACGCCGCATTCTAGATGCCAGGGATCGGTATGAAGCGGTTGATCCCAACCACACTCCCCTACCAAGCATCGAAAAACTCATGGAGCTAGTCGCTGCTCGGAAGTATTGTAGCAAGATTGACCTAGCAGATGGGTACCACAACATCAGAATCGAGGAACACTGGGAACAACACTCCACCTTCCTCACAGATATGGGATATTACCGCAGTCGCATTATACAACAAGGCGACCGCAATGCACCTGCCACCATGGTACGAGCCATGTACGAAATCTCTAAGGACATGGTCTTCAAGGACCTTGTCATCTACATCAACGATATTATCATCTTTTCAGATACCTACGACGAACACATAGCTACCTTATGGAAGGTTCTACAACGACTCCTAGACGAGAAGTTTTGGTTGAAGGCTAGCAAATGCCAGTTCTTCACCAAACGTCGAGACATCTTAGGATACATATTAACTTTGGATGGGTTACATATGGATCTAAAGAAGAGCAAGAAGGTATTGGACTTCAAGGTTCTCAGCAATCGATGGGAATTAAGAGGAATACTCAGTGTTGTTATATTCTTTAGCAAGTTTTGTCCAGAATTGGCCTCCTGGTCAAGCACCCTGTGAGAACTTCTTGGTGAAAACGCACCCTGGAGATGGAAGGACACCCATACAAGGGCACTCGAGAAAATCAAGGAACTTGTGAATTCTCCACAGATTCTCAAACCCTGGGACCATTTCTCGGAAGAGCCAAAATACCTGGTATGTGATGCTCGTGATATTGGACTAGGATCGTGGATAGAACAAGGAGAACTAAGATCAATTCGACCCTATCGTTTTCATTCTAGGAAATTCAGCCCCACACAGCTGAAGTACCCCACCTACCAAAAGGAGTTACTCGCTATTGTTGACTCCCTGAAGTTTTTTGAGCCTCAACTCCGAGACCACAAATTCACGGTTCTCACGGATCCCCAACCACTACTCTCTTTCCTTGGACTAGGACAAACATCTTAGAAGCTGGTCCAATGGCAACGTTACATGTGAGAGTTAGACTTGGTAATTGAACATACGGCTGGAAAAGAAAACCTGTTGGCAGATGCTCTATCAAGGAAGCATAAATCCTCCCTCGATCCCACCGAGGAACAAGAATTCATCCCTCAGAGCATCGATCCTACAGAAGACAACAACAACCTTCAAGACACTTCTATCACTACTAACAACCTTTCTATCTTTCCCATACCAGAAGAAATCACAATGGTTTCCTGTGGCTGCATCAACTTCAAGCACACGGACTGCGACTACAACAACTGGGCAGGCCGGGATGAAAGCCTCAGTCACCACCCCTCTTGTCCCTATCGCGACGATGACAATGATTGGGACTACGAAGACTACAATGATATCAAGGAGGTAGAAATGCAATCAGATAGGGATACCCTCCCCACTATCCTCGAAGAAATCTTTGACGAGAATGAGTTCGATCCTCACCCCCAAGTTGTTAACCATGATCAATTAAAAGGTTATCATCCCATCAGCGCTCCCGCAGATTATACCTACTCTGTCACCAACGACGAGAATATTCCTGCCATCTTTAGAGACGTGGTCAATGATGCATGGGAACACTACAAGCAACACAGAAAGCAACACAATACGGACTGTCATGACTACTACTGCCGCTCGCATGGTAGCTCGCACCCGAATTGGAACCGCTATTTTCCCACAACCAGATGCTCAGTTTGTGGAACCTATGGACATGGATGTTTGGACTGCAAACTAGCGGAGGCAGTTTATCAGAAGGAGAAGGAAATCCAGTCGAGTCAGCGAGACTCATGGAAATTGAAAGCTACTACTATCCCTCCTAACAACACCCCCTCCTCTGAGACTCCCTATATTGACATTCCAGAGCTAAACATCCAAGAAGCTCCTAACCACACTCACATGTGGTCTGCGGAAGAATGGGCAATCAGGAACGCTCCTATTGCCCGCCACGAACAATGGGGTCAACAACCCACACAAGACAACCCATGGGACTACAAGATCATGATCGTTCCAGATAAGGAAAGACCCTACTTCCTCTCCGCCGCAGTCACCACCAGATCACATCGCAACCCAGCTTCCGGAGAAGCTAGCGAATCTAACTAAGGTCATAATACCATCCTATCTCCCACTAATCCTATGAGATTTGTGCCAGGAGTGGGATTTATGCACCAACAACATCACACATCTAATGAGGAGAACAATTAAGTTCACGAACCTGGAAGACAGGAGAAGACGTCGATTCCTCCTGCACCCTCTGCCAATTGTTGTTGTAACTCCTGCAAACGCGAGGGACACTATGCATCAACATGTGAGGCAAAACACAAGGCAGACTCAGACCTGGGGTATAGAATTGTGCCAGCAACCAATATAGCAAAGATATACCTCGATCTTGTCGACGGCCCAAAAGATGACTCTGACTTCTATCTCATTGCTCACGTTGGCAAAGATGATAGAATGAGGGACGCCTACATTGCATGCATCAGGATATGCCCCATGTGGAGCCAGCTCTATAACGCTCCAGAAGGGGAGAAAGGAGTAAGCAAGGACAATGGGTTCTTATACAAGAAGAATGAGAAAGGAGAATGGAGGCTGGTTTTACCAAGCATGTTCGACATGAATGGTAATAACTACCTCGAAGATACAATCAAAGAAGCTCATGATGCTACGGCACATGGCAAAGTTGAAAAAATGTTGAAATGGTTAACTGATAAATTTATTTGCCAGCCATTTTCAAGGCTCGTTAAAGAATACATGGCGAGTTGCGATACCTGTCAAAGGACGAAGTTGAGCAACAAGCCACCACTAGGACAAGTAACCATGTTACATGTTCCTGCGAGAGCCTGGACGGACATCACTATGGATTTTATTAAAATGTCTCCTGTTTTCACTTATTGCTCTACTTTATACCCAAACATTCCTTTGGAAGATGATTACATGATTTACTTTTCGAGACTTTGGACGATTGTCTGTAGACAATCAGGATTTATGTTTCTCATTCCAGTTTATGATAACATAACGGCAGAAAAGTGCACTGATACCTTTGATAACCATGTTGCTTCTGTTATTGGTTATCCCTATTATATTGTTTTTGATCAAGACACACTCTTTATGTCAGACCATTTCAAGGATTGGGCAGCAAGAAAAGGAATCAAGTTGAAACCATCTACCGCATACCACCCTCAGACGGACGGTCAGTCAGAAATTGCCAACAAGGCAATCCTACAAGCCGCACGAGCGTGCAAAGTCGAGGGAAATGAATGGCTGCACAATCTCTACGAGATTCAGCTCAAGTTGAACTCTCGAGACAACAGCGCAAGACAACACAGTCCATTCTTTTCACTCTTAGGCTTTAAGGCAAGCTAGACCCTTCTTACTTCCCCTACCCAATCAATCCTTATACCCCTGCAAAAGAACGTCACCTTGACAACTCTCGCAATGTATACTCCTCCAAAGTCAAGCAGGTAAAACAGGCCAACAAGAAGCAGTCTGTTCCACCACTTTTTTCAGCCAGCCAAAAGGTTCTACTCTCCACAGAAAACCTTAACCTCTTGAACACATCTAGGAAACTCAAGCCTGCATGGGTCGGACCTTTCCTCTGCCAACACGTCAACAGGAAGCGGAACAACTATACACACGACCTGAGAACAGACAGTCGACTTTCTCTTATCCACAACACCTTCCACATCAGCAAAATCAAACCTTACATTGAAAACGATTCAACCAACTTCCCAGGTCATCACGAAGAACAACCTAGTGGAGTAACAGAAGTCAGATGGGAAGTCGAACGAGTACTCGAACTTCGTACCACTCCTCGTACTGGCAAAAGCCAATACCTGGTACATTGGAAAGGGAACACAAGTGATGACGATGATTGGATCAACTTCGAAGACATCAGCCTTGAAATCATTCTAGACTTTTGAACAAGCGGAAAGTATTACAACACCTTCAAGCAAAGAAGATCCTCCAAGAAACACAAGAAGCATCCCACTCGAGAAACCCCCAGGTCAATTGTTCAAACTGAACGAGACAGAGTTCTCGCCCTCAGTACTGATTCGCACCGGTTGAATTAACCTGGCAATCCCGTGTTCATTCTTGATGCTTTAATTGTCGTTCAGAATTAACTATGGAAGAAGGTATAGCAAACAAGGTATCTATTGGATGTTTTTATTATTCCTTATGTCATGAATGTTTACTATGGATGTATAGGAAGTTATATTGGTCTCCTACTGTTCCTTGCGAAGATTGCTACTCTCATAACTGTCGGGCTTGCACTTGTTATTTCGGACTACCTCCAGCTTGGGCAAGACAGTAAGAGTAGGAAATCCTTTTAAGTGGGGAATGGTAACGGAAGACGGTTTCTTATACTTGTCTTAGTACACATTTCCTAGCACCTATCATGTATACCAGATAGCTCGAGCATAGTACCTTATGTACTATTACCATGAGCGCATCCGGTCCTTATGTACTTTTCCTTTATCATGATGTATTATGCATTCACACCTGTATTTCTGAGTACTGGAGGCCTGACCTCCCACACCTGTATTTATTGTCATAGAGGAGTGCTTTCTGGAACTCCTAGAAAGCAGGTTTTCTGGAAAGGCCAGAAAACAGGTTTTTCCGACTCCAGAAGCCCTGCCGGCTAGTATAAGTACTGAGCCGTTCCGCCCTTGTGGAGGAGGATTCTGAGATCAGATCACTTCCGACAGAGTTCAGACAAGCCTTAGATAGCTTCTATACTGAGAAATTACACCTGTTAATTCTCTTCCCGCTTGGAAAGTCTGTATGCTCTCAAAGACCCTATGAGTCCTCGACTTAGCGAAACCAATAACAGACATAGACCATCACTCCGGTGATAGTATAGACTCTGTTAAACGGCCCGCGGTGCTACTATTGGCATCGCCCATTACAGTAGTTTCCTTATATATAATATTTGGATAGTTTAAAATCATTGAGTTTCGAGGTGATTCTACCTTAGTGATGTTTACTCTAAAAGTATTGTAGATAAACCTTGCCTCTAAAGTATCTGTTATTAGAAGAAACAAGAGGTAATTATGTAATTCCTGCTATCCTTTTTCATTTTTGTTCTGAAAGGGACTAGAATGACAGTTAGCCTTGTAATTGTAATGCATTTTGGAATATTGCGATTATTCCTATGATGTATGATGCTACTATGTATTTGCTTTGGAGTATAAAAAGATGAATTGGGATTGTAGTTAAAGGTAGGTTCTATATTGGTGTAGTAAGGTGATAAAATAAGAGTAGTATTGTTTGATGTTGTATACTACTGTGGATTTGAGCTCTGGCTTATCTTGCAAAAGGTCTGCTATTGAATAAAGGTTAAGGATATCTTTGTCTCCATGCTAGATTCTTGTTACTAGTTTTTATGGAAAGTAGTGTGTTTTATTGAAGGTATTGATATACATTACAAGTGATATCTTAAAAGGCATTTATAAAAATAGCAATAGGTCAGTAGTCTGCAGTGTGAGTTGTAACAGTCATATTATTTGCTGTGTTAAAATAAGAATAATAGGAGATACTAATAGTGGACCTAGAGGCTGGTAAACACCATCTATATGATGCCAGTCCTAATTAGTATATATTGGTTATTAATTCAACATAGTATGTGGGATGGGTTAAGTACCACTAGGCCCAAATCGCTTATCCTCTGCCCAGCGACTGAGTTTTGGGCTTCTAGCAACTCGCCACGTCGGCTTTTTGCCTCCTCAACTCGGAATCCAATTACTACATAAGATTCCAATTATACGTCAAGGCTCATATGAAATGGGTGATGCCGATAGTAGTACCGCGGGCCGTTTAACAGAGTCTATACTATCACCGGAATGATAGTGTATGTCTGTTATTGGTTCCACTAAGTTGAGGACTCAGAGGGTCTTTGAGAGCATACAGATTTCCTAAGTGGGAAGAGAATTAACAGGTGTAATCTCTCTGTATTGAAGCTATCTAAGGCTTGTCTGAACTCTGTCTGAAGTGATCTGATCTGAGAATCCTCCTCCAGGAGGGCGGAACGG
>Ga0307511_10008748_pt1 | contig 10118 bp, 8 predicted proteins | sample 13_EM_MG_FD_200266 | JGI IMG/M metagenome (GOLD analysis project Ga0307511, IMG submission 200266) | Populus trichocarpa ectomycorrhiza microbial communities from riparian zone in the Pacific Northwest, United States - 13_EM | ecosystem: Host-associated > Plants > Roots > Unclassified | place... | reverse complement strand
TTGTTGTTGTTACTTTATTTTTTTTATCGTATTGTCAAATTAATTAAAATTTAACTTAATTATCAAAATTTTTTATTTTTTAAAAAATTAATCATCTCCTAATTTTTTTTTAGATTAAAAAAATTTAATTCAGCTTGTGGTATCAGACGGACCAGCAATATAGTAGTTATCTAATATTAATATGAAAGTGCATTGATAATAAAAATGACAATATAAGTAATGTCCCTTTGAATGCACTGGTTAAACTGCCTCGTGGGTTGGCTGCCATGATTGTCCGTACGTTTATTGTATGTACAATGTACATGTATCGGAACTAAATTAAACTAATTATACCATTTCTCTCAAGGTTTAACAAGGACGTGTGAGCTCAATTAGTAATTTTTTTGGTCAATAGTAAGTCACAAGGGTTGCTGCTTTTGTTAACCTTCTTTATAGTAGCAAAAAGTTTAAACAGTACAGGGGTTGATTTTACATGTCTCGATAAACTTTACAAGTTAAAAACAAATTGAAGAATAGATAAAAATATAATATGATTTTAAAAAATTTAAAAACAATATTTTTATAAAAAGATATTGACACATAAAGATATTCACACGGTAATATATTAAATCAACTAGGATTGACATAGATCAACCAATTAGACCCTCAACTCGGGTCATGAAATCAAAATAACCTTGTAAAAAGAAAATCAAAACAGATTATGAAGCATGATCCTCGTTCAACCTAATATTAAAAAATGAAATTAAAATAAAAAAAACAAACACAAAAAAATAATCTAATTCAACCCTGGTTAGCTTATCAAATCTGCTTTATAGATCATGATACCCAAATAATTTCATAAAAATAAAATAAAATAAATTATGAACATCTATTCCCAGTAAATCTAATGTTAAATGATGAAAGTAAAAAAAATCTAATTAAAAAAAAACTCAAGTCAATCTGTCAAGCTCGTGAATTGAGTCACGAGACTGGTGTAATCTCATGAAAATTAAATTAAAAGTTTATTCCTCAGTAATCCTGGTATAGGAGAATAAAATTAATAAAAAAACATTGTTTGGGTAAATAATTTTTTTTGAGCAAGTGAATGACAAATTCACATTCTCTTTTGGTTTTTGATTTTTGGTTTTTGTTAGTAGTTCAAACAAAATAATTGGCATGCGTTGTGTCATAGATCATATCATAATTTTTTCAATGTTAAAAAAAGTGTTCAAACATTACTAACATGTTTTTCAATGGCAAGATAAATCTTAATTATCAACTCAAAATCCAAGTTTTTGCATGAAAAAATCCATTCTCCGGCCGCCTCTCTCTCTCTTTACTTTATGATGAAAAAAAGTGTTACTTCATAAATAAATAAAGTTAAAAACTAATTTCTAGCAATAAACAAATACTTAATTGGCAAAAGAAATTAACAGATTCTTGGATTTGTTTTTGATTTCTTAATATTTTTTTCAAGATTTTAACAATCTCTTGTCCGAGAGGGAATTGCCACGTTTCATCTTCCTTTTAAATCCAAAATTAACATAAAATCTGGTTGAATATAGACGCCGAACGTGTCAAATTATATATATTCAATTGCTTATTTGATGCTACAAGAGTGTTTTTATAAAAAATCAAAGCTACATATTGAAAAAGGAAGAATACTTTTCCGAACGGGCTCGGTTCCTTGAAGCAACATGGGCTTGAAGAAACCTATTATAAATGGTTATGGGTTTTATAGATTAACAAAACTATTGTAATTAATTGCTGGGCTACTTTATATTCGACTCGGTTCTGCTATCAAACAATCTCTTTCTCGAACAGCGTTAAATGCTCCAGCGATGAAGATTTTAGCTCGTAAAAATCAATTTGCAAGGGATTAGCCCACACACAGTTAAGTTTTTTCTTTTCTTAGAAAAGAAGAAGACTAATTAGGCATGCTCTGGTTTGCCACCACGCACCGTTTTTCTTCTTCTTCTTCCACTGAATTAACAGAAGAAGGAAGAATCTGATGCATCACACAACAAGCATTTGATAGAAATTCCATGGTCTCCTCCCACCTCCCTGCGCATCGTGTGGGTTGCGAAGGGCGTATTTTCGAATGAAAAAACTGAATTTCCATTCCAATAATTACTGAATTCAAGCATCACAGTGAAAGGAAAAGACAGGAGTGAAAATGCTCCCCCAGAAAGGAGGTGAAATAGTGCTAAAACCGCCCGATTGACGTCGACATGTTCTAGAGCAAATGGGATTTAGGAAGCGAAATCAACTTTCTGGTCCAATGTTAGGCTTTTTTACCCTTTTGACTCTTCTGTTTTTTCATTCATCAAGGGAAGCTATTAATTAAGGAGAAGCTTTCACATTTAATGAGATGTCGAGTGTTAGGCTTGCGAATCTTGCAAACTATTGTGTGAATCATAGACATCAACATTGCCTGGTCGGTCACGTTGAGCTACATGTTATTATTGACCTTTTGAGTTCAAAGTCATACCCAACAAATATAATTGCCTGGAAAACTAACTCAGCCTAACTGAAAACTAAATGCAAATATTCTTAGTCGTATAATAAATGGATTAAGATACAAGTTGAGGTTGGATTTTGATGAAATTGTTGAAAACCTCCCATGGTATTATTTTCAAGATTGCTACGAGTTGGAAAACATTTGCAAAACAAGTCCTTGAAAACTAAATGCAAATGAAAGTGAATTCCATGCGAGCCTTGGATACCTAAGAGGGTTTCACGGCTCGCCATAATCTTGCACCCGTGGCTCTCACAGACCTAGTTTCGATCATTGAGACATGACCATGTCCGAAGGGTACGAACCCAGACCCACGAGGTCTGTACGGTTTGTACGAAATTGATTTCAATTTCTGCTGACTTGGGTATTGTATTCTACTGGTCAAAGCTAACCAACATAACCACCCCATTAAACAATTGTAATTTCACAAGTCAAGTCAAGTGGCCTAGCTAACGTCCTCCAGAATGATGATCGTCTTGTTGTGTTAAACCGATAATTCGGCCGGGAAATGCAAGAGAAAAAAGAGATCACGACTCCGTTTTTCCCGTGATGATTGCAATTTGCAAACCCAATATTGCAAAAGAAGGCTGACCATACTCTGCGGCGAAAGCCCATATCGGCACCCCGATGACTTTTTGGACTTCCTACATAAAACTTGAAAACTAATCGGTGAAAGTCAGTTTACACTGTGTTTGAAATTATCAAGTTTTTTTTAAATATTTTTTATTTATAAATATATTAAAAAAATATTTTTTTATTTTTTAAATTTATTTTTATATTAATATATTAAAACAATACAAAAATAAAAAAATAATTTTAAATAAAAAAATAATTTTTCACACATTTCTTTTTAAACTGATTTTCTAAGCCGGGATCTTAATTTCTTTCCCGTAATTTTAGGGTCCAAAGCACCTGTTCTTGAAAAATTTAGCAGTTCAAAAATTTCCACGGCGCACTTAGGCAAGTAAAACTTGCAATGTATTTGTTCTCCTTAATTTATAATTTTCTCCCCATTCCATCTCAAGAAATTTCAAATCTATAATCATATAATTAAAAAAGTGTTTTTCCATCTCCTTCCCTGGATGATACCGAATCAGACATCTTTTAAATTAATAATTATCATGTAGGGTACAAGAATGCAATTTAATAATAATTTCATTTGACTTTGGGTGTTGGTTTAATAATGCATAATGTTTTTCAAAAATACTTTTTAAATAAAAATATATTAAAATACTTTTTATAATTTTTTTAATAATTTCATTTGACTTTGGGTGTTTGTTTAATAATGCTGAATGTTTTTCAAAAATATTTTTAAAATAAAAATATATTAAAATAATTTTTATAATTTTATTTTTATTTTTATATCAACATATCAAAATTAAAAAAAACTTCAAAAATATGAGTTTAATATTTTTTAAAAACAAAATTTTTTTTTTTTTAAAGCATTCTCCTAATCACTTTCCAAGACCAAGTTATAGTAATGGATTTCCTTTCGATCTTCAGATCCTGATATAGATGGTCCTGGACAAAAAAATAAAATAAAAAACTGGACTTAAATTTCAATAAATGTAAATTGCTTCGAGAACGATTACTTTCTTAATTTTTTTAAAAAAGCTAAAATTAAAGTAACATGTTTTGCAACTACACATTTCATATATTGGGGGTTAATACATGAACTCGAGTCTTATCCTTGATTATGTCATAACGACAGAGAATCCTTGTTGCAGCGGCAACAAACCTAGATCACAAAATCCCCCCCTCCCATACCTTCGGCTTTGTTTCCCAAACACACCACGGCAAGTCTGAATGATGATGATGATGATGTACCAATTACTTGTTCTTTTAATCCCCTTGGAGGCACACGCAAGTTCAATTCTCTTACCACAATCTTACCTTCTCCTTCCCTCACGCTTATGGCCAATTCACCTAAAATATTGCTAACTCCCCCTAACTTAATTAATTACACAGAAAATCCCAGTTTCAGGTCTGTTATTTCTGCCCCTGTATTCTGTCTCGATTACAATATTAGCATGCGGTTTTTTTTAATACAAATTTATTTGTTGATAAAAATTATGATTATGATTCCGTGGCAGGTAAAGAAGAAAAGGAAAAAGAAAAGGCCAACATTCATATCAATTTTTTTTTATTAGTGTGAGTGTCCGACTCAGCTTGTGTGCACCTCGACTAATCTCACGGACTCTGAAGTTAACGACCATGTAAGTTTCCAGTGGCCCTGAGAATTGTGAGACTGAAACTGATAATCTTTAGGGAACAAACTTAGAACCTGACCAGTTAAGCTACACCTCTCGGGGTTATATTCATATCAATTTTAATATCTATGGTATTTGATTTTGCTTCTTCTTCTTTTTTTTTTATAAAAAAGGTTTCAATGCATTGATGATATTACCCATGGCTGGTAATGTTTTTATATATAATATTTTCTACAACACATGGGAATCAATTAAAAGAACATGAAAAATATTAATATCCATCAATTCAAAGACTTGTTGATTTTCGTATCGCGCAGCTTTCCTAGAAATTACAAGCAGCTGAGAACTGGCCTAAATTAAGACCAAAAATCATCTATTCTTTAGAGGGTCGCCAGTGAGTGGAAATGGATCTTCCACTTTTTATTAATTAAAAGTATTCCTTGGTGAAGTTGACTATAGAAATATTCTCTGCGCTTGAAATTAAGCGTTGACACATACAAATATTTCCAAGCGTTCCATCTTGCTCAAATTTGTAAGCGGTCAAAACCAGTCTCTCTTTTGGAAATCAACAGCATTAAATTGTACGTCCATGGCAATCTCCTGCAGCTTGTCAGAGGTGGATAAATACCAAATTGTCAAATACCAGTAACGAAAAATCATGAAATAAATAAATGGGTGCCAAATTATAACACCTTAATTATTATGCCAAATCCTATGTTCAAGAAATGCTGCAATCATAATTTCAACAATTAGTTAATAAATTTGATTGATCGCTAGCTACCCTTAATTATAATTAAATTAATTAATTAATTAAGGATATAGTACAGACGTGCTTACTATAGCTAATATGTAACACTCTCGGAATAAGAACAGGCATGAATCAAATTCAATTAAAACATATTAACATATGTGAAAATAAATCTTAAACACTTTAGGTAAGCTTCCAAGTGAGAATCCAAAATCTAGACCGAATAAATATATAATAATATTAATTAATTCAGATACAACTACAAAAATCTCAATTAATACACCTTGTGAATTAAAAAAAAGGAGTTTAGGAAATAAGTAGCTAATGTTTTGTAAGTGATTTTACATTCTGTCCAGTACTTTCCATGCAGTAGACACTCTAGCTAGCTGGTATAAAATGCTTTTTATTTTTATTTATCATAAAAAAAAATATTCGGAATTGAAACGCTTAAGAAAAAAGAAGATATCCGGGCCGGGTTACAATGTATTGACAGTGTCCAAATCATGGATATATATTTTATTTATTAAAATTTGTTGATCTTTCCTTTATCTGTTCCAATTATAAATTCATCATTTGTTAATTAGTTACCTAATCACACACACAAAATTAAAGCAGGTATACAAATTATGTTCGGTAACATATCACCTCGATCATCGCCATGCGTGTGGATGTTGGGTGAACAAGCATCAAACATGTACGAGGGTAGACTAATATTTTCTTACTAACTAACTTAATAGCCATTTTGATTTTCTTCAGAGCTAGAAAATAATTGTGAATTAAAAAAAGTCGGCTACCAGCCCAACAATCCTTTCGTCTCAATCTCTTGCATCTCTGTCCATACCTCTCTGAGTCATAAAATATTTTCTTTAAGCAGCCATTGTTTCTTCGAAGTCTTCACCTCCTTTTCTTCTCTCTCTCTCTCTCTTTGAAAAGCAAGTCCACTTTTGTCCATCCGTGTATCTTCTATATATATGCACACCTCACGACAAATAATTTTAACATCCATACCTCCGATTATTCTAGCTAACAAGTAGCAACTTTACCAGATCTTTCAATATTTGTCTGCCTTTGCTCTCCTTGAAAAGTGAAAGTAGACAAAATGCATCCACAATACCCACCAAGACATTTGCTCCTGCTTCTCATCCTTTTGCCCTCCTTTGTCTCTTGTTTTAGCAGTACTTACCAAGAGAGCCCGGTTGCCAATGTACTTGAGCATACCCATAGCTATGATGATTCGAGAGATTATCGTCCATATTTTAGCACCATTGATAGAAAAGACAACGATTTGAAGCATATATTTCCACGTTTACTCAATTTTGAGGCCAAAGTTGTAGCCAGACTTGATCAAGCAAGCGCTCCTGTGAGTTCAGCAAAGGTGGTGAATGTGGACGATTTTGGAGCTAAAGCTGATGGAACAGATGATAGTCAGGTATAACTAATTTGATGAAAATGAAATATAATATTATTAATTGTATTTATATTGTTATTAAATCTTAATCTTTTGTTACGGCTGCAATGCTGGGGATTTATTGTTGGCACTTTGTTAGGCATTTAAGAAAGCGTGGGAGGAGGCTTGCTCTTCTAAAGGAAGTGCCATTATCGTGATCCCTAAGAACAAAATCTATTATCTCAAGCCAGTGACATTTTCAGGCCCTTGTGAATCTGATCTTGTGTTCAAGGTGAGTTCAAGCATGCATGCACAGTATTTCTATATGAATATGATGTATATAATTAGCAATTAAATAACCTGAAAAGAATCACGGAAATTCTATAAATAGATAATGGCACTTGCAGTAAATAGCAACTTAAATAATGGCATTTGTGTTTGTATTGATCCTCCATGGCGTATCCTAAAGCAGAGCTAGAGATTTACCACTGGAAAGCTGCTCGACAAAAATCATCTAAAGACACAAAAAGTTGCAGCTTAGGGACTAAAAAGCAAATCTTTTTAATCAAAGGGGACCATTATATCTAAATGGATTTGGATCATCATTCATATTTGAATAGAAATGTTAAGACTTTTGTGCAAATCAATCGAACTTTTGGACTACTTTTTTTTTTATCTACATGCATTTTTTTCAATATATATATATATCTAAGCACAAACATCATGAAATTTAATTTAGTCCCTGTAATCACGGATGTTGAAATATTGTAATTGATTAATAAAAAAATGATATTAGCCGCTTTTGCTTTTTCTTAACACACCAGATTTTTGGGACAATCAAAGCGTCTGCTAAAGTAAGCGACTATGAGAATGATAGAAGACATTGGCTCGTATTCGAAAATGTACAAAATTTCAGAGTTAGAGGTGGTGGCACTATCGATGGCAATGGGAAAATATGGTGGGAAAATTCTTGCAAAATCAACAAAAGCCAGGTATGTTTAAATATTAAATCTTCCCATTTGATCTTGCAATCAATTTGGTACCACTATGTATTTTAAAAAAAAACTAATCACGGTCTCTTCTTCTCTTCCTTTGTTTTCCTTTTTTGCAGCCTTGCCAACATGCACCAACTGTAAGTTCATGGTCCTATCGATCACCTTGTTATTAGCCCATAAATTAACTCCTGAAACCTGGAGATTAACGAGGTATTTCAGTTTTCTCTTTTACGTTTTGGTCTTAAGAATCTATATATTTGTTTCACAGGCCGTCACCTTCTTGGAATGCAAGAGTTTGATAGTAGCCAACCTGAGGTTCCAAAATGCACAGCAAATGCATCTTTCGTTCCAAAATTGTGTTAATGTCAGAGCTTTGAATCTCATGGTAATTGCACCGGGGACGAGCCCGAACACCGATGGCATCCATGTCACCGGCACCCAAAACATCAGGATAAGAAATTGTGTCATAAGGACAGGTAAACATACCACTTTGGATAAACACAAGAGCTTGATAGCCACAAAAGCAAATGATATAGCAACATATTTTATAAAATTAAATTTCAATTTGAATCCTTTACCGAAACTTATTGTCTAATAAACTGATATTTATGTTTTGAAGGTGATGATTGTATTTCAATAGTGAGCGGGTCTAAGAATGTAGAAGCCACTGACATAACCTGCGGACCAGGTCATGGAATAAGGTCTCCATCTCAACTGCTAATAGACTTTTTGTACCTAATTATTAACCAAGTTCAACCAATGCAATCTGACTTTTAAGGTGTACAAGAGTCTTCTTACATGATTTTTCTTCCTAAATCTAAGGCTTGCTTTGTGGGCTATTTTGCAGTATTGGTAGCCTGGGAGCAGATAATTCAGGGGCCGAAGTTTCAAACGTGTTTGTTAATAGAGCAACAATTTCAGGAACCACCAACGGAGTCAGAATCAAGACTTGGCAGGTAATTAGAGTCATTCTCATCATCTTTTATGGGGCATATGCACTTTACAGCTTCAGGGTCATATGCACTACAAAAGATGAATCATCTATAGTATTAATACCACACAGTTTGTGTCTATATATATATATATATATATTTGTGGAGGCAATTCAGTTTGCTGAATTATGTTAAGCACGAGCATGTATGAAACAATCAGTACTTAAGCTTGAAATGGGGGCAAAGTCAGCAATCCTGACCTCGTAGAATTTTGGGCCCAGAGCACTGAGAAACATGGACGTGCACAAGATTAATATGCTGATTTCTGAATTAGACGTAGGAGCCCACAATAAGGCTACCTAAAGAAAGAAATCTGTTGTAACCAAAACAAAAAACAACGAAATTAAATTTGTGAAAAGCAACATCTTTGACCCGCTGGTCGTGGATACGATGGCATATTTTTCTACTTTCCTTTTGAAACAGTAGGAACAATACTTAGGATTCATGATAATTGACCACATCCTTCAATAGTGGAATGTTTACTAATTTTGATTAAATGACTGATTGACAGTTAGAATTTATAAACAATGCAGTCAATGCAATGACACTAGTTCCAAAATAACTTCTTGTACTTGACAGAGGAGGCAGTACTAGATGGTTGATATAAATTTCTGGTGTTATAAGCAAATGATTAGTATATAAGGGTGTGTTTTTCGTGGGCTGTCTGCTAAATGATTATGTTACTGCAGACGAATTAATGATATTATGTTCATATTTCTTGGGAATTGCAGGGAGGTTCTGGATATGCCAGGAACATAGTATTTCAAAATGTGGTCATGCGTAATGTGACAAATCCCATAATTATCAATCAAAACTACTGTGATCAAGACAGTCCATGCGAAGAACAGGTAATGCACATTTGACCCCATCACCTTTAAATACGATCATCCCTTGAGTAGCACTAATGAAGATTTCAATAATCTAAAGAACACAAGTCATAAACCATTCTTCTCCTATATTGGCAGACCTCGGCTGTGCAAATAAGCAATGTGATGTACAAGAACATCAAGGGAACTAGTGCTTCGGATGTAGCTGTTAAATTTGATTGCAGCAAGAACATCCCTTGTCGAGGGATTTTGTTGCAGGATGTAAATATAGCACTCGAAGAAAACGGGAAGCCCGAAGCTTCATGCGCGAATGTTAATTTAAGAAAGAGAGGGGACGTTTTTCCACAGTGCTCGTAACTCGTAAGATAGGAAGATGGATCTTTCTTGTATTAATAGATGCTAGCTGATCTTAGAGATTCCAATAATTTATCATTTATTTTTCATTCTAGAAACAGTAATAAA
>Ga0307511_10008747_pt1 | contig 10118 bp, 3 predicted proteins | sample 13_EM_MG_FD_200266 | JGI IMG/M metagenome (GOLD analysis project Ga0307511, IMG submission 200266) | Populus trichocarpa ectomycorrhiza microbial communities from riparian zone in the Pacific Northwest, United States - 13_EM | ecosystem: Host-associated > Plants > Roots > Unclassified | place... | reverse complement strand
TTAAAGCTAAGGATCATCTTCTTGATTAAGCTGACAATTGTTAGAAATAATTTTCAAATGAACATTGTTAAATATTTAAGAGTGTGTTTGAAATTGTATTATATTAAAAAATATATATTTTCTTTATATAAGAACATTAAAAATATTTAAAAATACTAAAAAACATTAATTTAATATTTTTTTTAAATCAAACATTCATTTAAAATTCACTCAAACGGCAGCCTATTGACTTATCTCAAGCTTGCACATTACCAAATTTGGGCCAACATCATATGCCCTTCTTTCCTATTGGTGGGCATTAGACATGGGACACTTCATTTTCATGGGCTTATGAGCTTTAAGAATTGGGTTGGGCCTTCACTAAAAAAAAGCTCAATCCAGTTCAGTATTGCCCTCCATAAAATTTGGAATTTTCACATATGAAAGAATTATAAATGCTTTTTCAATACTGAAGATATGTAAGTAGTTAAGAAATTCAAATACAGTAAGAAACTAATCAGTTTCATGATAAAAATCAATGGTATAAGTAAAAAATGTTCCTTCAAAGCATAGTTTTTAGACCCGATCCGGTGGCCAATCCGGGTTCCAGGTTTTGGCCAGGTCACCAAGTCACCTGGATCAATTTTTTTTTTTTTAAAAAATCAAAACGACGTCGTTTTAGTAAAAAAACAAAAGTCAACGAATTTTTTCTTTCCATGTTTTTTCTTTAACCCGGCCCGGTTCCAACCCCGGGTCGGCCGGGTCTCGTATCGACCCGTCGGGCTGGACCGGGTTTTAAAACTATGCTTCAAAGTGTTGGGGCCTTAGCCATATTATCCAAGAAAATCTTATACCAATAAAAAAACTATTTTTCTTCAGATTTGTTGTTTTACTGGAAAAAAAAATTGATTTTTGTTAATTTCAAGTTTTTATTTTAGTTTATTTTTTATATAGTTTTTAGGTAATATTAAGATTTTTTTTTTTTATACACTTTAAGAATGAAATTGGTATTTATAAATATTTCCATTACCATTGTAGATAGAAAATGGATAAATATGGACAATGGGGGATTTGAAAAACTAAGGAAATTGATTGAAAGATCCCGTAAATCTCAGGAGTGAAATTAAATTTATCCTTTTACTTTTTATCCATAAAATTACAATTATTTAAACATAGTCATTGTATCCGAGAAACAAATTACAGTAAAACCTTGATAAATTAATAACACCAATTAAATATTTTTTCCCAATTTAAATTTAATGTTTAAATAATATCTTAATTAGTTAATAATTTTTCATGGTTCTCTAACGGTATAATTTATAGAGGTTTAACTATGTATAGATAGATGTAAAACCCTCCGGGTAAAAAACCATAAATTGACTACTTTTATGCAAAATAAAAAAATTCATAACTCTTAATAGAGTTATCAGAAAATTCTGAAAATTTACATAGAGTCTTCTAATATGATGCCTTAGCTTGGGTTAAAATTTAAAATGTTTTAGAGAAATTCAGAAATTTGATGAAAAATCACAATAGTGATGAATTTGATTATCTTTTCAAATTGTTTTAATAATACTTTTATGTTAACTTATTAATTGATATTATGAGACTTGAATATATTTATAAGTATAAGTATCGAGAGATTGTTTAATGAATGAGATATGATCCAGGATGATTGGATCAAAATGAAAGTTGTAATGACATATAATAAAAATGTTGTCGATAACTTGGTACCAACAAAAATAGAAGAAACTCTGGCGAAATTGTCAAAAAAAAAATCCCATAATCTTAAACATATTATTCAATACTTAACATTAGTAAAGAAATGTTTGAGATTTCATGATATTATAATTTAAGGATGTTACAATAGAACCTATATTTCTCGAGTGTTTGTTTTTGCAGTAGTTTTTTGTTTTTTAAAGTGTATTTTAAATTGTTTTTTACTTGAAAACAATATCAAATTAATATTTTTTATATGTTTTTAGATGATTTTGAAGTGTCGATATCAAAAATAAAAAAAATCTAAAATAATATCATTTTAATGTATTTTTAATTATTGAAAACAACTCTACACCGTAATACTATATACATGAATTATTAGATGGGATGACATATTCATATGCCTCATTTCTATTATACTATTATATGGGTAACTTGTAGAATAAACTCCCATGAAAATTTAAAATACCTCACCAAATATAGGTTTTAAGTTGATAATGCATGAAACCTTAGTTGATAGATGAGAGTATTGATATTATTAAATTTAGATAAAATGGATCAATCTAGTGATTTGTAGATTTAAAATTTGATTTAGATTGGGTGTTTTTTCAATTTGGTTTAGAGTTGATTAGGTAAAACCGACAAGTTTACCAGCCAACTAATTTATTTGTTTTTTAATTTTTTTTAAAATTATTTTTTTAATTATTTTTTAAACCTTAAAATAACTTATTTTAGATTGATTTATGTTAATTTAAATTGAGATTCATGACCCGTGTCTTTAGCTGCGCCGGTTTTTATAACTTTGAGGAGTGTGACCTTGCAAATAAAAGAGAAAAAAAGAAAAAGTATAAAGATCAAGATCAGATATTTTATAATTCAGCGCTAACCTCTTGCATACTGGATTGTACCAAATTAGGCAAGAAAGAAAAGAGGGGAAGAAATGTCACTTGTTATTCGACAAATGACACGTCGCTCCTGATTTTCCCTGGTAACTTCATAAGAAGCGATCTTCAGAGCTATTTTAAAAACCCAAACAAACAAACAGTCCCTTCTACAATTTCTCTACAGTTTCATCCCTTCGATTCCAGGTACAATCTCTTTCATCTTCTGATTGGTTACTGAGAAAATGTAGGAAGATGAAAGAAATTTTTTTTATTTTTTTCCTTAAACTCTCTTTTAAATTACTTGCATGCTATAATGTAACAGTGATTTTTAGTTGCTTCGTGTAGAAAATAACAGTTTTTATTGTTTTTGTCGATTTTTTAAATTCTTAATCGAGAGTTTAATGGTCAATTTAATGATTTTTTTTTAATCTGAATTGATTTTTTTATGTGGGTTATGCTTAAATGCAGAGAATTTAAGCTTCAAGGTGGAAAATCTGTAATCTTTAAGCTTGTTTTATACTCTAGTGCAGAGAATTTAAGCTTCAAAGGGGCAAAGTTGTGATTTTTATGATTGTTTTATGCTTCAATGCAGAGAAATTAAGCTTCAGAGTGGCAAAAGTTGTGATTTTGATTGTTGTTTTCAGATGGGATTTGAGGGATTTTTGATTTATTAAAACTAAGGAAGTTGAGGAAATGTGGGTTTAGTGTTTTAATTATTTTGGTGTGAAGTTTGTGAGGTTTGGTGAAAATGAGTGTGGTGGGATTTGATTTTGGGAACGAGAATTGTGTGATTGCAGTAGCGAAGGAACGTGGGATTGATGTTTTGTTGAACGATGAATCAAATCGTGAGACACCGGCTGTGGTGTCTTTTTTTGAGAAGCAGAGATTTATGGGTTCAGAGGGAGCTGCTTCTTTGACTATGAATCCTAAATCGACAGTTTCTCAGGTTAAGCGATTGATTGGGAGGAAGTTTAAAGAAGTTGAGGTTCAAGATGATCTTAAATTGTTTCCTTTTGAGATTGTAGAGGGCCATGATGGTGGTATTTTGATTAAGGTGCAGTACTTGGGTGAGATTCATGAGTTTAGTCCAGTTCAGATTTTGGGGATGTTATTTTCTCATTTGAAACAAATAGCAGAGAAGAGTCTCGAGATGCCTATTTCTGATTGTGTTATTGGTATTCCATGTTACTTCACGGATTTGCAAAGACGTGCTTATTTGGATGCAGCTGCAATTGCTGGACTGCGACCTTTGCGGTTGTTGCATGACTGTACTGCAACTGCACTGGGATATGGCATTTACAAAAATGATATCTCCAATGCAGGCCCAACTTATGTTGTATTTGTTGATATTGGTCACTGTGACACCCAGGTCTGTCTGGCATCTTTCGAGAGTGGACAAATGAAGATATTATCACATGCATTTGACAGGAACCTGGGAGGGAGAGACTTTGATGAGGTTCTCTTCAGTTATTTTGCAGCACAGTTCAAGGAGAAAGATGACATTGATGTTTGTACTAATATGAAGGCATCTATTAGGTTGAGGGCTTCATGTGAGAAATTGAAGAAGGTCTTGAGTGCAAATGCAGAGGCGCCACTTAATATAGAGTGCTTGATGGATGAAAAAGATGTTAGAGGTTTTATTAAGAGGGAGGAGTTTGAAAGGCTGTCATCAGGTTTGGTGGAAAGCATTAGTGTTCCCTGTCGAAAGGTGCTGGCTAACTCTGGCCTGACTGTAGAAAAGATTCATTCGGTTGAACTTGTTGGTTCTGGGTCTAGGATACCAGCAATTACTAGAATGCTAGCTTCTCTATTCAAGAGAGAGCCAAGCCGGAGAATAAATGCAAGTGAGTGTGTGGCTCGTGGTTGTGCTCTTCAGTGTGCAATGCTGAGCCCAATATTTCGAGTTAGAGAATACCAGGTTTGTTCTTTACCATGGACAAATGCACATTAATTCCTTCTCTCTCCTGGCTGTGTGTGGGGTTGTCATTTATTAGCATCCATCATTCTTTCTCTCTCTCTCTCAGGTCACATGAACATTATAAGTTCAATTTCTTCCTTCAGTTTACTTTGTGTTGACCATCAATAAATTAACATCATATATTATGTGCAACTGCATGCGCTGGCATGCCCATTTTCACATGCATGGTGCTATGTACTATATATCATGATTGTAATTTGTTCAATGTTGCCACTATCAGGTTCAAGATTCATTTCCTTTCTCCATTGGACTCTCATCAGATAAAGTTCCAATTTGCACATTGCCAAATAGCACGCTTTTCCCAAAAGGCCAGGCTTTCCCAAGTCTTAAGATACTTGCTCTTCACAGAAATAATATGTTTCAGATGGAAGCCTTCTATGCTGATCCGAATGAACTGCCTTTTGGCATAGCATCACAAATCAGCAGTTTTATGGTAAGGATAGCGAGCAACAATCAAGAATAGACATGCTTCTCTTCACAGATATATGCAAATCTTCTAAACTTGACTGTTCTTACTGTTTTGATTGACATTTTGTTCATTTTGTGCTTAAATTTTCTGTTAATGCTTCTGTAGATTGGGCCTTTTCCAGTTTATCAATTGGAAATGGTGAAAGTTAAGGTTAGAGTTCAGTTAAACCTCCATGGAATAGTAAACATAGAGGCATTCATGGTAAGTGTATCTTGACAAATTCTGCAAGCATTTTGACTTATTTGATTTTTTAGTTACACCCCTACTAAATGAGTGTCCTCCTTTAATGCATTAGCAAATTGAGGATGGTGCTGAAGTTACAAATGTTACTTCAGAAAATATGGTGGCCAAATCCGACCATTCACCTTCTGTTGAACAAAATGGTGCTGAAGTTACTAATGTCGCACAGTCAGCACCTTCATCCATACCTGCGGTATGTGTTGGTTCAATTGCCAATCATATGCATGATTTTATACTCTAATTTTTAGCTGCTATTCTTTTGGCTTAACGTATCTGAAAAGATTGCAATAATGAAAAAAGAAGAAAAAGATATTCAATTCTAATATTAGTTTTATATCAGATTTATATTTCCTGGCTTTGTACTAAAAACTGACAAATGATGCCTGATTTTTGCTATCCTTTTCTGGACTGCTGTTGTCATATATTCTTGGCAGCCATATCATTTAGATTTTGCAATACTACAAATTGAGGGTGTCATGAATTCAAAAAAGTGCTTTAGGCTGGAAAATATTGATGTTGGATCCACTTTCTCTGTGAAGGATGAAATTAGGAAAGGAAAAATTTTCAAAAGGCTTGAAATTCCAGTCAGTGAGGAAGTCTATGGAGGAATGACAAAGGCTGAGCTCTCAGAGGCTGAGAAGATAGAGCTTCAGTTGGCACAACAGGACTTGAAGATGGAGCGGATAAAAGACAAGAAAAATGCTTTGGAGTCCTATGTCTATGAGATGCGAGATAAGGTATATAGCTTCATGTCAAGTTCCCTCTTCCCAGAGCTAACCTTTTGTTATCAGCTTCTAAATTGGCATGCAGAATCCATGCCATCTTGGCTGTCCAATGTCTTTGTGGAATGCACTATAAAGTTAGTAGATGTTCTTATTTTATTCTTTCATTCTTTATACAAAATGTGAACTAAAAGGTTAATTTGGTGCATGCTCTTTGGCTTGCTTTGATGATGGAAGGCTTGGCAAAAGATTGCTTGGGCTTTCCCTCTTGAGTTTCACATGTTTAGGCTTGGCTTTATTGGAGCATGCACAGGGCACCTTGATAATTTTACTTTAAGAGCATTCACTGCTTTCCGTTTCCATGTAACGGATTTTCTATTATATACACTTTCATTTTTAATTTTTTATTTCACATGTAAGATGTCATAGTTATGGTAATAGCTGCAATCACTTACTAGGGTTAGTACTCTCTCTCCCTCTCTCCCTCTCTCTCCCTCTCCCTCTCTCTCTCTCTCTCACACACACACACGTGCGTGCACACACAAAAAAGTTGCGTTCTCTTTTCTGTTATATTTTTTCTTGTAGAAGTGAATGTGCATGCAGAAATTGCTAGCTTGCTTGTGTTTTGTCTCTAAAACTCTATTTAATAGGACATTGCAGAAAATATTGCTGTGAGGACTGTTAAGAATTTTTATTTTAAATTAGGCCCATCTTTCCTTGATTCTATATTCTTATATGTTCTTTATTAGGCCGTAGTTAAGTTCATTAACAGTGAGCCTTTAGATAATGCTTCACCCTTTTTCCCCTCATGAGTTGCATGATGGAATAACTCGGTAATATGAATAGATTTTCAGTAAGTACCAGAGCTTTGCCACCGAGTCAGAAAGGAATGAGATCTCTATAAATCTTGAAAAGACAGAGGAGTGGCTTTACGAAGATGAACCTGATGATGAATCAGAAAATATTTATAATCAAAAGTTAGAGGATCTTAGAAAGGTACTTTGACTAGTATTATCTTTTGGATTCACCATAATTTATTGCTTGATGGAAACAACTGATAAATTTTAAATATTTAATAGCTTGTTGATCCTATTGAAATTCGATATAAAGAAGACGAGGCCAGAGAAAAAGCAAGAAAGGATCTCCTAAGTTGCATCGCGGATTATCGAATGAATGCTGGGTCACTTACAGCTGGTGAGAGGGATGCGGTATGATCCTTGTCCTGTAATAGGGTGGCAGTAGAGATTTTGGTGATCAGTCACCAAATCTACTCTTTTGACATTTCCCCCATTTTTCAGGTTATAGATGAGTGCAACAAGGCTGAAAATTGGCTGCAAGAGAAAACTCAACAGCAGGACTCATTACCAAAAAATGTTGATCCAGTGCTGTGGTCATGCGAAATCAAGAGAAAAGCAGAGGGTTTTGATGCGTACTGTTCTCACATCCTTAGACTGGCAACATTTATCTCTGCAGTAGAACCAAATTATCTAGTTTACTTTACTTTCAGTGTCCTTTGCTATAGAGTAGTTTATATTCAATATCTAAATAGCATAATGTGTTGAACATTTTTGCTTGTTGATTTGATCTCTTGTGGACACTGCTTTGAAGATTGATCTTGTCAAATCATCACGAGGACAAAAATATGACAGCATGTTGTGCATCAAGTGATGATTGAAAGCTTCTAGCTAAATCGCTGTGCAATATTTCACTCACATTCATGGTCTGAGTTTCGAGTACTCAAGCAAAACAGATTTTGGGTGTACTATGAAAAAAAAAAAAAAGGTTGGATCTGTACGGAGACAATGTTTTTGGGTCTCTCTCATTGTCAAAGGGATCGATATCAACACATAGGTTTATGACACACCCATACACATTGAATGATGGATTTGAAAATTTTATTTATTCACTAATATAAGTGTATGTAGATTTGATAAGATTCTATTCTCCAAGGATTTCAACTTCATCGTAGTAGTGTTTTCTTCTCAGTTTCTTGACTGTTGCTTCTTATCTTTTAGATGATTACTCCTTTTAATTTCTTCACAGAAGCTGATGGGTTTTTTTGTTTCAGGACCTGCAAATATATAACAAAATCTCTCCCAAGAACAGATGATTCGGATCACATAGACAAACCAGATGACGGGGAGTTAGATTGATGCTGTTATACGCGGTTGTTTTATGTCATCAATCAGCAACAGCAGAAAAACAACCAGAATATTTATCCTGAACTAGGTCCATTTTATCGGCTGATCAGCTTGTTACATATTTCACAAGAATGGTTCATTAATTTTGCTTGAAAGTGAGATTTGTATTTGCATATCCCGTTGCTTGCTAAGATTCTTTTGCCGTCATGCAACATTGGTTCTCTGGTAGGGTTGAAAGATGCTTTGAGACTGAGGTGGGCTGTAGGTTCAGTACTTATCCATACAAAAAAAAAGAGAGGAAAATTTCTTTGACAAAAATGTAATATCCAGGAAGGATATGCTGTGGTCATCATGCATATATTCTTATGTGTTTTACCCAACTCAATTGTGTTACCTTTTTTGCATGATGAAATGAGAATTTACATATTTGATTTTGATAGATACTTATGCTTTGTGTAAAGACGGTAATGCTTGTTGAAAAATTCTACGCTGCTCAAGCTATAATTACCAATAAACTATAAGGTGGAGAGAGAAATAGGAGAAAAAAAATATTAAAATCTTTATTCACAACAATCTTGATAAACTGATTCCTGCACCAAGTCTGCAATAATGTTTCCTCTAGTAGAACCAATGAATTTAGTTTATTTTTTGAACTAGGATGATGATGCTAGGCATGTATAGCTAGAGTTGCATCTGTGTTTGGCGAGCAGATGGGATGAGATGAAACTGAACAGCATCGATGTTAAGTTTCAGAAAATCAATTATCTTCCCATTTGTCCAGATGACTTTGCCTTCTCCACCTGAAATTGGAACATCTATACAATCAGGAACTTCATCATTGAGAAAAATTATTTCCAGCATTCATGCCATGCACATGCTTGTCAAAGTTGCTGGATTCATATCAACTAGTCAACTAAAGAACACCAGTTGCACTTGATTTTTGTTTACTGTAGCAATCAATTGACAGACATATCACAAGATGCTATGGCCAGTTGGCCACACCATAGACTTATATTTTGGTTACCATTGTGTTAATGGGCATGGCATGTATCCTCTTTCTATCGATAATTACTTGTTGCTATGAATGCTTGATGATATCCCGCCACATCTGTCAATCCTACGTTGTATCATCAACGCAGAAAACTATTATTACACAGAGCAGGTTCAGGAGAGCATCTTGGCAACGTTTTGTTTGTTTTTGGGCTGATGACAATGGTGTTGATGCAGGACTTGCGTAGTGGTGATGTTTTCTAAGAAAGTACAATCTCCGCTTCTTTTTCCAATACAAATCATCTTGCTTATTAAGCCTTGCTCGGCCTGAGTCAATAGATACATAATACCTGACCTCTTTAAAATAAATTAGGTGGAAAATAAATTTGTTAGCTTTACTTGCCAATTTCTGATCCAATCAAAACTTGTTTTGATATTTTTTTTCAAAAGTTATTGTTGTTTTTTTTTTAATATTAAAACGATATTAATTAACTTGAGTAACTCATTTAATAACAAAATATTAGAAATAATTATGGAAATTAGAGAGTTAAAGTAAAAGGAGTAACCTTGCAGCTTCATTGAAACCCACTGACACCATGAAGAATAACCCCATTATTGACATATTGTACAATATAATATATATAAGTCATTTGACCATTTTCTTTTACACACAACAAAATTAACTGTGGTGATGACTGTGTTGCGTCGCATTTGGCTTTGTTTGGTATCTCATACAAAAAAGGCAGAGATATATTTCATATAAATTCACTTCAAAATTATAAAAAAATTATTTTACCTCCTGCTTCTAGCTATAATTAAACATGTTTGTGTTTTCTTATATATATATAATTTGTCGGAATCAATTATAAGGTCTCCAAGCAAAGCATTACAGCTGACGCAGAAGATAATTTCAGAAAATCCACAGCCCAGTAAAAGCTTGGCAGGTAAAGCCAGTCCATGTGCTCTTGCACCGCCTACTCATCACTATAAACACAA
>Ga0307511_10008746_pt1 | contig 10118 bp, 9 predicted proteins | sample 13_EM_MG_FD_200266 | JGI IMG/M metagenome (GOLD analysis project Ga0307511, IMG submission 200266) | Populus trichocarpa ectomycorrhiza microbial communities from riparian zone in the Pacific Northwest, United States - 13_EM | ecosystem: Host-associated > Plants > Roots > Unclassified | place... | reverse complement strand
GTTTTTTTTTTTTTATCATTGTAATAAATTATGAGTAAATAATACTGAATATGCCAATGAGATTAATAATAATATATGTATAATAATGAATGTGAATAATATTACATTTGAATGATTAGTTTGATTCTCTACTTTTTATTTGAATTGTATGATACTCAAAATATTAGTCTAAAATGCATTATAGATTTATACAAGTCAGAATATCTACGTTAACATGACAATGTTAGTCTATGTACTCATAATTGAATCTAATTACCTAACTAGTTATTGATGACACCAGCCTGTGTGAAAGGTCATCACACAAAGATGTTAGTATACTCTACCTAGCAAGGGTGGTTCTTTTGCTAGGACACGTGGCACAAACATGTTTTCTTCTCCATCTCATTTTTATATTTGATTTTATAACTTGTAGTACTCTAAAAAAAAGTAACATATCTTGGATTACGCTTATATATGTTCTTGGTATGCTTAATTACACCTATATCATGAATGAACCTAGTGGATTCATCATACTATAACTTAGTTTTTTTATTTGTATATTTGATACTATTTATTTAACGAGTAGTGGAAAACTCATAAATTTATTATTTCAATCTTTTCAAGTATATAGTGTGTTAGCTAAACAAGTACCATTTATTAGGAGGGAGTTCTTCTTTATACTTTAAGTTGGTATGCGTAATACTTCTTCTTCATTTGAGATTTTTTATTTTTGATACTCATTTTGTAAATATGATATATGATGTTGTGTATAGCTTGAATTCTACAATTACAATAATTTCTAGGTTATTCTTTTTGGGTTATGTATGCAAGTGTATATTTATATATATGATCTAGTAATAGAGAGTGATGATTTATTTTTATATCATTGCTTTAATTTTTTTAGTTCTAATAGAATTATGTTAAGACATAAGGATTAGCATAGACAAGGCGGTCCTAAGAGTGCCTTTATCTGTGTCTGATCATGTGCTTAAATTTGGGTTATGACACAAAAGTTGCTTATTAGTTTTTTATAAGTCAAAATAGCTTAAAAGTGAATTTTTGAATTAAAAAACCCTAGTTTGATTTTCCAAACACCTTTTTAGTAGTCGCAAATTAGGTAAGCAAATGGTGCATCGTTTGTTTTTTCTTGAAAAATAAAGGATGATCCACCCTATTTTCCAAATAAAAAAAAGTTAGTTGCGAGGGTCACCCAAGCCTAAACACCTAACCTCTGTGTATTGGGTCCATTATGCATTTTTTTTATATTAAATTTCATGAAAATAAATAACTTTAAAATAACTTTAAAATATTATTTTTTAAAATAAGATTATAGTTTTTTTTTTATAAAACTATCAAATGTTTTTTATAACTCTTTGTAATTTGTATTTGTTTTTCTTGTTAAATTATTTTTTGGTTTCTTTGTGATTTTTTTAATTATTGCATAATTAGATAAAAAATAAAAAATTTATAGTAGATTCTTCTTATATTTTCTTAATACATCTGTGACATAATAATAAAAACATTTTTTCATTAAGATTTGATTCTATGATTCTTATAATGTTTTCCTTAAAAAAATAAATATTACGATAAAAAAAATTATCAAAAAATTGCATAAATAGAAAAAATACTTTTTAATTAAAAAATGATTTTTTTTATTTCATATTGTTCATAATCTTTTTCATATTTATTTTTATTACCGTTGGTTTTTATTAAATAAAGTATATTATAAAAAAATTATATTTTTTTGTTAAGAAAAATAGATTAATTAAAAAATTAAACTAGGAAATCATTTTTTTTATATAGAATTTAAATTATTAATTTTTTATAAAAAAATTATTAACATAAAATTAAATAAAAAAGTTTAATAATTACTCAAATATGATAATAAATATCTTGATTTGTATTTATTATGAAAATTTATTATTTAATTTATTATTAATATAAACATCTCTTTTTAATATTTATTTATATATATAATTTCTAATTTACTCAATTAAACATTCTCGTCATGATTTTATTCACAATTAAAAAAAAATTACGAGTTAAAAATATGTTGTCAATAGCCGCACTTTTTTTCTTTTTTCTTTTTTGGTTAAAAGATATATTTTAATCCGTCCCGCAGGAGAGGAAGTGTAAATTGGCTGTTTGTTAAACTAAGAGAAAAAAAAGTGAAAACAAAAAGATGGGCTAGCTAGCTGGATCCCGTATTAAGGGAGCAAATTTCGGTGCTCTATATTGAAAAACTCTATTTTAATCCGTCCCGTTGGTGGTGGTGCCGGTGGCGCCCTCTTTCAACGTTGTTGGTGGCGGTGGTGCTGCTACACATGGCTGTTACGAACCTTGGCTAAGGCTGAAGCCTAACAATGGCAAAGTAATCAAAACATGGTCTTTATTGCTAATCTTGGGTTTCGAAACTGCGAAGTTTTGATTTTTATGTAATTTGAGCTTGGTTTGATTAGGACCCATTTCTGGCCTACATGTATAAGTTTGGTTGGTTTTGAGAAATGTTTGTCTTTTTGGATCTGAAAGTTGCCATTTTGCGTTTATTTGCCGTGGGATTCTTTTACTAGACATTGTGATGTGTGTGTTTTGGTGAAAACTGAGAGGTTTTGGATGAAGGGTTGATGCAATTTAAGAAAGTTATGATTTATTTATTTTATCTGTAATTGGATCCTTCTGTGTTTCCCTTTTATGTTAGAATCTTCCTTGATTTTGGAGTTTCAGATGGGTTTGCGTGTATTTGATTATGATTGCTGTTAAGCATTATACTTTTTAGACTTGGGATTAAAGATTCCATTAATAACATGCAACAAATGGAACTGCAGTCTTGGATTTACATACCAATGGAACAAGTTGGGTTCTTTTCTTTCGTTTTTTTTAAAAAAAATTTAAAGGGAAATAATTATGTTTTGATTTTATTAAGTTTTGTATTGATTCTCCTTGTTTTTATGTTGTTGTAGTTGAATATTAAATGAAAGGATGAATGTGCTTGTTGTAAGTTAAGATGTCCTTCAAAAGCATCATGCGTGAATTCAAGGAAATAAAAGAGGGGATTGGAAGCATATCAAGGCGAGGAGTTGAAGGGAAACATTGGTGTGGCAGGGTGAGGTCACATATTGCGCCAGATGAAACACGAGAAGAAACTGATCAGATTGACCAGGGCCAGTGGGCGAATCTACCGCCAGAATTGCTTTTGGATATCATTATGAGGTTAGAAGAGAGTGAGTCCTCATGGCCTGCTCGTGTCGTCGTTGTTCATTGTGCTTCAGTCTGTAGATCATGGAGAGAAATTACAAAAGAGATTGTAAAAACTCCTGAGCAATGTGGGCGGCTGACGTTTCCCATATCATTGAAGCAGGTACTGATATTTTTCTTCTCTTTTACCTATTGCCTTTTGGTTTACTGATTATCTCGGATGCCTCTTGCTTACTTGTCTTTGTTGCCTGAAAATAGCCTGGTCCTCGTGAGTCGCCCATACAGTGCTTTATTAAGAGGGATAATGCAACTTCTACATTTCTGTTGTACTATGGTCTGGTGCCTTGTAAGTCATGTTATTCTCTTGCTCATGCTTGCTAAAAAAAGAAGATATATTTACCTTTGTGGCTTGGCATGAAATGCTTAAGAAAAACTTCTGTAATTATTTCTCATCGCATCTGGACTGAGTCAGAAACCGATGGTGAGCAGAATGCATACATGATTGGTGATATTAATATTAAACCCTCTTCATTGATCGTACTAAGAACCATGACATTGCAATGGTTGGAAATTTGGGAGCTTTTAGCATTTTAATAGGAAGCAAATTACCTAACTTTCCAATGATACAAGTTTGAGCAACTAGCTGCCTTGAAGTATATGCTACTCCTTCTAAATCTTTCTGTTCTATAGAACTCTGTGTAGAGAGCTCCATTAAGTGCTTATTGACTGGAAATGTTATTTGTTACCTTTTTTTAAAAAAAAAAAAATTTAACATTACTATCAATTGACAGCTGGGGGTGAGAATGATAAGTTGCTCTTAGCAGCTAGAAAGATCAGAAGGGCAACATGCACAGACTTCATAGTATCTTTGGTTTCAGATGATTTTTCTCGGGCCAGCAACACATATGTTGGTAAATTGAGGCAAGTTTTCAAATGTGAATGGATGTTAATTATTTATCCTGAATTTTCTTCTATTCTCGTTCCTAATAATTCTTTGGAAAATTTATGCCAGGTCCAACTTTTTGGGAACCAAGTTCACCATGTATGATAGTGAACCTACATTTGAAGTGCCAAGGCAACTGGCAAGCCGGACAAGTCGTAGATTCAATCCCAGGCAGGTGTCTCTGAGACTGCCTGCATGTAACTACTGTATAGCTACTATCACGTATGAGCTCAATGTTCTCCGCTCAAGAGGACCGAGGAGAATGCATTGCATAATGCACTCTATTCCAATGTCTTCCATTGAGGAGGGGGGCACTGTCCAAACACTAACATCAATACCAGAGGCATTTAACGGCCAATTTCCTCACCTGTCAAGTTCAATAGGGAAGGAATTGGTCTCAGATAATAGTTCTGCAAGCCCCTCTCGGTCACCAGTATTAGCCCAAGGTTCAGAAGAGCTCCTTGTTCTTAAAAACAAGGCCCCTAGATGGCATGAGCAACTACAGTGCTCGTGCCTAAATTTCAGAGGGCGTGTCACTGTTGCTTCCGTTAAGAACTTCCAACTTGTTGCTAGTGCTGAACCATCCCACAATGTGCCTGCTGCAGATCAAGAAAGGGTAATTTTACAATTTGGAAAAATTGGAAAAGACATCTTCACGATGGATTATTTCTACCCGCTTTCAGCATTCCAAGCCTTTGCGATCTGCCTGAGCAGCTTTGATACCAAACCAGCCTGTGAATGATAACCATGGCGCTTGGAGATATTTGCTTTAGTAAACTAAAACGTTTGCCCTAATTTTTTTGAAGCGTTTCTTCACTACATGCCAAGCACATTATGCAATGCCATCACAGCTGATCTTGGCAGTTCAATCAGAGCTTTTTTGTGATCGTGGAATTTGACTTGTTTCACATTTCATCATCCTAACACTACGGAAGTAAAAGAAGTTCAGTGCATAGCATCTAAACAGCTCTGTAGTTTTTTCCTGTTGGACAATTGTATAATTGGTGAGAGCCTGCGTTTCATTCTAGTATATTAACTATTAGATAGTGTTTGTCATTGTGTTAAATGTTGCTTTTCATAAATGTGTTAAAATATTTTTTTTATTATTTTTAAAGATTTATTTTTAATATTAGTACATTAAATCAATTTAAAAATAAAAAAAATTAATTTTTAAAAAAAAAACTCAATTTTTTTTTTTAAGAAAGCATGTGTCGAAGGAAAAAGAAACATTGCCTTAGAACCACTGGTTTAGCTGTAAAAATTACCACGTAATGTAGTATCTTTATTCCTATGCTTGATATCATTCTCTGGCCAGCAAATTTTGTGGTTGCACTGCAGTTTGCCTTGGGGATGTACTTGTGTGGGTCTTTTCATCTACTACCACAGGTTCCCCATCTGCAATATTGACAACGTCTTCCAGTCTTCCCTGGACTACATTTGCTGGCTAAGTTCACCTTTTGTCGAAGCATGTCGAAAACTAGCTCCATTCTTTTGTTACTTGAAACTCCTTTTAGTCGCTTACTTCATGTCTTTTTACCCTGTTCTGATACGTTTGATGTTCCTTCATTGGGCTTTTCCCCTTTACCCTTCCCTGGTGGTTGAGCAAGAAAACCTTGAAATCGGCTGCTTCTTTGGGATTCCTGAGATTGCTGCTGACAAGCTTGTGCTTGCTTAAAGTAAAAAGAAGGTTTGTCGCCCTAACCAGCAATGGAGAAACAAAGACCTATATGAAGGCCTCCACTTGTACGATAAAGATACAGTGATTTAGCACCGAGGCTTGTACCCCAGCGGTCTTGGCAGGATTTCTCTGCCTATGCATCCTGGGTTCAAGCCTCAGCATGCACGTCTGTCACTTCCGCGGTGTCTTACTTGTCTACTGGGTTTGCAGGGTGTTCAGTGGGTCCGAGGATTAGTCGTGGTGCGCGTAAGCTGACCCGGACATCCCAGGTTATCAAAAAAAAAAAAGATACAGTGATTTAGCATCGAGGCTTGTAGCCCAGCGGTGGTAGGATTTCTCTGCCTCTGCATCCTGGGTTCAAGCTTCAGCGTGCACGTTTGTCGCCCCCGCGGTGCCTTACCCTGCCTACTGGGCTTGCAGGATGTTCAGTGGGCCCGGGAATTAGTTGTGATGTGTGTAAACTGGCTCGGACACCCCGGGTTAAAAAAAAAAAAAGATACAGTGATTTACGAGCATAGAAGATATGATTTCTTCACATAATTGTTCTCGAAATGTTTCAGGTCCAAGAATCTAGTTTAAAATACAAGATACAGCATCCACTAAAAGATTTGGATGTTCATTTGCACTAAAGAAACATGCTCGGCACTTTTGCGGCATAAAGTGCTTTTAGAAAAGCTTTGTGATTCCAGTCTATCTGGTACGTTTTGCATCTTATTTCAATAATTTTGGTCAAAGCCAGGTTCCATTAATGTTTATCAATATTGGGGGACAAAAAGAGAATTTCAGGTGCCAACTCTAGCTTCGGTTCCACCTGCTCTCGGTACCTGGAAAATGATTATAATTGCCTCAATTTTTAAGCAGAGTAACAACATTTTATACCCATGTGATTCTCAAAATGACAAAATCCTTATGAGGCTCAAAGAAAACCCTCTACAATATGGTCCTATATTTCAAGCTGCTTTAGATCAATTACTCGTAAGACAATCTGACACCGGATACGTCTCATCAGAAGAAAACCAATTAGTAATACATCTTCTTTCTTCAACAATGATTGAGATATGAACACCATAGTTAATAGACATTGGAAACCAGGAAGAAACTCTTCATCATTCTTCGATGGTCTGGCTACTTTTAGCTACATGCTTCACCTCTCCTCTTGAGACAGTTTCACAATTCTTCTCCTTTGTTGGCAAGGTCATATTTCTCATCTCACAGAGGAGTACATAATGAACTCTCTTGAAGTAAATTGAAAAGGCTGATGCGGAAAAGGGTTCCTGAATTGAGAATTTTAAAAAAAAAAAAAAGAGGGGGGGGTGTTCAATTAGTATACTTGTAATCAGAAACTGGTGAACAAAAGATTGTGCACAGATAAGTAGAAGACGCACGGTCGAGGTCCATAAACTTTGATCTGGCGTACATGGGTATCCCTTCCATTAAGATGATTCGATAGCACAGCAATTTGCAACATAAATGTGTTAACAAATGTTTCCCTGCCAAAGATACAGTTCCAATATTAGGAAGTCAATTGCTCATTTCATAAAATATTAGACAAGATCAAAACATCAATCCAGCTGACTGTTGCTTCAATGTTCAGTAAATAGGAGACCAAATCAATCTCATGGTTCAATCACATGTGATTGAAATCAATTCTCTTACAACTTTATATCAATAAGTTTCAACAGAAGTGTCTATACAAAGTTTCAAAATACCAAACATGTATTATGTATCTGTTTTGTCCAGCATGCTTGATCTAAGCCCAAGGTCAGAAAAGAATACAGAACACGGTCCTATAGGACTACTATTTCAATATTAGACATAGTCGCTGAGTCATTGCTGAATTGATGTAATTGAACTTGAAACTTAGATTCTTAACTTTAAAACAATTAATTGATGGCAAATCATGGCCGCTTACTTGAAAAAAACAATAACGTGGTATAACAAAACACATTTTCATGTTGTATACGATTCTCGACATAGGATGATAGGAAAATTCCAACGACTCAAGACCATTCAGGATTTACCCTCGGTTGAATTGAACCCATAATCTCAGTTTGGAAAAGCCTGTAAACATTTCCAACTCAGTTGTACTTCAACATTCCTCAAAACAATTGATGACTTGACATCAAGAAGATAAAAAAGTAACTAAAAGTTGAAGGAAATGGTAGTAAGAATAAATATTTTATCCTCTGCCTTTCATCTCCCATTAAGGAAAGGAAGAAACTCCATCTTTGATTCTCGATTTCTAGTGCTAATAACAACTAACATATATCAATAATCATGATCAACACAACAGGTAAAACAGGTTATTAGCTTTATATTTCACGATGATAAACTTAATTTAGTAGCAGCCAACTAAGTTTATCATATTCAGAAGAGCTAGATTTGGACAAGAAAAAAATGAAATGATGAGAGACTTGGATAATGCCTATTTAGCATCACTAAGCAAAGAGAATTAATACAATCAGCACAGAGGCATAAATATAATGGCAGTACTTACTAATTACCTAGGGTCATTTCCAGATAAGGACAGATAAACCCACCCAGTTGGCTTCACAAGCTCCATAGTCTTAATCTCCTAAAACAAAATTTATACCAAAACCAAAATGAGCCGCCACAAAAATGATTTTCAATTACAAAAACACAACAAAGTACAGAATACAACAAAATACCTTCAAATTATGAAAACCATCACCAGCACGAATCGAAATCTTACTAGGTGTATAACTCTCATCCAGCTTAAAATCCACGTAAAGAACAACTAACTAGAAAAACACAAAATTCCCACGAATTAATCCTAACACACAAAAACCCAATTAACCAAAATAAAATTATTACATACCTGCAGCTTCACTTTCTTCTGAAATTGAATATTAACCAAATGCGGTTGTGCTCCATCTGACCTAAAACAACAAACAGATGAAAAAGATTCAAACTTTATATTCAGAAACTCAAACCTTCATTTCTTCTTTCAATAAAGACTCAAACTTTATCAGATAAACGGAGAGACAAAAGGGTATGTTCGTTAACTGCCAATAAGTGTCAAGATTGTCATCTCTAAGAGAAGAGACCCCATTTCCAGGTTTGCAAGAACTAACACTCCAAGCAGCTTTTTTTCCCATTTCTCTAAGATCATCTTCAATTACCAAGTGCTTGTTTCCTCCTGTGATCTTCCCTTCTTCTTCTCCTTCCGATGATTCTGTTGCCATTCTTCGTTAACCAGTATCAGGAAGCACTGTAGGAAATGTAAACTTTATGCCAAACCAGAATTTGAAATCTTGCTTCTGGTGAAAGGAGGTAAGAGTTTTATAATTGCTAGACGGCTTGTCGCTTGGTTTTATAGACGGCTTGCCGTAGTTATCAAGTAACTGGCATCGCTAAACTACTTGCCGTTGCCGTTAAAAGGCATATGACTCTATCTATCAACTTGTTGGGCATAAAAAATCTCAGATAGGATCGAATTACAAAATAACTTATTCTTAGCGTATTGCAAAATACCAGCATGAAAGGCTGCTAAAATTAATAAAACCAAATACATTTCTGCAAATTGCTCCAGAAGCGGTGGAGGATATAGTGAGAAAATTGGATATCTTTTTCCTTGTCAAGCAGAGACAAACGTTGTCATCAACTCGAGAGCAAATCGTAAGATATATCTACAACTTCATTCGTCAGATGATGGTAGCATCAGAATTCTTCAACCACCACCACCACCATCATCATCATATACTAAAAACACATAGTACAAATGATATAATTGAATTTTATTTTTTAAACGGTCACGGTTACTGTTTTTATTGTAAATATGACAGAATTAAATTTTTCACTAATTTTTTCACTACAGCGGTGGCAGATTTATAATTTTTATTTTTTTTAGAAAATAAGTTTTTTTTTTCTTTTTATACTTCATAATTCTATTATTTTATATTTGGCCTATTAATCACCATTTGTTTTCTTGTTTTCATTTTTAAACTTTTTTTTTAGTTTTTCCATCATTTTCTTTACATTGTTTTGGAAAAAATATTATTTTTTATTCTTTACACTTGAAATCGCTCTATACTTAGCTTATTTATATCATTTTTTTTGTTTTTATCTTCATTCTTTTGTAATTTATTTTTAATTTTTTTTCTTTTCACTTTTTCTTTTTCAAAAAATTCATATACAAAGATTGAGGAAATTGTGTTTCAATATAACAAATGCAACTTTGTTTTATTTTTCTACCGCGTTAAAAATGAGCTTAAAATCTTACATATCTTTATTAACGTATATGATCTTCACTATATTTTATTATATGTAATTATTAATTTTTTTTATTCACAGTTATATTTT
>Ga0307511_10008745_pt1 | contig 10119 bp, 4 predicted proteins | sample 13_EM_MG_FD_200266 | JGI IMG/M metagenome (GOLD analysis project Ga0307511, IMG submission 200266) | Populus trichocarpa ectomycorrhiza microbial communities from riparian zone in the Pacific Northwest, United States - 13_EM | ecosystem: Host-associated > Plants > Roots > Unclassified | place... | reverse complement strand
TAATAAAATTGAGAAAAATAAAACATTAATAAGTTATTTTCCAGCTTATTTTCCATGACATAACCAAACACTGGAAAGTGTTTTCCAACTTATTTTTCATTACACTATCAAATATTGAAAAATACTTTCCTGGAATTCACTTTTAAAAAAAAAACTACTTTCCAGTAAACGGGGCCTAAGTAACAATATTTGTTAAATCACAATTACACTGTATTATTCTATGGAGTAATTTATTAATTTATAGAGAGATGAAGCAATTTTTTATAACAACAATAAGTAAATACCCTCGATATTTCATAATTTAAAATAATAATGACTGCAGTGTTCGCGATAAAAAATTTCTCAATGCAAATGATACGGTATAATTATCTTAGAAAAGGAAAAGAATATTATCCAATGCATGTAACATAACAATATATTTACCTATTATGTCATAAAAATGCATCTTATCATATTATAATTTAATTAATTACATCAAAATTGCGATAATTACAAATGATTAAATATAATTTTGATAAAAAAATTACCACATAGAAGGAAATATTACTACGTTTCCATAAAAAAAAGTTATTTTTCAAATATTACGAATTAATAACTATTTGCACATATTAATAATAATAACAATAATAATTTTCCTCAAAAAAAAAAAAATAATCTTACTGTTGGAGCTGGAGTACAACACAAAAGATCCAACGCCCGTCATTTTAAACGCAGCAGCACGTAATTTTGTCCCTCGCATCCACCCCAAATTTAAACGCAAAACGTAAAACACGAAACCCAAAAAACGAAAAAAAACAGAGAGAGAAAACAAAGGAGATCTGCCTGAAGTGCACCCACGATTTATTTTTGCGCACAACAAACAGCTCTCCTCCCTTCTCTCTCTCACCCGATCAGATCGGACCTCTTTGTTTTTTCCTTTTTTGGTCCGTACAAAATCAAGATTCTATTAAATTAAATTTCAAAATCCGAATTTAACTCACCATTATACCTTTCGAATTACAATATTTCCTTCGTTTTTTATTTCTTGATCTGGATTCTTTTTTGTGTGATTGTGATTGGTTTGTGGATAAGTAGTTTAATTGGATGGGAATTTGAGGGTATCAACTTCTAGAGGGGTAAATGGCGTCGGCTCAGGCGTTGCCAGGCTCACGGAAACAGGAGCATCTCGAAGCAGGAAAGCGACGGGTATGTTCAATTATTTGATTGATTGATTTGTTTCAGTTCATGCAACTGATTAAGTTTATTTTGATATCATCAATTTTCTTTTGCAAAATGTGTAGCGAGAAACATGCATGTGGTTCCACTGTCAACGATCTGTGATTCAAATTAGATAATCGAGTTTTTTTTTTTTTGGCGAATTGTGTATTTTAGGGTGGTAATCAAATAGATTTTTTAGTTCTTATTACCTTTGCGCTCCTGATCCAAGCTAAACATATTGCTGCAATCGCCTTTTTTCTTGCCGGACGGGGAAGTGAATGTGTATAATTTTTGTCAAGTGTGAGATTATTGGACTAGAGAAAGAACTCAGAATTACATACTGGTTTTATTGTTTTGGAGGATCCAGTTATGACTTTAAGTATGTCCGTTGGTGAGCTAGAAATAAAATGCAACTCTTTAAAGATGAAATGTTTGGATATTTCTATGATTAGTACTCTACACAGAAACAAGTGGAAGCAATCAAGAAAGACTTGAAACCATCCTTGTAATTCTGACTCGGAGCTGAAAGAGTTAAAAAGTAAATTTAATTCGATTTGAGGCATGATTCTCTTCATGCAACTCTATTTTAGAGGATTCTTGTGGTCCACTAGAATTCCAATTGGTTGTTCCTTTGGGGTAAAAGCCAATTAGGGTGCTTTTTAATGCTTTTGGCAGTGTGCCTTATCAGCTGAAAAACAATTTTCCAAACACCTCCATTGCAATAACAAAAAACGTGCATTGTGTACATCCAATTTCTTTTTGAGATTCTGCTTTGGCAGGTCTTTGATAGCCTTCTCAGGTCAAGAAGCAGCAATTGTTTGTTGCCCTTGTGCGTCTCTGTTGGCGTTTCTTTAGAGATTTTAGACTATACACCTGGTGATTAAGTAACATGTCCCTCACGCCCTAGCCTCCTGCTCCTTGGCTCCTTCCATTTTAGTTCTTTTGCTTTTTTCATCTGATTAAAGCATGGAAAAATCTGGTTTGTAAGATCATATTCCCCATGTCTATGTGTTCTTTTGCAGTTGGAGGAGTTCCGCAAGAAAAAGGCAGCAGAGCGAGCCAAGAAAGCCGCACCCACCATCCAACCTCATGCTTTGGATGTGAGCCTAGATCAGAAGCAACTGTTGGAGACTGAACATGCACGACTAACAGATTCAGATGGAGTTGGCACATCTGATGGACCTGGCAGACCTGTTGAACCCATTGGTGCATCTATGAACAATGGCAACAAAATTTATATTACCGAGAAAGTTGAACTAAGTTCTTTGAAAGATTCAGAACCTAGTCGTCCTTCATTGAGTGATTATAGTACATCGTTTTCAGGAATAACACAGAAACACACAAATCATTTTGATTCAAACAGGCATGATGCTTCAGGACTCGCTGGATCAGCCAATGTTAAGTATGGCCAAGAGACAGAAAAAATGAATAATGAATCTGGAATATATACAGGGAGCCAAGGGGACAGGAGTTCATCTGACCATTCTATTGTTAGTGGTTTTTATGGCAGTTCTAGTCAATCCAGCCTTTATGGAAGGGAGTTGCTCCAATCCAAAGAAAATAACATATCTTTAAAGCATTCTGTGGTTGATAATGATAGCACTCATTTCCTTACTTCATATCAAAGTTCTGCCAGCTCTGAACAGCAAACCTTTAAGCCCAGTTATAGTAGCTTCCCTGCCACTGTTGGTATGTCCCTCTCCTATTTAGATTGTATTTTTTTTCCTGGATTTCCATGTCTGTCTGTTTGTATAAACAACACATTATGAGGTTTTACTTTGTCCTATCTTTAATTTTCCAGAAAAAAAAAACTAAGTATACAGTCGTGTTTTGGGGTTTTACAGTGGACTCTACCCTGCCAAATATGAAGCTGAGAGATTCTGATTCTGAAGTTGAGCAGGACATGCGTTTCAATTATCCCATGAATTTGGATTTTGGTGAAAGAAATTTTAGTAGCTCCACCAGTAATTTGCGTACTGTGCACGATACAGCTGCACAGACATCTGAATCCACAGGTTTCAACTCAAATAGTTCTAGGAGATCTCGTCCATCTTTCCTCGACTCTCTTAATGTGTCTAGATCGTCATCTAGTAGTTATGTCCAACGGACTGAACCAGAGGATTCATTTATAATCAATACTTCCAAATCAAACGGCATTGATGCTTTAGGATCATCTGCTTTCCAGAAGCTTCCTGTGGAGACCAAAACTGACAGGAGTTTATCAGAGATGGCTTCTTCAAATATGCCTAGTTCAGTTGATAATGCAACAAAATTTTCAGTTTCTCTTACTAATGGGGTTGGTATAATGAACACTAATACTAATGAGAACATTATGGAGAGAAAACATGAGTTTTATCAACCCATGCAAAATGAAGATTTTTCTGCTCTGGAACAGGTACCCTGTTTTCTGTTATTTAATATTTGTTGTATAGTTCTTGCTTTACTAGTCTCTTTTTAGCTTTTCCTTGGAAATTTGTGAATTTAGCTCTGCAAGTGCAATGTTTTGAATATTATAAAATTAAGTGTTTTTCACAATTTATTAAAATATATGTTTGTCAAGGACTTGTTGGTATTGTGATGCACACATAAGAATTCCTCAGTACTAGATTTTGGGTCCTTTAAAATTTTATCCAAATAGAATAGTGTACATAACATCACAACACATAGCATCTGCTGTGAGGAGAGTGGTGGGGATGTTAATATTAAACTTGATTGGGATTATATTTAGGAATTGTGGTCGGGGTATGTTCTGTGATGAATACATCCCTTTTGATCATTTCTTTTCCTTTTTTTTCCCTGTGAACCAAGAGGAAATTATCAAATTTCACTTCAACATGTTTTTGCTGTCACTTCTCTGAGATAGTTGCCAAAAATTCTTCTCATTACAGTCACATTCTTGTTTATGTTGGTCCTGTTATTGCAGCATATTGAAGACTTGACACAAGAAAAATTCTCTTTGCAACGAGCTCTTGAAGCTTCACGTGCTTTAGCAGAGTCCTTGGCTGCTGAAAATTCATCATTGACAGATAGCTACAACCAACAGGTTGGCATGCAAAATCTTTCTCTGCTGTCCTTGCGATCTCTTTCCTTTTTATAGTTAAAAGAGGAAAAATATCTGCCAACCTTTTTTTTTATTCCTGTAATTCCCATTAGCCATTAACATCTTATATATAAGAAAAATATGCTAAGTTGAATCTTTTCTTAAGGATGGGATAATTTTTTCTTTGGATAAGACTTGTGAGACTATGAAGTAAATCCTACAAAAATCTTTTCCTTATTTTTGTTTTTTATGTAGCAAGTTATGTTAATTTAGAAAATCTCATTTTTTTTTTGGTGAAACAGAGTTTTTACATAAGAGAATTTTTATCATACTCTCTTGGGGATGTTGGGGCTACACCTTTCTTATCTTTTGTATGTGTCTACAAAGGTGTTTCTGTAAAGTTCTCATAATATTTAGGCTACAAGGTTCCAACGTATTAACATTGAGACTTGAACTCTACCAGCACAATTTTTGTGGAACTTGAGATTGGAACCGTCATGGATATTTATATATTTCAAATCTGAATTGCGGATTTTACTGGCACTTTGTATAAATTTTGTTGGTAAGAATACACCACTTGATATGCATTTTAATGTGACATATATTGTTGGATAATGTGACACATTGCCCATGGATGTAAGCCACAAAATATTTCCAAAAAGTATAAAGTAGTTTATCAAAGTTGCTTGGTTGCTAGTTGATTTGTTTGGATGTTGGAATTGGGATCAGAGTCTAGAAGTTGAAGTTATAAAAATTGCAGTGGTGTGGTTTCTATATTATGCCATTGGCTGTTTGATTATACCTGACACTTCCTTTGGTCTATGTCTTTAATTTGTTAATACTTTCGTTGAATTTTTTCTCTAGAGAGGTGTTGTGAACCAACTGAAATCTGATATGGAGCAGTTACAGGAAGAAATCAAGATCCATTTGGTTAGTAGTGATTATCCCTTGCTTATAGCTAGTATGCTTATATCTATCTTGGTATTTGTGGTCATTTCCATTTCCATTGTTTTTATGCCTATTGATGTTATCAGGTGGAACTCGAGTCTGTCAAAATTGCATGTGCAAATGCACAGCTCGAGTGTAATGCTGCTGATGAACGAGCTAAGCTACTGGCTTCTGAAGTTATTAGTTTGGAAGAGAAGGTAGTAAATTGCCTTTTTATTACTGGTTCTCGTTCGTCTTGTTTTCTTGCCTTCAGAGATGACAGTTCCAAGCATCCCCCACTTTGCCCTTGCTTTGTGAATAATGTGTGACTGAATTGGAATATGCTAATGTAGGAATGCAACTAAAGTTTCATTTGGTCTTGATTACATTCAACCCATTGGTTTTTGTCTTATGCACATCTAATTCAAGGTTGACTCTTAATTTTGTAACATAAGTTTTGGTCTACTAAGTAAATTTTTGTGTATACAAAATTGTTCGTTACAGAGGCACAACAATTAAATTGCTATGAAGTTAACATGGAAATCCTTTATTAAATTGCTGGAATGATGATACATTGTTCTAATCTGCTAAAACTGTACTACATTTGGGTGCTTAAAATTTTTGTATCATCCACATATGAAAAAGAATCTCCTCATATGTTAGTTTATATTGTGGTACTTCTTGATACCAATGTCATTCATAATCACAAATATAATATAGTTATGCTTGGCTACTTCTCTCTTTCCCTTAAGGTTGTTCTATAACTTGCTTGTGTAGGCACTCAGGCTAAGATCTAGTGAGCTAAATCTGGGGAGGCAATTAGAGAACTCACAGGCTGAGATAACTTCATACAAGTATGCTTTACCTCTCCTTTGACTGGAGATGAAGAATTTGAGATGTACATCTTCAGTTTAACTTGATGTTCTGGTAGTCGTTTTTTGTCTGTTTAAATTGGTGGGACTTGTAACAGGGTTTGTTTAAAAAACTGATATAAAGAAGCATTTTGTGCAACTATCAAGATTTGTTTTGCATGGATGCTGGAACAGTTATCCATATAATTGGAGTTCAGCTATGTTGGGAGGTAACAGTAACCATATTTTGGGAGAGAGGGATTCTGTCATGCAAGCACCGATTTTCATTAGAATACCAACAACATTTCCATGATTGAGTGAAATATGCATGCCAAAAAAGGAAGGCTCTATCTTTAGTTCCAAAGGGACAAAATGACAGTAATTAGCCAATGTTTTTTCCTTTAGGGAACTTTTTTTTTTTTACTGATGATGTGCATGCCAATATATTTCCTTCTCCATTTAGTGGACAATTTTTGTATGAGTCCTACATTATCCTTTCCAATTGCCTTTTTTTCTATGTTTTCTTAATTGAAACAACATTTAACAATTATGATCCAAATTGAATCCTGTAGAAAGAAAATGTCCAGCCTGGAGAAAGATCGTCAGGATTTGCAGTCAACAATTGATGCTCTCCAAGAAGGTATTCACACGTAGTTTTTGTTCACTGTTGAAGTTCTTATTGCTTTTATATATATGTTTTTTTTTTATGCTAAAATGAGGTCTAAGAAAAGAGTGGGGAGTGAGGAAATGGGGGGATGATGAACTAGATGGATTAGCAGAAGAAATATTTGGTCTATTAAAAACTAAAATAAACATATGCCATGCAACTTTGTAACCGTTATGGATGAGAAGTGTTACAATGAGGAAGTCATTTCTCCTAAACCGTTTGATATATTATCCACTTGTTAGAAAATTTAGAGAACTAGTTTTATCAGTAAAATTATTAAGAAAAGTTTAGGCATGGAAAAACACTTTAGACATAGATCTATTTGCACTGTTCACTGGAACAGGAACAATGTAGTGAGATCTTTGCCTTTCACACCCAAAAATATTGAACTAGCTATCAGGGCATTAAGGTCTTTTTACAAGCCGTATTAGCCATCACCAAATTGATCGGAGATAAATAAGTTTTTTTCCATTTCAAAAGTATAAGCACAGTTTAACGACCCAATGCCCCTGAAAGCAAAATTTTTAAAATTGATGTCCAACGGCTTTTTTGTATTTTCACATGGGTTTTTCATTATTATCAGGTCAGCTAAGGGGCAGTTTGCATTTGACCATATATATATATATATAAAGCATAGTGAAATGACCAAAATAATCTTGAAAGCAAAAATTTTAAAACTGGCGCCAAGGGCTTTTCATTATTTTATAATGGTTATTTTGTTATTATCAGGTCAACTGAGGGATAATTTGTTATTTGACTAAATATAAAAAATAAAAAGTGGGTAGGATAATTCAGGTTGTCTCGACCCTGATTATCGGGGTTATAAGTTTGGCATGCTAACTTGACTTGACCAAACCTTTTTTTTTAGGTTATTTTTGTACCCCATTTCATCCTTTCATATTTAATGGGTTGAGAATTAAGCTATATAATTTGTCCCATTTTGAAAAAAATGTTTTTTTTTCCAAGTTATCATGATCATTTTTTTTTTAAATGTCCATTTTGCTGTAGCTGCCTTTTTTTTTTATCGTCTAATTTAAATAAAACTAACTTATTTGATTAATCAGATCTATGACCCAAGTCGCGGATTTTTCTTCCCTTTTCAAAACGCGATCGTGGCACTTGAATATCATTTTTTACACAACAAAAAAAAAAGGTCTGGTCCAAACTTAGTTAAATTTAATCAGGAAAGGTGTCAAAGGAGGGACACCACTGTAGATCCTCCTATGTTTGCATTCACGAATGAAACCTAATAAGAAAGAAATTCATCACATACTGTGTACTTCAACTGGTAGTTCTCTATAAAAAGTTTCAAAATAAAAACTTCCTGACTTAACAGAGTGTGTGTGCATTGCTTTGAGAAGCAAAATCAAGAAGTCTGCTAAAACTTCCTCAAACTATTTGAAAGGACCTTTATATCATTAATAAGAAGTACAGTTGATTGGTTGATTGGTTTATTCTGTTCTTCAGTTTGTCATTGTCCTCTTTAAAAAACTCAGATGAGTACCATTTATAAAAGAGACAGGTTGAAGAGAGTTTTGCAAACAGCTTGCAGTATTCATTTCCAAGCATAACCCATCCTTCCAGCCGATAAATGAAAGATTTGCTAACAACAAGCTTTCTTTGTCTTGATATTTTATGATGCTGATGAAAGCATATTTACTTCATGGGAGTCTCGTAATCATCTCCATATTGATTATGGAGATACAACATTTCTTAAAACTGCTATAGGATTGGGCTTTTTGAAGTTCAAGAACTCGTATAACTGTTAACCCGGTATGGTCCGCATAATTATTTTGCATGATTCCAGAATATACTTATTATAATTTCTTTTTTAAGGCCATGTTTCAGATCAATTGATTTTTTTTTCAGTTCTGTTAAGTATTTCCATCAATGAGTGATTTTATTTGTCGGTGAAAAATGAAATGATTAATTATCTCACATATATTCCATATGCTTTTAATGTTTCTACCTAACTAATCATCATTTTTATGACACAGAGAAGAAACTATTGCAATCCAAGCTACGTAAAGCTTCTGTAACTGAAAAGTCCCCAGGTGTAAGCAGGAGTGCTGAGAAAAAAAATGTAGCAACATCGACAGAAGATTTAGGTAATGATAGTTCTCTTGGAATTGATGTTATGCTGTTCAAAATGTTACTGCATAGTGGATGCTGTAAGCTGTGTCTTCACTTAAACAGGGGGGGGGGGGTTTCGTCTTCCAAAATGGGTCATATTTGTTGGAAATGATGATTGAGCTTTTTTGGTGGTTCAGTCTTTGAGCCTTTTGTTCTGTTAAGGAACTTCAGGAATTCGTTGGAAATGCTGCTGCTGCTTCCATGTTTCTTCTCACATTTGAATGCTTTGATAGACTCTATAGAGACAAAAATTCAGACACTTTATTGGTGTGCTTTTTTGTTAACATTTTGACTGCTTCCTTGAGACCTATTGATCTCCCGTGTCCTTTTTGAAACTGTTGGGGGGGGGGGGGGTTGTTAGCTTAAATAGAAAAACAATATGGAATTGGATCAAGATTTAGCTTCATTGGTTGATGGCAAAACATTTTTTTTGTTTCTAATTATCGAATTCTGGGATAGGATAGCTTTGACATCTTATAGATGTGGGGGATTATCTATTTGTTCTTGTTTTCATCAACATTTTATTCTGGACGAGTATGTTTGAGCTTCAATTTTTGTGTTGGGCATTGGTTTCTTGGTGTATACTATTTTCCCTTTTTCCTGTAAAACCATTGTACAACCTCAGATAATATTCACTCTGGTTACTGCCGTACTGCAATGAATCATTTTGCAATTTGTTCTTCGAAGTCTTTTCCTTTTCCCATTATTCATGGTTTTCTTCTTCATTTCAATTGCAGATGACATCCCAGTGACTTCCAGCCAGGAAACACATGGTACTTCGTCTGTTCCTAGAAGTGATGCTACTGATTTTCCCATGCTACCTGAAAATGGTCAGTCAAATCTTGAAGCTTCATCTGTGTACATTCCATCAGATCAAATGAGAATGATTCAAAACATTAACACAATACTTTCCGAGGTATGTTTTTTATATACTGTCAATTCTTTGCAAGCCTAAGCGCTCTAGGCATTTGAGAAAATTTTCCCCTTCTTTTCTGTTAAATAATGAAATAATTTATGAAGTGACTGAAGTAGAATACATAAATGTAAAGTCAACAATATCCCTTTTGTGGCGCAGCTCGCATTGGAAAAAGAAGAGTTGATGCATGCTTTGACATCTGAGTCATCTCAGTGCTCCAAGCTAAAGGTAACCTCTAGCCTGAAATGAACAATGGAGTTAACAATCATATGTGAAGTGATTTTGTTGGATGCGAACCTCTTAGGGAAGCAGCCTGTGAAAGGATTATAACTATATTTAATCTCGAGAAAAGAGGGGAAGGTCTCAGTCAATTCTTGTTTATGTATAG
>Ga0307511_10008743_pt1 | contig 10121 bp, 10 predicted proteins | sample 13_EM_MG_FD_200266 | JGI IMG/M metagenome (GOLD analysis project Ga0307511, IMG submission 200266) | Populus trichocarpa ectomycorrhiza microbial communities from riparian zone in the Pacific Northwest, United States - 13_EM | ecosystem: Host-associated > Plants > Roots > Unclassified | place... | reverse complement strand
CTGAGCGAGCACGCTCTCGACAGCCTCCACCACCAGCGCCGGCCGGTTGAAGACCGGGATGATCGTCGTCACCAACGCGCCATCGCCCATCGCCGCAAGGATAGCAACGAGACGGACAGATAGAATCGTTAGCCGTGACCATCAGCCTCCGGCAGCGAATCGGCGCCCTGCTCTACGACGCAGTGCCGTTCGAATTGCGGATGCGTGGCATCGGAGCGAGGGAGGGCCGGCCCGAGCCGTGGCTGCAGATCCGCAACCGCAACGAATCGATCTCGATGGACGAGCGTGGCGTCCGATGCGAATGGCGCTTTGCCTCGGAGCTTCACATCGGCAGGGTCTTTCCCTCCACGCAGGCACGCCTGATGCGCCGGGCCCTCACGCGCTGGCCCATCGCCATGCGCGATGCGCCGGTGCCGATGACCGGCCTGCCGAGCCTTTCGTTTCTCATCGGACACCGCGGCATCGACCGGCTGCAGCATCTCCTGGCCACGTTGCGCGGCATCGCCGGGCAGACCGGCGTTGCCTGCGAATGCATCGTCGTCGAACAGTCGATCGCGCCGGAGATCGAACGAGCCCTTCCGAGTTGGGTGCGCTACGTCCATACGCCGCTTCCCCGCCCCGATCTTCCATACTGCCGGGCCTGGGCCTTCAACGTCGCAGCACGTCATGCGCGGAGCGACATCCTCGTGATGCAGGACAACGACGTGCTCATTCCGGAGCGCTACGCATACGAGGCCGTTCGTCGCGTGACGGAAGGCTTTTCCTTCATCGATCTGAAGCGCTTTCTCTTCTACCTCGACGACAAAGCCACGAAACGGGTCTTCGCCACCGGCGCGGCCCCCCGAGGAGTGGAGGCGATGGTCGTGCAGAACCTGGATGGAGGAAGCATCGCCGTCAGGCGCGACGCGTACGAGGCCATCGGTGGCTTCGACGAGCAGTTCATCGGCTGGGGCGGTGAGGACAATGATTTCCTGGACCGGGCCGCAGTTCTCGGCGGCGTGAATCGTTTCGCGTATCTGCCGCTGCTGCACCTCGAGCATCCTCCTCAGCCAGGAAAGCAATCGCAGTCCTCGGAGGCCATTCAGCGCTACCGCGACATCGAAGCCGTCGATCCTGTTGCTCGCATTGCGCGTCTTCGCAAACTCGAACAGGGACAGATGAGCGGCCCCGCCGGTGAGAAGGATCAAAACGGCTTGTAGTGATCGAAGCGGCGATCGTCGTCGCTGATCTTCCGCAGGCCGACCATCTGCGACGATTCGATCAGGCGAAAGAGCTTGGCATGTTCAGGACCGGGATCGCGATCCGTTCTGGCGATGGGCCGCAGCAAGCGCTTGCCGGCTCGTTTGAGTCGCAGCAGTGCCGGAGTATCGAATTTGAGATTCTCGACCTCGGCCAGTTCGTACCGGCGATTTGCCAGGACAAAGCGGACGACGCTGTGGATGGAGGGATAGAGCGTGTCGTCGAAGACAACATGCCCGCCTACGTCCAGCATCTGATCGATGTAGAAAAAGTCGATCAGCGTGTGATCGAACGTGTGCCATCCGTCGATGAAGCCGATCTGGCAGCGATAGCCGGAATCGACGAGCTTTGGCAGGCCTCGCTGCGATGTCTCGTCGCGCAGCTCGACCACGCCGGCAAGGCCGGCGCGCTCGAGCTGCCACAGGCCGGCGCTGTTCCACGAATCAGCAAGGCGTTGCGTTGGATCGAACGCGATCAGATGCGCGTCCTCGCCCGAAACCGACCGAAGGGCGTCGGCGATGCAGACCGTCGATACGCCGAAGGCCATGCCGATCTCGACGCCGTTCTTCGCGTTGCTGCGCCGGATCAGTTCGTAGAGCAACTGGCAGGACTGACGCGAGACGAACGAGTTCGCGGCTACGACGCTGCCGTCGCGCAGCGGAGCGCGGCGGGTGGTGATCACTTCCTCCGCAACGGGGTGAATCGGTCGAGGCACGGAATTCTCCTTACTCATGATTGCCGCGGGGCGAAGCCAAGACGCCGCTTGACGCGTGAGAGAAAACGCCAGATCGGATAACGGGCCGGGAACAGGTCGCGAATGGCGCGAAAGTCCGGATTGCGGATGACCGCGGGATTGACCAGCAGCGCATGGTACGCGGCGAGCGTGCGCACGACCCAGCGCTCCTCCGGCGTGTAGCGGACGCGCGTCAGGTCGATACTGCTGCGTGCATAGCGCCGGAGGCGGCGATCCTCGGATTTCGTCAGCGGCTCGATGGCCTTGCTCCAGTCACGCTGAATCCGCCCCGCTGCCTTGTCGCGCTGATCGTCGTGATAGCGATACCGGGCCAGAATGCGATCGAGCTTCCTGACCGGATACTTCATCACGATGCGCAGAAAAAACTCGGCATCGGCAGCGTAGCTGATGTCTTCGCGCCACGTCCCGGTTGCGCGCAACGCTTCGGCGGTGAAAAACGCAGCCGGCTGCGGGATGTAGGTCAGCTTTCCCACGTACTCGTGCAGCGTGAACGGAGGCAGATGCGTGCGTCCGCCGGGGAGCGATTCCGCGTCGATGTATTCGACGTCGCCGTAGACGAGCGCGAGGCCGGCGGTTTCGCCGAACGCGGCCACGACCGCTGAGAACGCGCCCGGAACGTAGACGTCATCCGAGCTCTGAATGGCCACGATTTCTCCCCGCGCACGGGCCAGGCCTTTGTTCACCGCCTCGACGACGCCCCGATCGGGCTCCGACCACCATTGCAGCTCAGGGACGCCGTCGTACGTCTTCAGCACATCGACCGTGTTGTCCTTCGACGCGCCGTCGACGACGAGCACCTCGATCGGCCGGTAGTCCTGCGCCAGTGTCGATTCGATCGTCTCGCGAATGTAGGAGCCCTGGTTGTAGCTGGGGATGATGATTGACAGGAGCGGACGCGCTGCGGTCATGCCCGGCATCTTACGCGCGCGATCGGACTGTGTCGCTTGCTCCGGCCAGCACTCGCATCGTCAAAACGATCATCCGATCGTACGCACCGCTTCGAGCCACGCGCGCATGTTGGCCGCCGTGTCGGCGAGGAAATCGCGGCCGCCGTCGTCCCAGACGAAGCCGCGCATCGAGGCGCTCTTCGACTCCAGCGCATCGGCGACGTTGGCGTACATCGCAGAATACGTACCGCCGCCGATGGCCAGCTCCACGAACCACGGCAGCAGGTCGTCGAGCAGCACCATGCCGGCCAGCTCGTGGTAGAGATCCTTGAAGAGATTGTGCGGCGTGCGGCGGTGATCGGCGATCGGCGAGCCGATGCGGATGGCGTCGCCGCGCGTCTTCACACACTTCTGAATCAGATAGCCGCTGAGGATGTCGCCGTAGCGATCGATGCGCAGTCCGCCCAGCGAAAAGCCCATGCGAACGTAGTAGTACGCGGCGATGGCCTCGCGCACGACGGCCGTGTTCTGCGTGTTGATCGGTGTCCAGGTGCCGGTGCCGAGGCGGATGGAATGGTCTTTTGCGGCCCGGATGCGCGGCGCCTGCGTCAACCGCGTCATGGCATCGACGTCGGGATCGCTCAACCAGAGGCCGACGTTGATGGCCACGCGCGCCGGCAGGCTGGCGTCCTCGCGCAGGCTTCGTGCCTGGCGGCGCTGAAAGTACGGGAAACCGCGCGGGAAGATCTCGTCGTTCGTTGACGATTCGAGCAGCGAACAGATGTTGATCCACCCGTCGTCGCTCTCCGTGGACGCAGTCTCGATCGTCGTGCCGGCAGCGAGATGCTCGCCGACGAAGTCGACGTCATCGAGGCAGTAGTTGTCGTCGTCGATGCTGATCAGCAGCTCCGCGCCGCGATCGAGCGCCATGAGAAATCCGACATTGCGCCGGTTGTCGCTGTCGTACGGAATGCGGCCCGCCATCGACGGGAAGCGCCGCAGAAACGCCTCCTGTTCGTCGAGAGTCGGACAAAGCAGTCCGAAGTGCGCGCAGCGCTCGGCCACCGACGCCGGTGTCTTGCGATCGATGATGACGATGATCTCGACGTCGTCGCGCCCGAAGCGGCGAAGGTTCTGCACGTACCCATCGAGAAAGGCCGGCTCGAAGATGGTGGTGACGACGATGGCGATTCGCTTGGTCATTTGGTTGGACGGAAAGATACGTCATCCCTTCCGCTTGCCGATGAAGTAGATGCCGTCGCGGCTCAGATCGTGATCTTCGAACCCGTCCTCCACGACTCCATGCTGAGAAAAGAGCATGTCGAAGTTCGTGTCGAGGAACGACTGGATCACAGTGCCGGTCACGCGCAACGGATGCCCGGCATCGAAGCGCGTTCGCACGTCCTCCTCGGCCTCTGCAGCAGTAAAGAGCTTGTCGTGAAACACGAACAGACCGCCCGGCTGAAGGATCGAGAGGATCCTGTCGAAGATGACCGTGGCGTCGTAGCAGTGCTCGAGCACGTTCAGCATGACCACCAGGTCGTAGATCTTCCGCGCCGGCATCTCCTCGATCGGCATCGGCAACAACTCGCCGACCGGGATTCTTCGGGTGATCGTTCCCGGCATCGCTGCGCGCAGCAGCCGGCGAAGGGCGCGACCCGGCAACGTACGTCCCAGGATCTCGCTGAGTCGCGTCTCGGTCGTGCGCAACGCGTGGCGGTCGTACGTGCAGTGCGGATGTTTCAGATACTCCTCGATCAGAGGATCGAGCAGCGAGCATCGATTGATCGTGCAGTGCTGACCGATCAGACGAAGGTTCGTGAACGGTCCACATCCCAGCTCGATGGCGTGCTGGAACGTCCCTCCGCCGAGCGCCGCATAGCCGCCGAAGCCGTCGCGATGCGAGGTGTTGCGATCGTCCGAGGCATCGGCGTTTGCCACCATCCACGTGTCGCGTTCATAGCGCTGCGCCTGCTGCCAGCGCTGTTTCGGCACGCGGACGACGCCATCGTGAGGATCGAGATACGTCTGATCCGAGTGCTCCCGCAGTGCTCTGGCCGCTTCTTCACCTTTCAGAACGTGCAATTGATCGTCTACGTAGAGGTACTTCTCGTCACCGCTCATCCCTGGCGCTCCTCTCGATGTCCGCCAATTGCTTCCTGATGCGTACACCTGTCTCCGCGCTGGCCGGCTGTGAGCCCGGCCATTCATCCCATCCGCTGGCATGTGGAAACCGCACGCCGAACAGACGGCGTAGAAAATCTGCCGCCGGGGCGGGCAGCCCTGCCCGTTCCAGCCGGCCGGAAGGCGGCAATGCACTGGGCCGCCGGCCGCGGCTTCGGCGCGGCGCCGACTCGATGACATCGATCCAGGCATCGTACATATCGTCGTCGGTGTAGGTCGTCATCGTCGTTCGTGCCGCGTCGCTCAATCTCTTCAGCCAGGCGCGGTCGCCGGCCAGTGAGGTCAGATGCGCCGCTGCGGTTTCGGCGTCGCCGATCTCGAAGAGTAGCGCGTTCTCGCCGTGACGCAGGATTCCCTCCGCCGCTGATCCCATGAATCGCGACGAGACAGGGACGACGCCGTTCTGCATGGCCTCGTAGATGACGTTGGGGCTTCCCTCGGCAGGGGAGAAGAACAGCAGGGCATCGATGTTCGGATAGGCCTGTCGATAGAGCTGTTCGGTCGGCATGTACCCATGCATCGTGGCACGGCCACGCAGCGCCTTCTCGAGCGCTTCGCGATCGGGCCCATCGCCGAAGACGTGCAGTTCGACGTCGTCGCCGATCCGCTCTGCGACGTGCGCCAGATCGAGTACGCGTTTCGAGATCTCCTCCAGCCGCGAGACGACGGCCACGCGCAGCCGCGGCGTGCGCGCCGAGCGCACAGTGGTCGCGCGCGGCGCCCCCTGACGGACGTAGTGCACCATTCCCGGATCCAGCTCGCGCAAAAGCAAGCGCTCTAGCAACCTCGAATTCGGCACGGCCACGTCGATCACATCGCGGAAATCGATAACGTTCGCCAGCACACCTTCATGAAGCGACAGTACCGGCGCGATGAGCGTCGCGTCGAAGCGGCGCATTGCTTCGAACGTCGCGCCGATGCCGATCGGGATCACCACATCCGGCTGCACGCGCCGCAACGCTCGCATGACCGCGCCGATCCGCGCCGACTCCGTACCGACGCGCGCATCCATCTCCACGGCGTGCAGGTGCGGATGCGCCGCGGCGTACAGGCGCGAATCGCTGAAGCGCGCTCCCCGCGCCAGTCCGGCGTACACCTCCCAGCCGCGGCCGAGCATGCGCTGCGACAGGTGATGAACCCACCACTCGTTCCCGCCCCAAACGGTGTGGGTCTGCGTGACGAACATCAGCCGGCGCATGGGTTTCAATCCCGCGACCAGTCCAGCCGCGGAGCGATTTTCCCGGCACGGCCGTCGATCGCAGAGACGCTGTTCTGCTCCGTCACCTGGAACGAGAGGATGTTCTCGTGAAGCGTGTCATAGCCGCCGAATGGATGCGTCACGGAGATGCGGTATTGCCCCGGCGCCAGCAGGTTGCCAGGGATGTGACAGGTGAACGTGTGCCGTCCCTGCGTCCAGGCGTGGTTTCGGCGAGCATCAACGTCGGCGCTGGTGGTGGTGAAGAGTGGCTCGCCGAATTCGTCGGTGAGCCTCAGTTCGAGCCGGCCATCCGAAAGCGGCCGGACGATGGTGAAGTCGAAAACGACATCGACCGGAACATCGCCGGGAATGGCATCCGTCGCCTCCTGCGTGTCGCCGCGCAACACGGAAACGCTGTGGTACTCGAACTCCCGCTTCGACGGATGGCGCGGTGACCAACTGAGCTCATGCTCGATCCCTTCGGAAAGGTAGCCATGCACGACTTCCTGCGTTTGGCCGGCCATCTTCACCCGTCCCGCCTCCAGCCAGATCACGCGTTCGCAGATATTTGCGATGGTGGCCATGTTGTGGCTCACAGCGATCACCGACCGCCCCTCGGAACGAATATCGCGCATCTTGCCGAGGCACTTCTGCTGGAACGCAGAGTCGCCGACGGCCAGCACTTCATCGACGATGAGGATGTCCGGCTCCAGATGCGCGGCCACGGCGAAGGCCAGCCGCACATACATCCCCGAGGAGTAGCGTTTGACCGGCGTATCAAGAAACTTGGCAATCTCCGCGAATTCGACGATCTCGTCGAACTTGCGGCGGATCTCCTTGCGCGACATGCCGAGGATGGCACCGTTGAGGTAGACGTTCTCGCGTCCGCTCAGTTCGGGATGAAAGCCGATGCCCACTTCGAGGAGACTCGACACCTTGCCGTGGAGATCGATACGGCCTTCGGTTGGTTCGGTGATGCGGCTGAGGATCTTCAGCAGCGTCGATTTCCCCGCTCCGTTCTTCCCGATCAGGCCGACCACTTCGGCGGCGCCGATCGTGAAGGCGACATCTTTCAGCGCCCAGAACTCCTCGTCCTCCGGCTTGTTCGTCCGCGCTGCAAACGTGGTCTTGAACGCTTGCGCAAGACGCTCGCGGAGGAGGCCGTACGCCGTGACCTGCTCGCCGAGGCGGTATGTCTTGCCAACTCCCTCCGCGATGATGACGTCGCGCATCACATCACGTCCGCGAAGACGCGTTCGGTCTTCTTGAAGTAGTAAAGCCCGGTGAACAGAAGCACGATCGAGATCACCGATCCGGAGACGACGCCGGGCACGTAGAGCTGCGTCGTCCCGAGCAGCGACCAGCGGAAGCCGTCGATCACGGCCACCATCGGATTCAGCGAATAGAGAAAGCGCCACTTCGCCGGCACGATGCTGCTGCTGAACGCGACCGGCGAAACGTACATGCCGAACTGGGTGAGAAACGGGATGAGGTGCCTCATGTCGCGATACCTCACGTACAGCGACGCGGTCCACAGCCCGAGCCCGATCGTGAAGAGCAGGCAGAGGGCAAAGAAGAGCGGCAATGCCATGACGCGCGGCGTGACCGGCATCCGATACCAGATCATCATGAAGATCAGCAGGACGAACGACACCAGGAAGTCGACGATGCCGACCGCCACAGCCGCCAGCGGCAGGATGAGTCGCGGAAAGTAGATCTTGGTGATCATGTATCCGTTGCCGACGATGGAGTTGGCGGCATCGGCGAAGGCAGTGGAGAAGAATTGCCAGGGCAGGAGCGCCGTGAAGGTGAGCACGGCATACGGCACGTGATCCGAAGGCAGCTTGGCAATCCGCCCGAAGACGACGGTGAAGATGATCATCGTCAGAAACGGCCGGATGAACGCCCACAGGACGCCGATCGATGTCTGCTTGTACCGGACAACGATGTCGCGCCACGCCAGAAACCCCAGCAGTTCCCGCGCCTGCCAGACCTCGGCAAGGTCAAGCTGGGCAAGGCCTCGACGGGGTTTGATGATCGTGTGCACGCGTTTTCAGTTTATCCCGAGGGAAACGGTTTCACGCGGAGGCGCGGAGTTTCGAACAGTGAGAACCGCGGCACCGTCTCCGCCTGAGTCAAGGCTTCCCGCCCGTCTACGATTCACGATGAGTCTGGCGTTCTTACAAACCTGATCGCGGCCCTTCAACAGCGACTGCCAATGCGCTTGTAACCGCTTCGACTGCCCAGACTCGGACGTCATTGTGAGCACGTTTCTCTTTATCGATACCGCTAGTTCGGCTGATGAGCCTGACGGCCACTTTAACGTGACCTTTTCCGCCTGCAACGTATACGAACCGGTGTTAGCTTGTTCCTGTCCTAGCATGCGTGGATGTTGGGGCCACACCTTCGTTTGTTGCGAGCGTGGATGTTGGGGTCGGGATATTGGGGCCGCACCTTCGCTTGTCGTGCGCCCACCGCGGTGTTGCACGGATGGGGATGTCGGGCCACACCTTCGCTCGTTGTTCCATCGCGGCCCTCTCTTCGCCTCGTAGATCGATCTTCCATTTCGAGGTGATTGTGGCCTCATTTTCTCCACATCCCGGAGATTCCTCGGCGTTTGCCGTCAACCGAGGGAACCTCGGCAGACTATGGCACGACCACTTCGCATCGAGTTTCCTGGGGCTGTCTATCACGTTACGTCCCGCGGCAATGAGTGCCGTCCTGTCTTTCTCTCCGATGACGACCGTCTGACCTTTCTGGCGTTCCTCGGACAGGCAGCCAAGCGTTTCGGCTGGAGCGTCACCGCCTGGGTGCTGATGTCGAACCATTTCCATCTCGTCATCCAAACCCCCGAGGCAAACCTTTCGCGCGGAATGCACTGGCTCAATGGCTCCTACGCAGGCTGGTTCAACAAACGGCACAAACGCTGGGGTCACCTGTTCGGCAGCCGCTTCAAAGCCTTTCTCGTCGAGAAGGAAACCTACTTCACCGAGGTCCTTCGATACGTCGTTCTCAATCCTGTTCGTGCCGGGATGGTTGGGCGGCCCGAGGACTACCGCTGGTCGAGTTATCGCGCTACGGCTGGATTCGAAAGCGCGCCCGAGTGGTTCGATGCGGAGTCAGTTCTGAACGCATTCGCGCCGGACAAGGCAATGGCGGAGACCTACTACCGCGAGTTTGTCCTGGCGAAGATTGGCTGTGAGGACCGGCTGTGGGATCGGCTCACTAGCGCTATATATCTCGGAACCGAGGAATGGACCCGGACGATGCGGCGGATGGTAGAAACCAAGCCGCGATCGACGGATCATCCAAGGGTGCAGCGCTCTGTGGGACGGCCGAAGATGCATGAGGTGGTATCGGCGGTAGCCCGGGCGGCCGGAGTGGGAGCATCGACGATTCGGGCCATGCGTGGAGGACCACTGCGCCGGCTTGCGGCCTGGATCGGTTGGTACGAAGGATGGGTGACGCTGCGGACGATTGCGGCGTCGCTGCGACTGCGAAGCGAAGGCCACATCTCGGGCCTGATCCGACGATGCGATCAGGAGTTGGGGACGGATCCGGCCCTTCTCGGAATTCTCGACCGGTCGCTTGCAGCGGTACGAGTCTGATCGATCTCCGAGGTCTAACGCTGGGTGGGGACTAGCCCGACGTGTGTTCGTCGAACCCTGTACTTCGGAAGGACGACTGCAGGCGACAAAAGAGAGCGATTCAAGACGTCTTCGCTCACGCAACGCACTCGACGGTTTCAGCCCTCCATCAAGTTCGGGTTCGAATTGGTTCCCGCAGATTGAAGAGGCAGGATCTGCGAGATCGAACAAAGGTGTGGCCCTCCTTGGCCCTCCTTGGCCTCGAGTCTGGC
>Ga0307511_10008741_pt1 | contig 10123 bp, 7 predicted proteins | sample 13_EM_MG_FD_200266 | JGI IMG/M metagenome (GOLD analysis project Ga0307511, IMG submission 200266) | Populus trichocarpa ectomycorrhiza microbial communities from riparian zone in the Pacific Northwest, United States - 13_EM | ecosystem: Host-associated > Plants > Roots > Unclassified | place... | reverse complement strand
GGCAAGAATGTTTCGGCGAAGTGCGAGGATCAACGCGAACGCGTGCTCCGGTACGGTGTGTACGGCGTAGTTGCGGATGTTGGCAACGGCGATTCCGTGTTCTTTGCAGTAGGACACGTCCACAACGTCATAGCCGGTTGCGGCAACGGCAATCATCTTCAACTTCGGAAGCTGCTTCAGCGTGTCGGCACGCATCGGCACTTTGTTGATGATCGCTACCGTGGCGTCCTGCAAACGCGGCACGATCTGCTCGACTGAGGTTTTTGCGTACTCGACGTAGTCCGTTGCACACGTGGGCTTGCGGACTTTCGCCTTGAGAGAATCGCGGTCGAGGAATACGACTCGCTGCGTCATGCTGCCTTGCTTGCCTTCGCGCCGGTCGCTTGCGCGGCCTCGAGCACATTATTTCGCCAGAACTTCTGGGCGGCGGCTACGCCGCTGCCCGGCTCAACTTTGACACCCACATCGAGCATCGCCATTTCGACCCCGGCAAGCGCACCGAGCAACATCAGCTCGTTCAGATCGCCCAGGTGGCCGATGCGGAATAGTTTACCTGCAACCTTGGACAATCCCGCACCCAATGCCAGGTTGTAGCGTTTGTAGGCTCGGGAGATCACTTCTGCGCCGTTGATGCCTTCGGGCACCATGATGGCTGATACGGTGTCGGAGTACCACTTCGGCTCGGTCGCGCAGAGCTTCAGGCCCCAGCCCTCGAATACGGCGGCACGCGCGCCACGGGCGAGGTAGGTGTGGCGCGCAAAAATGTTCTCCAGGCCTTCTTCCGCGATCATGACGAGTGATTCTTTCAGGCCGTACATCATCGGCACCGAAGGGGTGTAGGGAAAATACCCCTGGGCATTGGCGCTGACCATATCGGCATAGTCGAAGTAACAGCGCGGGGCCTTGGCCGTCTTTGCCATGTCGAGCGCCTTCTGGCTGACGCAGGTCACACCCATGCCAGCCGGCATCATGAGGCCTTTTTGTGAGCCACTGATGCAGACATCAACGCCCCACTCGTCCATCCGGAAGTCGATGCTGGCGAGCGCGCTCACGGAGTCGACGAACAGCAGAGCAGGGTGTTTTGCGCTGTCCATCGCTTTGCGGATGGCGGCTACGTTGCTGGTCACGCCGGTCGCTGTCTCGTTTTGACACACCAACACAGCCTTGATGCGATGCTGTTTGTCCGCGGTCAGTGAGGCCAGGTATCGTTCTACCGGCGCGCCTTCGCCCCAGGGTGTCTCGAGGATCTCGACCTCGAAACCCAGACGCTCGCACATGTCCACCCAGAGATGACTGAACTGGCCGAATCGCGAGATCAGCACTTTGTCGCCGGAGCTCAGGCAGTTCGTCAGCGCGGCTTCCCAGCAGCCGGTGCCAGACGAGGGGAACAGGAACGGCGTACCCGTCGTGGTCTTGAAGATGGGCTTGAGACCGTTCAGGACCGTACGGGTGAGTTCGGGAAATACGGGTGACCGATGGTCCTCCATCGGCACCACCATGGCGCGCAGAACGCGGTCAGGGACGTTGGTCGGCCCGGGAACGAAAAGGAAGTTGCGACCCGCCATAGGAATTCTCCGATTCAGCCCTCAGTGAGCAACATATATGAGATATCAGTGAGAGTACATATAATCAGAGTCGCAAGATGACCCGGTGTCGTAGGGTGCTTCACTTCCGGCACACCTCTGTGGGAACTCGCAACGATATGTCACGTAAGAGCATGCGCATCGCCATTATTGGCCAGCAGGACTTCGGCAAAGCCACACTCGAAGCTTTCCTTGCACGTGGGGATGTCGTCGCGGGCGTCTTTTGCGCTCCCGACAAACCGGGGGCTCGGCCTGATGCTCTGCGATTGGCGGCAGAGCAGGCTGGCATCCCTGTGTTCCAGCCTGGTTCGCTGAAGACCGGGGACGCTCGCGAGACGCTTCGCAAACTCGACGTTGAGCTCGGGGTGATGGCATTCGTTCTGCAGTTTGTGCCGCAGGACTTCGTCAACATTCCGCGCCACGGCATGATCCAGTATCACCCGTCGGTGCTGCCGCGCTATCGCGGACCTAGCTCTATCAACTGGCCCATTATCCACGGTGATACGCTCACCGGGCTCACTATTTTCAGGCCAACCGACGGGCTCGATGAGGGGCCCGTTATATTGCAGCGCGACACGCCGATCGGTCCCGACGACACGTTGGGGACTGTCTACTTTGATCGGCTGTTTCCCATGGGCGTTGCCGCTTTGTTGGAAGCTGCCGATCTGGTTGCGAGCGGGAGCGCGCCTGGTATCGCCCAAGATGAGGCTGTAGCCAGTTATGAAGGTTGGTGCCGAGCCGCGGAAGCACGCATCAACTGGCACAGTCATGTCGATCACGTTTATAACCTGATTCGTGGCTGCAACCCTGCGCCCGGCGCATGGACTGCGTTCAAGGGAAAAAAACTCCAACTTTTCGACGCCCGCAAGCATCGCTCGCGGACTTTCTCGGAAGTTCGCGGCAAGGTGGGCGGCGTCACGGCCGTTGAGGGGCAAGGCATGTTTGTCATGTCCCTGGGCGGCCAGATCGAGGTGTTGAAAGTCCGTTACGACGACGGCAAGAAAGTGTCCGCCGCCCAATTCTGCGCCGACTTCGGCGTCACCCCGCAAACCCTGCTCGGGGAATAGCCATGATTACCTCATACATCACACACGCCGATTGCCTGAAGCACGAAATGGGTGCGGGTCACCCTGAGTGTCCCGACCGCTTGATTGCGGTCAATGAGCACATGAAGTCATCCGGCCTGCTCGATGAGCTTCGGGTTCTCGAGGCTCCGCTGGTAAGCCTCGAAGACTTGAAGCGGGTACATCGTGCCGCCTACGTCGATCTGATTTTCGAGAACGCACCGACGGAAGGGTACGTGCAGTTGGATCCGGATACGGCCATGAATCCCTTCACCCTGTCTGCCGCGCGGCGCGCTGCAGGCGCGGGAGTGATGGCGGTGGACGAAATTATGGCAGGCCGCTCGGCAAATGCGTTTTGCGCGGTTCGACCGTGCGGTCACCACGCCACCACCGGGCGCCCGATGGGCTTCTGTCTGTTCAATAACATCGGGGTTGCGGCCGCGTATGCCGTCGAGAAGATGGGGCTGGAGCGGGTTGCCATTGTTGACTTCGACGTCCATCACGGCAACGGAACCGAGGACATGTTCAGCAAGCCTGAGTGGCAGGACCGGGTGCTGATGGTCAGCTTCTTTCAACATCCATTTTATCCCGGCAGCGGGACACAGGATCCGGCTCCCAACATGATCAATGTGCCGCTGGCGGCTGGCAGCGATGGGAGGGCGGCGCGGAAGGCGCTCGAGGACGACTGGTTACCCGCTTTGGACGAGTTCGAGCCGCAGATGGTGTTTATCTCTGCGGGGTTCGACGCGCATAAAGAGGACCTGCTGGGCGGGCTGGCTTTGGTGGAGGCGGACTATGAGTGGATGACGCGCGAGTTGATGGCCGTTGCTGCCCAGTATTCGGACAACCGTATCGTGTCGATGCTGGAAGGCGGTTACAACTTCTCGGCTTTGGGTAGAAGCGCCGTCGCACATGTACGCACGTTGGCAACGTCTCAAACCTGATTTCTGGAGCGTAAATGAATCGTAAGGCATCCGATCTGCAGCATTTCGATTTGTTCATTGATGGCAAGCGTGTCAAACCCAGCGGGGGCGAATATTCGCTCGATATTGATCCGGCTACTGAGGAGCCGATTGCCGCGGTTGCTTTGGGCGCGAAGGCTGATGTTGATGTTGCGGTCAAGGCCGCTCGGGCTGCGTTGAAAGTCTGGGGTGGCATGCGTGCCGCGGATCGGGGCCGAATTCTCCAACGGGCAGCAACCTTGATCGAGGAACATGCCGAGGAACTGATCCAGATTGAGAGCCGCGATGCGGGTAAGCCACTGGCAGGCGTTCGTCGTCAGGACATGCCTGCCGTTGTCGACACGCTCCGTTATTACGCAGGCTGGTGCGACAAGATCACAGGCTTGGTCGTACCCACTCGATCCGATGCGTTGACTTACACGATTCGCGAGCCCGTGGGCGTTGTTGGGGCGATCATTCCGTGGAATTTTCCGATGATGATCGGGATGTGGAAGATTGCGCCGGCACTGGCTTGTGGCTGCACGATGGTTGTGAAGCCTGCGGAATTGACTCCGTTGAGCATGCTTCGCATCGCTGAGCTTCTTCTGGAGGCCGGCCTGCCTCCGGGCGTGTTCAACGTGGTCACCGGCAAAGGTAGCGTAGTTGGCGAGGCTCTCGTACAGCACCCCGACGTCAACAAGGTGACGTTCACCGGTTCGCCGGGAGTGGGTCGGGGGATCATGCAGGGCGCGGCAAGCAACTTTAAGCGGGTTACGCTGGAGTTGGGCGGGAAGTCGGCCAACATCATCTTCGCTGATGCCAATCTGGATCGGGCTTCGCGCAACGCATCGTCAGGCATCTTCTTTAACGCAGGTCAGGTTTGTTCGGCGGGCTCACGAGTGCTCGTTGAACGTTCTGTGTACGACGAGGTTGTCGACCGCTTGGTGGCCCGTGCAAAGACCATCAAGGTAGGTAGCCCGGAGGCTGCCGATACGACCATGGGTCCGGTTGTTTCGGCCGGGCAGATGAAGACAGTGCTCAACTATATTGATATTGGCAGGTCTGAGGGCGCTTCTGCCGTGATTGGTGGGGCGCGGATTGGGCAGAAGGGCTATTACATTCAGCCCACGATTTTTGCCAATGTCGCCCATGAGATGCGGGTGTCCCAGGAGGAAATCTTCGGGCCCGTGCTGAGTGTCATTCCTTTCGACGATGAGCAGGACGCGCTTCGCATTGCTAACGGTACGGCGTACAGCCTCGCGGCGGGAGTTTGGAGCGCCGACATTGGCCGGGTGCATCGCATGGCTGCGGGGCTGCGAGCCGGCACGGTGTGGATCAATACATACGGTTATACGGATGTGCGGCTGCCTTGGGGTGGGTCGGGAGAGTCGGGTTTTGGGCGGGAGCATGGGGAGGCTGCGCTCGAGAACTTCACCGAGCCCAAGGCGGTTTGGATCGCTATTGATCAATAGGGCTTTCTGTTTGAGGGGGACATATGAAGATCTGCGTTTTCGGCGCTGGCGCGATCGGTGGGTATCTGGCGGTCCCTTTGGCGGCGGCGGGGCACGAGGTGTGCCTCGTCGCACGCGGGGCTCATCTGCGTGCCATTCAGCAGCGGGGGCTCAAACTCGTTGTTCAGGGGCAGGAGAAGGTGGCCCGCCTGGCGGCGTCGGATGATCCGAGTGCCTTCGGTGTTCAGGATGTAGTTATCTGTGCGCTGAAAGCCCACCAGGCTCATGAGTCAGCACCTGCTTTCGCACCGTTGCTGGGTGACTCGACAGCCGTTGTGACGGCGATGAACGGGATTCCCTGGTGGTACTTCCACGAGTCAGGCGGAGCGTTTGAAGGGCGGCATCTCGAGTCTGTTGATGTCGGCGGACGTCAATGGAATGCGATTGGTCCTGAGCGGGCTATTGGTTGTGTTGTCGATCCGGCTTGCGAAGTTGTTGAGCCGGGGGTTGTAGTTCACGAAGAGTTCAATCGCTTCACGTTGGGTGAGCCTGATGGGACCCGTTCTAACCGCGTCGTCGCGTTCAGCGAAGCGCTGATTGCGGCTGGCTTTGACGCGCCCATCCGCGACAACATCCGTTGGAACATCTGGTTGAAGCTGTGGGGCAACGTTTGTTTTAATCCCATCAGCGCCCTGACGGGCGCCACGCTCGATCGGATTACTGCCGAGCCCGCCATGCGGTCGCTGTGTAAGTCAATGATGCTCGAGACTCAGGCGGTGAATGAGAGCCTGGGTATCCACATACCTACGAACATGATGGATCGCAGGCTCGCTGCCGCCGGGTCCGTGGTAGGACACAAGATGTCCATGCTCCAGGACATTGAGCGCGGGCGGTCGATGGAGATTGATGCGCTGGTGACGGTTGTGCAGGAGCTGGGGCGGCTCACCGGGGTGGCTACGCCGGTGATCGATGCGGTGCTGGCTTTGGTGAAGGAAAGGGGGAGGGCGTTGGGGTTGTATCGGCCGCTGGGGTTGGCAGCGGCTGCCTAGCGCGGCCCAGGTTGCCGCTGCCGAGCACGGTTGGCCGCCGCGCCGAGGGCTACTTTGCGTTTGCGGCCGCTATCGGTACCGCCGCTGCTGCAGGCGCAGCTGCTGCCGGGGCTACGGTCACCTGTGCCATGGCCGCCAGGGGCAGCTCGTCGAGCTCATTGCCCCCGTGCTGCACGTACTCCAACAGCCTTTGGCGCATGCGGCGCGTCCAGAACTTGTTGATGTGGTTGGAAATACCGTCCAATGCCACCTTCCGGTCGGTTTCCGAGCGTAAGAAATTGCCAATGTCGTTCGCCATCTGGACGATGTGCTCGGGGCCTACGTTGCTCATTTAACGGACACCGTCTCCGCCGCTTTCAACAGACTCTCCTGAGTTTCAGTGAAGTCACGGAACCGCTTCTGCCACTCGGATGGCTGACTGACACGCGTCGCCTGCACTGCAGTGACCTTGTACTCAGGGCAATTCGTCGCCCAGTCAGAGTTGTCCGTCGTAATGACGTTCGCACCGGATTCCGGGAAGTGGAAAGTCGTGTATACAACGCCCGGCTGCACACGTTCGGTCACGCGCGCGCGCAGTACGGTTTCGCCGGCGCGGCTGCGGATTCCAACCCAATCCCCCTCAACGATTCCACGCTCTTCAGCGTCGTGCGGATGGATTTCCAGGCGATCTTCGTCATGCCACACGTTGTTTTCCGTGCGGCGAGTCTGTGCACCCACGTTGTACTGACTCAGGATACGGCCCGTGGTCAGGATGAGTGGGTACTTCGCGTTGACCTTTTCGCGAGTTGGAACGTATTCCGTGACCAGGAACTTGCCCTTTCCGCGGACGAACTCGCCGACGTGCATGGTCGGGGTGCCAGTCGGGTGCGCCTCATTGCACGGCCACTGAATACTACCCAGTTCGTCGATCAGCTTGTAGCTGACGCCCGTGAAGGTTGGCGTCAGCAGCGCGATCTCGTCCATGATCTCGGACGGGTGCTTGTAGTTCATGGGGAAGCCCATGGCGTTGGACAGCAGCTGGGTGATCTCCCAGTCCGCGTATCCTGACTTGGGCTGCATGACTTTGCGCACGGGCGAGATTCGGCGTTCGGCGTTTGTAAACGTGCCGTCCTTCTCCAGGAACGAAGATCCCGGCAGGAAGACATGCGCGAACTTGGCCGACTCGTTCAGGAACAGGTCCTGAACAATGATGCACTCCATTGCAGTGAGTGCAGCCGTGACGTGCTGTGTATTTGGGTCAGATTGCGCGATGTCCTCGCCTTCGATGTACAGGCCCTTGAACTCGCCGTCCAGGGCCGCTTCAAACATGTTCGGAATGCGCAGACCGGGCTCGTTCTGCAAGCCCACGCCCCAGTTCGATTCGAACAGGTGGCGTACGGTATCGTCCGACACGTGACGGTAACCGGGGAATTCGTGCGGGAAAGAGCCCATGTCGCACGAGCCCTGAACGTTGTTCTGACCGCGCAGTGGGTTGACGCCCACACCTTCACGGCCAATGTTACCTGTCGCCATTGAGAGATTGGCAATGCCCATGACCATCGTCGAGCCCTGGCTGTGCTCGGTGACACCCAGGCCGTAATAGATAGCTCCATTGCCGCCGGTGGCATAGAGGCGCGCCGCTGCGCGAATTTCTTGTGCTGGAACGCCGGTGACGCTTTCCATTGACTCGGGTGAGTTGCGCTCGAGGGCGACGAAAGTACGCCACTTCTCGAAGGAATCGACTTCGCAACGGGCGCGGACGAAATCCTCTTTCACCAACCCTTCGGTTACGATCACGTGCGCCAGGCTGTTGATGAGCGCGACGTTGGTGCCCGGGAATAACTTCAGGTGATGGTCCGCTTTGATATGCGGGCTCTTGATCAGGTCGATGCGGCGAGGATCGGCGACGATCAATTTCGCGCCCTGGCGCAAGCGACGCTTCATCTGAGAAGCGAATACAGGATGTCCGTCGGTCGGGTTGGCGCCGATGACTAAGATCACGTCGGCCTTCATGACAGAGTCAAAGTCCTGCGTACCCGCGGACTCGCCGAGTGTATTCTTCAGACCATAACCGGTGGGTGAGTGGCAGACGCGCGCGCAGGTATCGACGTTGTTGTTGCCGAAGCCAGCGCGAACCAGCTTCTGGACGAGATACGTTTCCTCGTTGCTGCAACGAGACGAGGTGATACCTCCGATCGAGTCGCGTCCGTACTTCGCCTGGATCCGCTTCAGCTCGCTGGCAGCGTGCGTGATGGCCTCCTGCCAGGACACTTCGCGCCATGGATCGCTGATCTTCGCGCGGATCATCGGCTTCAGGATGCGATCCGAATGGGTCGCATAACCGATGGCGAACCGCCCCTTCACGCAGGAGTGGCCGTGGTTGGCATGACCGTCCTTGTTGGGGACCATGCGAACGACTTCCTCACCCTTCATTTCGGCACGGAACGAACAACCAACACCGCAATAGGCGCAGGTCGTGATGACACTGTGCTCGGCCTGACCCATGTTGATCAGCGTTTTTTCGGACAGTGTTGCAGTCGGGCAGGCCTGCACGCAGGCGCCGCAAGAAACACACTCCGAGTCCATGAACGATTCATTCTGGCTCGGCGACACTTTCGAATCGAAGCCGCGACCCTGGATGGTGAGTGCGAAAGTCCCCTGTTGCTCTTCGCAGGCGCGAACACAACGCGAGCACACGATGCATTTGCTGGCATCGAACGTGAAATACGGGTTGCTGGTGTCCTTGCCGAGGTTGAGGTGATTCTCGCCCTCGTAGCCGTAGCGTACTTCGCGCAGACCCACAGCTCCGGCCATGTCCTGCAACTCGCAGTGACCGTTGGCGGGGCAGGTGAGGCAGTCGAGCGGGTGATCGGAGATATAGAGCTCCATCACGCCACGACGCACGTCGGCGATCTTCGAATTCTGAGTGGTGACCTTCATGCCCTGGCTGACCAGGGTGGTGCATGAGGCCGGGAGACCCTTCATGCCCTCGATTTGTACGAGGCACAGCCGGCACGAGCCGAATGCTTCGAGCTGTTCGGTTGCGCACAACTTCGGAATCTTGGTGCCCAACAGCGCAGCGGCGCGCATGACCGAAGTACCCGCGGGCACGGTGATCTCTTCGCCATCGATCATGAGCGTGACCTGCTTGTCACTGTCACGTCGGGGCGTACCCAGATCCTGTTCGTCTATCGATATCATGGTAGGTCCTACTGCGGCTGGCACGCGCCGCTACAAGGCAAATCGGCACATTGATATATCAAATATAATAAGGCAAAAGTGTGCCAACTCAAACCGTTACCGATCATGGGCGGGATATCATGCGCGCCGGCCAACCGCACGCAACTTAATCCCCCGTCACCATGATCGCCACAACGTGGCCCTTGCTCCTCGGCATGGGCGTCCTGATGCTGGGCGCCGGCCTGCAGGGCACGCTCTTGGGCCTCCGTGCCACGCTCGAAGGATTTCCGACGCCGTTCATCGGCGCCATCATGTCCTGTTACTACGTAGGGTACCTCCTGGGTACCTTCGGCGCACCCCGACTAGTGCGCAAAGTAGGGCATATCAGGGTGTTTGCGGCACTCGCCGCTGTAGCTTCGGCAGCCATCCTGGTGCAAGGTTCCTTCGTAAAAGCCGTGCCTTGGGCCCTCGTGAGGCTGGTCTCGGGCGTGTGCTTTGCGGGCATCTATGTGGTGGCCGAAAGCTGGCTCAATGCTGGAGCAAGTCGTTCCAATCGGGGAACACTGCTCGCCATGTACATGCTGGTTCTCTACATAGGGTTGGGCTCAGCTCAGTTTTTGCTCGGCTTCGTGAACCCCAGTACCTCGACGCCGTTCATGCTGGTCTCGGTCCTGATCTCGCTGGCGATGGTCCCTATCGTGGTGTCCTCACACCACAGCCCCGAGACGACTGTCCCGCTCAAGGTTCGGTACCGGGACTTATATAAGAACTCCCCCCTCGGCGTGGTGGCGGTGACCGTCTCTGGGATTATCTCGTCCACGATATTTGGTATGGGGCCCGTGTACGCCCAGCTCAGCGGTCTGGGGACGTCCGCCG
>Ga0307511_10008740_pt1 | contig 10124 bp, 8 predicted proteins | sample 13_EM_MG_FD_200266 | JGI IMG/M metagenome (GOLD analysis project Ga0307511, IMG submission 200266) | Populus trichocarpa ectomycorrhiza microbial communities from riparian zone in the Pacific Northwest, United States - 13_EM | ecosystem: Host-associated > Plants > Roots > Unclassified | place... | reverse complement strand
CGGCAACGAGCGGGCATGCCAACTCGTAATACCTATAATAGAATATAATCTATGCACTATACCGTCTTTCTTTTTATTTATTATTTACAAGTGACTAACATTGTTATTAAACCTATCCTAGCAGGTTAACCTGAGAATTTATTAACTTAATTCTGATTTGAGCTTGATTTAAAAAAGTTAATTTGATCGACTTGATGATTTAAATTGTGACCTAGTTAAGCTAATGGTTTTTTTTTAATAACATTATTTTAATATTATTTTTTTATATAAAAAAATTAAGTTTAGGTTAGTCACTTGGAACATACACCAAGTCGGTCCATGTCGGTTTAGTCAAGTTTTCCAATGGTGCATATGATTAATTATTTTTAGTAGATGCTTCACATGAAATTCGTCAATGCCTAATTAATTTCAAACAAATATTAACAAACTCTCGCTGATGCTCATTGGAAGTAAGATTTAATTAATGGAAGAGCTTCACTCAGTTTTATTAAAAGCAAAAATATTCTCAATTAATACAAGCTGTATTTGCCGCATAAGAACAATCATAATACAGTCACATACTATCCTAGCAATTTATATAGCAAAGCAGTATTTTTTTTTAAAAAAAAAAAGGGAAAAATTACCTAAAATATTCTATAGTCTCGAAAATCCATCCAGTTTTGAATATTTATTCAGGTACTCATTTCCCGATCATCGGCCGTGGGGATATTAATTTGAAATAAAACAAATAATTTTTTTTTAATTTTTTAAAAATACTTTCTAAAATACAAAAATAAAGATACTAATTAAAATAAAATAAATTGTGTTTATGAGATAATAGAATAAGAGATGTTTGAGAATGTGGTAATAGTTGTTTTTTAAAGTGTTTTTTCTTCAGAAATATATTAAAATAATATTTATTATTTTTTAAAAAAATTATTTTTGACATTAGCATATAAAAATAATATAAAAACACAAAAAAATTGTTAATTTGAAAAAAAAATAAAAAAATTTATTTTTTTAAAAAATACTTTTTAAAACAGAAAAATAAATAAAGATACTAATACTCCCTTGCATCTTAAAACACACGCGCGCACACACCGAAATTGATGTCTTCTCATGTTCGAAAACTGATCACTTTGCATTGAAGTAAATTATGTACCATTCATTGAACACATAGAGCGTTGAGAGACAAAAAAACAAGAAACAAGAAACTAGGTGTTTCCACCGTGTACGGGTCCTTCTTCGTACTTTGAGATTATGCTTTCACTTTCTGAAGCTGTTTCGCAAACATGCTGCTCCCTCTCATTTTCTCAGGCCCATCAAGACTGGAATTCCGTTGTTTTTAATCCATTGGCCACCCTGAAGGAATGTACCAACAGTGAATTGAAGAGCTTCACTCCTCTTGAGGAAATGGAGAGTTTTCCACCTGACCCTCCTGTTAGTTGCTGCACCAGGGCCAGCGTTGGCATACTCGGCATAGTAGAGAGTGTCAAGAAATTCGTTTCCACTCCATGGCGCCCATCCATCTGGCTGAATGAAGTCTGCTAACTTTGACTCCATCACAACAGTCCTCGAGTATGCCTTCCATGGCCTGCCCAAGTATGTCTTGATCTTGAGCCTGTCGGGGACAAGCTTCTGCTCAGGGACGATCCTGCAGTTATGAATGACAACACCTCCGGGTTGACCCCTCTCTTTCCTGCCATCTGCAGTCACCGTGTTGAATTGGTTTGGATTTGGCCTTCGGACAATGATCAAGGAGTTTTGGATCACCGCTGATCCATAACCAAATAGGAAATCTACGGTGCCTGAAAGGACACAATTGCGGTAGAACTGGCGCCCAGCTTGGTACAACACCGTGTCTTGATAGCCATCAAACCTGCAGTTGTAGAATGCTGACATATCAGAATTAGCTCGGATTGCAACAGCCTGGTGGCCATCAGGACCGGCAGTGTTGGTAAATCCAATGGACTTGGCGATGAATCCATTTGCCTCAACAACTGCACCAACAATGAAAACATATAATCAGGAATTTAAAAAAAAAAACTATTCAAATTAGATAATATATGCCAATTAGACGACAAGAAACTTTTAACTAACTAGTCCATGAGCTGGATGTTGCACTCACTAAATGTAGCAGTTTTCCAGGTGCCAAGGCCATCTTTTGCAAAACTCTTGTTTCCAGTGACAATGGTCTTCCTGGATCCATCACCATAGATGAACACGTTGGGTTGGTCCTTGGCTACAGCCACATACTCACGATAGGTTCCTGCCTTAACATAGATAACATATCGGCCCTTGAGGTTCTTAGGATATGCGGCAAGTGCTGCGCTGATGGTCTTGAATTGCCCACTGCCATCCTGAGCCACAACTGCATTAGGTCTAACCCCACCATTTCCGCGTGAGGCCAAAAGCTTACGGTCAGAAGCAGACATCCAAGTGGGAAAACCATCAGCTTGAAGAAGTTGACGAGAGGTGCTGGGAATATTGAGCTTGAGCCCCAAGGAATTCAGAACTTGTGAAAGCCCGGCAAGGATATTCAAGACGTTGTCTGTAAGTTCGCTTCCGTAGTCCGTGCTTTTTTGCACTTGATCCCTCAAGGAGCTGCCATTCTCAAAACCATCTAAGCACATTTCTTGGTATCCAATAATTGAACTCAACCATGTTCGAAAATCGTCTGTACGGTTTGATAGTGAAAGTAAATCAATTTCACCTACCTTTGACAATGTGTCCTCAAGGCTTTCAGAAGCATTTTGCAATAACTCTTTGCAGTCATTCAAGGCCATTTTGTCACGGCTTGCGTTATCGGTCTTGGCTACGAGATCATCAGTCACGTTGAAAGAATTCTTCAATGAAGCAGAGATGGCTAATATGCCTCCTTTGATTAGTTCTTTGGGATCGGTAGAGTTCAGGGCACTGAGGGTGTTAGTGCAAGCCTCTTTGTAATAAGTAGGCTGGCATAGTGCGCTAACAGCCTTCATTTGAGGTGACAAGCTCTCTGTATCATTGGATCCATTGCTGCGATTAACAGTAACCACCACGCCAATGATCACCCCCACAACAAGGATCAGGGAAACCCCCGAAACAATTACTTTTCCAAGCATGTTTTTTTTTGCTGATTAACTAATCAATTCTTACAAGGTTAGTTTTCAAACCTTTCCTCCAGGATTCTGTGCCAATGAAAAGGAGCACAAAATCCAAAAAGAAAAAACTACAATGGAAGAGATATCCTCCCTTTGTCCTGCTTAAATACAGTGAATTATCTTGGTGGGGTTTCTGTAAGCTACGATTTTCCGTAAATTGTGGGCTTTTTGCATGAAATGGACGTGAAATTATCGAATGGTAGCCATTTTTTCACTTAGCTTTATCATGGAAGATAAGGAAACATCGGCGAATGTAAAGGAAGAAGCTGTGTATTACACCATGCATGCTAAACTTAGGGCAAACTGCAAACCATTGAGATAAACAGGTCAGCTTCTTTTACTCTTTTTAGTATGCGTCTGACTTGACCAATTAATCAAGATAAGTTTTCCAACCCCTTTCTATATCCTACCCACCATAGCCATTACCAAGCATTTTCTATTGCTATCTTTGGAAAAGTTTTTCAACACCTTTCGATGCAATTTCTTTGTTCTTTATCTGAGATGCTTTTTATATTTTTATTTTGTCCATATATGCTGCAATGAACCTGTAGTTTAATTCCCCAATTGAGTGATTTAGGATTTGAATTCTTATAATAGAAAAGGGACAGAATTTGAATTTGAAAGAAAATTTATGAATTTTATTTTTGAACAAGGACAAATTAACAAAAATAAGGGTGTGATTGAAATTTTTTTTTCTGAACAGGACATATTAGAGGTAGCCCTAGCCTCCTGAGTCATATGATTGTTCTAAAACATTTTCTACCTCATCTTCCCCACATCTTATTGAATTTATAATCATAAACACGATTAATTCAAATTCAAATTCAAATTCAAATTTGAAAAGATCCTGGACTTTTATGTTTTGGGACTAATTTCATCATTTAAATAATGTCGTTTCATTTTTTATATTGCATTTCTTATTTGACTTGTCACTTCTTTCTTAAGTGTCGTTGTCGTTTCATTTTTCTTAAACGATGTCGTTGCTTGGACTATTAGTTACCAAAACATTATATTTTTTCCAAGTGGAATCCACATATCCTTCATGCAGTCACTTCTTGTAATCCAATTGTCCACTTGTTGTTCGTATTTCCAGGTAATATCTCAACCCTTTATTTTTGCCCTTATCTCTTCCTCTTCTTTGGCCATTTTTAACCCTTTTTTTGTGTAAAAATTAGGAAAATTAAATCAACAAAGTAGGGTTTCATCCTTCCTTAGCCTCCTAGTTTCTAGACTAGTGATAACTCCCCCCTTCTTTAAGAAAATCTTGCCCTCAAGGTGAGGGAAAACTTCTATGAGCTATTTTTCTTCTGCCTAAACAATATCATCTATATTTTGTCTATTCCAACAAACCATGAGTTCCTTTTCCCTTTTTATCTACTTTTTATTTTAATTAGTCTTTATTTCCCTTGTGTCAAGTACTTTAACAGGTTCATGTTTAGGCTTTCCTTCTTAACCATAAGGGGTAATTTGAGTTCAGGTTGTTTGTTTGAACTAATCCTTCTTTTGAGCAACAATACAAGGAATGTTGGGTGAATTTGAGACCTTTCTAAGAATCCCAAATGGTAAGCATATTCACCTATTCTTGATTTAATTTTAAATGGCCCATGGTCTTTATAGGTTAATTTTTTTTTTCTTTGATGTACACTCCTATGTCGAAATGGCTGGAGCTTGAGGTACACATACTCTTCTTCTTGAAACTTAAATATTTATTTTCTCTTTTTATTAGCTTGAGCCTTCTACCTATTTTATGCTTTGCATATTTTAAACTTAATGTTTTGTAATATTTCAGTGTGTTCTTAAAAACATGAATCTACTACTTCTGTTTATGTTGTGCTAGGTATATAGCAAATCAGGTTGGGTAGGCTATAGCCATAAACCAACTACCATTGTGTCATTGTTAACCATTTAGGTCATTTCTTAGGATTGTCACCTACAAACTAATATAAATATCTTTCTAGGGTCTTGTTAGTGACTTTGGTTTGTCAGTCTATTTGAGGGAGATAAGCCAAGGATAGGTGTAATTGGATCCCCTGGACTTCAAAAAGCTCCCCTCAATAGGGTCCAATAATGACATTTTTTGATAAACTATGTAGTTTCATGATATTTTGGGAAAACACTCGAGCTATTAGAGGTTGTGTAGGGATGTGAAAAGGTAAGAAATGGACATACTTAGAGAGTTTGTTAACCACTAAGAAGATTACAAAATACTTGTTGGATAATTATAAGTCTTCAATGAAGTCCATGGATATAGATGTCCAGGGTTTCCAGGTATAAATAAGGTTTATAGTAAACCTGAGGGTCTAGTATTTTCTACCTTTTCCCTTTGATAAATGTCACACTGCATCATATAATTCTTTATGTTAGTCTTCATGCCCACCAAAAAAAAATTATTTTTTGCTCTCCTAAGGGTTCTCTCATACCTTGCATGGCTAATTGTAGGGTTGTTGTGTATGAATTGCATGATGAATCCTTTAAAGGGACATTCCTTACTTATATAGATTCTTCTTTTATAAAGTAACACTCCCCCATTTAATTGATACATACAAGTTGTGATTGTTTCTGTCAATTTGTTAAAAAAGTTCTACATCTATGAATCTCAATCTCTTTTATGACTTTTCTTAAGTTCTTCCACCTAAGTGAGTAAAGGGTTTGTGATGACCCAAAGCTCCCCCGTAGTTTCTTCAAGTCTTTTAGATAGGGCATCAACAATAACATTTTCTTTTCTAGCTTTGAAATCTATTATGAAATCATACCCTATTAATTTAGAATCCATTTTTATTAGGAATAGGTCCTAACCTTCTATTCTAGTAAGTGTTGAGACTTTGTTGATATGTTCTAATTTAAAATTTATGGCCTAACAAGTAGAAGCTCCATTTCTAAACTGCTAAAACTATAGCTAGAAATTCCTTTTCATATGTGGATAAGGTCAGCTCCTTACCTTTCAACCCTTTGTTAAAATAAGATATAAGCCTCTGCATTTAAATTGCACTCATATCATCTTCTAAGGCATCACTTTCAATGAAAAAAGGTTATGAGAAATTTGGTAAGACCAACACTAGAGGATTTGAAATAGCTTCCTTGAGTATTTTAAAAGTCTCCTCAATTTCACTAGTCCATTAGAAAGGCTTATTTTTAAGTAATTTAGTCAATGGGCTAGCTAGGGTCCCATACCTCTTAATGAACCTCCTATAATATCCTTGTCAGCCCTAACCCCTTTTAAAGACTTTAAATTAATGGGTTTGTGCCAAAAGATCATAGCCTCTATCTTGTTGGCATCTGCTTTAACCCCCTCTTTAGTGGCTATATGTCCAAGACACTCAACTTCCTTATATAAAAACTTACACTTAGATAATTTAACATATAATTTTTAGACTAGCTAAAGTTTGCATACTACCTTCAAATGATTCAGATGTATACTAAAATATCATATAAAAAAAAACTAATACAAAAATTCTAATATAAGTTCAAAATATCTCATTCATCAAACTCTAAAAAGGTTTTTAACTTATTAATTAAACTCTGAAAAGGTTTTTATGTCCCCTGAAGTATATAGGCTTGATTAATTTCTTTTCACAAGTTTGTTCTCTATCAATTGCCTTCTTAATGATTCACTCATATATCAATAAAGTTCTTCTGTCCACTTTTGTTAACCAAAGTAATGGAAAAATCCTTAATATTTTGGAAAAATTCATGCTAAAAAATCAAATTGGGTCACCAATTTTTCATTGAAAACTCTGTTGGCAACTAATTTTTTGACAAAATATTATGTCACCTATTCCGTCAAAAAAATCCTGAACATTTTGTAAATTTTGTTAAAAGCTTCAAAATGGATACGAAGGTTCCGGTGATATTGCCAATAGAAATGCTGATGGAATTACCTCTCCGTCAACGATTCCATCGTTATTTTCACTAATTTGTTTTGTTTGTTACTATAATCCACAAGCTAACAATCATAACCTAAACACACAACAACAACAACAACAACAATAACAAGCATCTTCAAGACAATAATTGCTCACAAAATCCATAAGCACAACAAAAAAAACACTTGTGCAATGCTTGAAACAATGAACACACATCCAACAATCATATAAAAAAATTATCCAACAAATATAAATATAATACATTATAAAACACTGACAAATATCTAACACATTTTCAATTTTATTGCACAATAAAATATCACACCTAAATTAATTCAACACTTTTTAGTCAGAATTCTCCTCTTCATTTTCATCATCTTCATGTCCAATATCATATTCTTCGTTGAATTCAAGGTCGATATCATCATCTTTATATACATCTCTATATCAACTGGTACTCAATATTATATTTAACTCATCAACATTAATATAAGTATTCTCAGTGATATAAGAATTTGAATTTTCTAACTCGATAGATAGAGCTATTCAATATGAATCAACTAGCTCATCCACTTACTTCATCATTACCATCTTCAACTACTTAGACATGACTTCTAGGTTTTGTTTTGACAATGGACAACCAATCAACTCTATTATGATCCTTTTTTAATGAAAGAGTGTATGGATAGTACACTTGTTAGCATTGTTTGCAAAAATAAAAATATCATCGTTAATGCAAAGTCTGCCTTTTTTATTATTTTTTACCATACCATGGTAAAAATCAACTCTAATTCCTCTATCAGTATTGTCAAAACCTAATTTTGACCTCTATTTTGAATATATTTCAAAAAAATAGAAAAATACCAAAAAATGCATTTTTTCAATTTTAATCATTTCATCATTTTTGGTTTAATATTTTTATGTGTGAAATTAAGTTAGAAAATAATATATGAAAATATATAAAATATTTAAAGATAAAAAAAAATATAGTTAAGGGCAAAATTAGACCAGTAATTCATTTTTATTAATTGAATTTGGGAAGTTTTTAAAACCACAAGGATTACTTGGGTCATAATTGAGGATTCAATTGAAGAAAATAACTTAAATTGGTTTAATATGGCTAAGATTAGAAAAATTAAAGGTTTAAGGATAAGCCATCGGTAGCTACTATGCAAGAAGAAAGACATAGAAAAAAGCAATCAACAAATTGAAAAACACCCCATCTAAGAAGATACAACTTCATCTGCATTCGTCAATAGAGATAATTAGTGGTTGTGAGTTTCAAGGAGAAAACTTGTTGGGTGTTAGAGAGAGGAACAACAGCTACAATGGAAGAATCAGTGACAACAGCAACAACAATAATGAAAGAAGAAGAACCACCATTCAATACAGAGAAGGAGAGTGAAGACAACATTGGTGTAGAAGCCATGGGTTAGGAAGAAATCAAAACCAAATTTGAAGTAGTAGAATGGTCAACGTGAGTTGTAGTGATTGAGTTCATTAGGGAATAAGAAAATGGAGTTTTAATGTGTTTTAGGGCTCTAATACCAAGTTGAGAATAACAGAAGGCTTAACTTATTAGTTAGTCAACCTTTCTTATTTGTATATGTAAGACAGTATACAATAGTTAATGTAGAGATTATAACATAAGATTCAACCTTTGCACTAGGTAAATATAATTACTATAATATATGCCCTATAAATCAGCACTTCCTATAATAGTTACAAAAATTATACAATTTATATTTTTTTCTTAAACTTATCTACCTTTTCAAATCGCAACCAGAAAATTATTACAATGTCAAACACACATTAAGAATGTGCTAGGATTTAGAGATAACAAATATAATCTTATTATTGACTCTAAGAGAACATTGCACTTACTTCACTACTAGAATTTTCAGATTTACAAACGGAATTTTCAATCAGTATTTATACTCAGTCTATCAGCATGAATTTTACCAACAGGCTCATGGACGAAAATAATCCGTTGAAAAAACTCTCGTTAGTGATTTGTGGTATATCAGTGAGTCTGTTGATAATAATTTTACTGATAGATTTATTGATGGACAAAGGGTGCAAAAACAATTACTCACTTCATTTCATTAGTATTTCCATTAACAAATGTAACATATCACTGACAGAAAAATAATATTTCATTCCATTGGTGATTTTTTGTTCGTTGGTGGATTTGACATATAATCGTCAAACAAACAGTTTGTTATTCTGTTAGTGAGTAAACAGTGATATTTGTAGTAATTATTTTTCCAACTCTCTAAAATATAGGCTGTCGGTAACCCCATTAGTAATAGTTTTAAAATATATATTTTTTAAAAAAATCTATTAAACAGAAATAAAAAATAATTAAAAAAATCAATTAATATAAAATTCAAATAATCATTACAAATTTAAACATTTATAAGTTCAAAAACAATTAATCTAGAATAAAGGCACTAAAGGAGGAGGAGACGGGTCCTTGCTTGGACCGTGGGGCAAATAAGAGGAAGTGCATGCACCACTCATCTGTGATTTTATCTCCATTACCAATCGACAGAGTTTGACCGTCTCAACACTGAGTCATTCATAATCAGGAGCAAGATGGGTCGTCCAAACTTGAATTCATTGTTCTAAAATCACCTCGAACTTCAAAGTTTGAGTGCTTAGAACCGATTATAAGCATCCAATGGTTGAAACATTGTGGATCGTCCGCAAGTCCTCGGCTGTAGTGTTAGAAAGATTGTACACTTGATTTCTATCGGATCTACTAGACGATCTTGCCTCTAACCACAAATACAGATCAAGATCTGCACGGGTCGAAAGATCGTTATTGTATCTCTAGGCTATAGATCATAGATGAGGCGACAACGCACAACTCCCCGTTGTTGAGGACCAAGTACTTTAGGATCTGGTATGCATAGAGTAGCAATATCTTTATATCCATCTTTATGATAAATTTTGATGCAGTCATGGTTTTTTTTGGTAGGGATGAGCAAAAAAACCGATTAAACCGAGAAAAAAAAAAAAAACTAAACCGTGAAAAACCCCGATTAAACCGATTAGAATATTTAAAAAAATTACCAGTTCGGCTCGGTTTTGGTTTTATAAGGATGAAACTGGTAAACTCTAACCAAACCGAACC
>Ga0307511_10008739_pt1 | contig 10124 bp, 6 predicted proteins | sample 13_EM_MG_FD_200266 | JGI IMG/M metagenome (GOLD analysis project Ga0307511, IMG submission 200266) | Populus trichocarpa ectomycorrhiza microbial communities from riparian zone in the Pacific Northwest, United States - 13_EM | ecosystem: Host-associated > Plants > Roots > Unclassified | place... | reverse complement strand
CACTACTAAGAGACAACGAATTCCTTGTCTCCCCACATTGACCAGATATATATCCCCCATATTACATTTTTTGTGGGTGGACGATCGCCGCGACGTCGCGCACGTGCGACATTGTTTTCGGTAAGTTAACAGGTAGGCCAACCACGACATATACAAGACACTTAAGTAGCAACTAATAATTATATTTTTAAGTTTTTATACATTTTTATAGTTAAAATACAATGTAAATAAATTATTGTGAGAAGAGAGTTAGAAAGCCTATCTTAAAAATAAATAAAAATATTATTTTTTTCTATACTGAGACCCGTTTGTTTGCTAGAAAGTAATTTTTTTTTTAAAGTGATTTTCTAGAAAATAGATTATTTTTTGATGTCTAACAATATCATGAAAAATGAGTTGGAAAATACTTTCTAGTATGTTAGCTATACCATGAAAAATGACTTATTAATGTTTTATTTTTTTTAAGTTTATCATAAGAATAAGGACCAAATTTGATAAATAAAAAAAGTTAGAAGAGGCTGAAATTAAAAAAAATAATAATCTAAATTTATAAATTATTTCAAATAAAATAAAATGACAATAAAATGGATGGTGACCAAATTTGACAGATGAAAAAGGTTAAAAGAAGATCAAATTGAAAACAATTCTTCTTTTATAAATTATTTCAATTAAAAAAAATAGTAATAAAAAGAATATGGATTAAATTTAAAGGAAAAACAAATTAAATGGATCTTTTATAAATTTTTGAGGGACATATGCGAGAATCAAAGAGGAAAGAGAAAAGAAAAGGAGAAAAAATGTTTCCGACACCAATCTAAAAATTGGTACGCCACACTTTTTGTTTAGGGATGGAAAAGCTACTGAGACGATTCTAACCACATTAAAAAATACCGCCTTCAAACATTATACGAGTCTCACACACCACCTAAATGTGACATCATGTTTGACGTGTTGGTGCATCTAATGCATGTGTCAATCACCTTTTATTTTTAAATTATATTTTATAATTTTTAAAATACTAAATTTACCCTTAGTCAACTTGATTGTTATGAAAAAAAATAAAAAATATGAAAAAAACCCCAAACCACAAATTAATAAAATTTAATTTTAACAATAGTTTAGTCATTTCACTTTATTTTTTTCATTAAAGAACCGGAAAGTATTTTTTGGAGTTGAGAGAAGGAAAACAATTTTCCTTAAAAAGAATCAAGTTTTTTTTTGACCAGAAATAATTTTTGTAAACCAATTAAATAAATATAAAAAAGTTTGAAAAGTAATTTAGAAAATAGTTTTCTAGGAAACAAATGCCCCTAATGGGCCGAGTAAGATAGATATCCGCTTTATATCCGGCCTATTGCCATCAAACCCATTCAATCGTTAATGTGTTTGTAAGTATACTGGTAGCCTGGGCTGAGCCCAAATGAAACCCATTCACAATCACAAACCCATCAGCAAATCAATCTAGAAAAAAGTAATTAATGGCAACATCAGAGAAATAACTATACAATTACGAAGATGCCCCTCACTCCTCCAGTGTGTCCGTCCACCTCCATAAAATATAAAATACGCCTTGGCGTCGTCTCTCTCTAATTGAACTCACAGCGAGCATAAAAATAAGAGCGAGTAAAAACAGTAAACGTCCAAACCAGGGTTTTCTCTATAGAAAAAGAAAAACCCCCGCTCCATTCTCCCGCCATCTTTCTCACTCTGGAACCCTCCAAAATCATCGGCGATGGTTACTTCGAGAGACGTTCAAGAAGTCGTCTCTAAGCTCTCCTCCGATAAAGCCAAAGCTCGAGAAGTAACTGTCTCCCTCTCCACTCTGTTTGATTTCCCAGAAAATGAAACTAAAAATAGAAATGAAACAAAACTAAAAATAGAAATGAAACTGTGACTTTGATTTTCTTCAATGCCGTTTTTTCTCTCCCTAAGCTGAACTTTAAATTAGGCGCGATGAAATTTATATATTCATTTTTCTCCTTATTGATAAAAACAATGAATTAGTTTGTAACTCGCTTATTATATTGTTTGTAATTTCTGTCTGCGGTTATTTTTTTTTTGAAGTGAATGATTTTATTATTTATCATTTTTAATTCAGTGTCAAATGGTGATAAATTATTTTTTGAATGCGTAGGAGGGAATAAAGTTGTTGAATACGTGGTTAGAGGGTGGTGAAAGATCGATAAGGTTTTGCAAGTACCTTGGACAGAATACGGCAAAGCTTAAACCGAACGAAATACCTCACTGTAAGATTGAAGAATTATCTGTGCAAGATTGGATGGGATTGTGTTTACAGTGTGTTGTATGAACTTATTGTTTGTATAGAAGATATTGAAATGTTGGATTCTTTTTTTTTTCAGCGGAAACCTGGCCATTTTTAGTCACATTGCTTGTCCAATGTGTGTCATCTGAGATATCTTCCAGCAAACGGAGATTGCCTAAGGCAAGTTTTGCAAAGACTATGCGAATTGTCATTCAACGAGCAGATGATGCTAAGTTTTCAGGTTAAGAATTTAAACCCACATTGTCTTTATGGGATTTTTGTGATTAATTATAGAAGAACAAAAATTTTGCTTAGAGAAAGGCAAGATGGTGATGGAAATATTAGTTGATTTTGTTTGCACCACAATTTTCTTCTGCCAGGCAAGGCTTTGCCTTTGTTACCCATGGTTAAAATACTCTTTAATCACGTATCGGATGTCCTGAGCAATGTTCCAAGCTTTCAGATGGAATATGGGATTATACTCCGGCATCTATTGGCAGTTGTAGATTATCGTTTTCACTTGAGGAACCGGATTTATTGCAGTGAGTTCTTTGCATTGTTTAGACCCTACACATATCTCTTCCTAATTGCTACAAGATGTTAAGCTGCTTGGTATTTTCTAACTTAGCTTGCTTGATTTTGAAAAAGGCCTGGTGCTTCTATATATAGAGAAGGTGGTTACAAGCTTAGATGGGAATGATAGCAGTCAAGGTAATCCAAAAGAGGAGGTCTTTCGCTGCATACTCACACTCCATTCGCTTTTCGAAAATCCTCCTGGAGATTTCCCTGTTGATGTTCGGGAGGACATAGTTAAGGGGCTTGTTCAGATTTTCTCCTTTGTAAGGTATATAAACAGTTGATCCATGCTTGGATCTTGTTTTATTTTATTTTATTTTCCTTTGGATCTGCAAATTCATACCATTCATTTGTTAAAGTAGTTGCTGGACATAATGTATTTCAAGTTTTCTCATTTCATTATAATATGCTCAGGGAGGAGGGAAAGATTTCACGCAAACTTATTGAGTGTATAAACACATACTTGTTAAAGGATGGTCCAAATTTGGGCTCCCAGTCTTTGGAGATTCATAACGCTGTGCAGCAATTTGTATTCCGTTGTTGGCTTACTACCCATGACCGCAGCCTTAAGGTTTATACATCAACTATGCTCTTGCAAGTTATGCTATCTATTCTGGATCTTCACAATCTGCCACATGCATATCTTTGTGCTTTCTTCCACAGGATGCTCTTATATTCTATGCAAGGCTGCAGCTAAATCTTTCAAGAGGTGCTACTGATGGAAATTCTCTGGTAGAACAACTTTTGGATCTGGTATGTAAGGAACTAGATCAAAGCAGTTCATCCTGTGGAAGTGCACCTAGGTAAGTGCCTAAGAATGAATTGTCAATGGTTTTTTCTTTATGGAGTTAACTGGTTTGGTTAAAATGGGTTGCCTTGGATGATGTTTCCAGGTCGGATGCAACCAAGGATTGCAAGTTTGGAGCTTTGAGTGGTTCACAACGTGGTTTGATAGAACTTGCAGCCCTAGTATTTTATAAGGTAGTTATTTTACTCAAGATGCAAGCACTTGGTGTTTTATTGTTTGAAATGATTTGCATGCTGCACTCTCTGCTGTAGGATTTTTCATTTGTTATGAAAATCTGGTAATTGTTTAAAGTATCACAAAACAATGCATGCTGCACGTTACTCAAACTGATATATGTAAATTGGATGGTAGACAGTTTCTAATCTTGGAAAATCCTATGGACAGTTTCTAATCCTGGGAAATCCTGTGGTTATGTGGCAGAAATTATGATTTGATTTTGATTGTTTCTTTAGTCTAGCAGTTTAAAATTTCTGTCAATGATATCTATTTGTGTGCTTTGTGCATGAGTGTTGGAGAAGCAGAGGTTTGGAATTTGGATCACTGTCTCATATATTTATTCACTGTTATGAGCTGGATATAAGCCTAGGTCACTGATGGCATAAAAACTTTCGTAGGCATGTGCTAGTACAGCTAAAGCACCATCAACCGAAAAGCGGGTCAAGAGGGAGCCTGCAGCAGTCCTTTTAAAGGAGGCACTTATGAAAGGAAAATGGCTATGGTTAGTCTCAACCTGCAAACACTGTTTGAAATACTTCTTTCTTTTAGTGATTTAACATGCATGGAACTTGTAATTTATCGGTTCATGTAAATAGTAACTTTTATATCGTACAATATTGCATCATTTGTCCTTGTACTCTTCAAACTGTTTTGATTGGGTCCCTCTACTGTTTTGGGTTTGATATCCCTGTACATTATACAATTTCTATAATGTGGTACCTCTATTTGAGTTGACCACTAGTCTATAAAATCGAGTCAATATATGATTGACTCATGTCCTTTTCCAATTAAAAATACATTAGCAGTGAAAATAATTTTAAATTTAAATAAGAAAGTTCCAACGATCTTTTACAAGCAAGTGAACTATGGTTTCTTTGATATTCAGGTGATTTTGAAGGGGGATCGAAGATTTGTGTTTTGTCTTTTGATTTTGGTTCCGGGTCTCATTGTTTTGTGGGTATAAGTGTTGGTGTTGGTCTGGTTGGTTTAAAGAGAGTGGAGTTTCATGACAAAGATTAGTTCTTTGTAATGGATTCATAAAAAAAAAAGATCTTTGTAATGGGTTTTTGGTGGCAGGTGGAGGAGGGTAGTGGGGGATTAAGGCAGTGGTGGAGAGAAAGGTGCTAGGTGGAGGTAGAGGGAGGCTAGTGGTGTGCCTAGATGGTTTGGTCAGATCTAATTTCATTTGAGGTAGAAGCTTTATAGTCTTAAAGATTGAGCATTTGAGCAACTTCAGCTAGGCTTTATTTTTGCTGCTTTGATTTTAAAGCGCGCTAACTGTGATTTTGGATGTGGTCACTTATTTTTTTAGTTTCGTGGATTTTTAATTAATCAATGACTAATTTCATAAAAAAAAACTGTCAATAAATTTTTTAATTTTATCAGTTTGTGGAATAACTGTTTATTTATTTATTAATTTTTAAATTTATTTATCTCACAAATTAAGAAAATTTTAATTTTTTTCTTTTATTTAAATTAACATTATTTTTTATACCTTCATTTATAAATTGACACATGTTGGCTCACTTTTGTTGACTAACAGTCAACTTGGACAGACGGATCACATTACGGATCACATTACTGGACTAATTTTAAAAAAAACAAACAGTAGAGGACCCAATCAAACAATTTGAAGTGTAGAGGGACAAATGATGGGTAAGACCCAAAAAGGGTGTGGTTGGGACAGTTCTGAGCTCCAAATATCTGCCAAACAGAAAAATATCTTCCATGTGATGCCTTACATTGGTAAATGGCTGTCAAACTTATTTTCTGAGTAGCACAGATGTTGCATCGAGTTTATTATGTTCCCATTTTTATGAAATCACAATCTTGAAGTCTTTATTATCTTTGCAAGTCAACTTGTCATAGATTTTATTTGAAAAGAAGGCTTCTGCATCAACATAATGTATTTATCAAAATAACATGGACAAATGGCAGTGATATTAGCAATACTTATTGACCACCTGTTTGTGTTCTTCATATATTTTGTAGCCATTGGCATACTTCAATAGTTGAATTAGATGTTATACTTTGTTCATATGTCATCATATAGCCAAAGAATTAATTATATTAGTTTGGAATTTAGGATGCCAGCTTCTTTGGAAAAATCCACTTTACAAATTACATCCATGGTTCAGATTTCAATAAATAAGGTCCAAAACCTAATTGAAAATTTAAAAATAATAATGACACATATATAAAAGCATAAACTCTAGGTTGAAATTTTTGATTCGATAAAAATATATTTAGATTTTAATAATCATCACATATATTACGAGGATTTTATTGATAAATATCAAATACATTGTCTTGCCTTAACAAAATTTTACCCGTCAAAATTAAAAAAAGACTTCTACTCTATATAAAAGAAAAATATTTAATTTTTTGTATCACAATACAAAATTTATGCCAACAAATTCAACTATTTATATTTTTTAAAAATAGGTTAATTGCCTTTTTTCATTATATGCCTATTTATAAATCACATAAAACCTTAAATAATATAAAATAATCTTCTTAAATAACTCCTAACCCATATAGTACCTTATTGACGCTTTATTTTGATTATTCAAACTCAAAAAATGCTTAAAAATAGATCCAAAAAAGCCAATAATTAAAATCTAAACAATACTAAAAGCACATCAAATTTATCAAGTTATATTAAATTAGATCCTTGATTTTATCCTTTTTTTATCGTTTTTTATTATTTTTTACTCCTTTAGATGAAAATATTCATAAAACTTTTGTTCATGCCTATATTTTAATACCACACATAAATAAAATAATAAAATTATAATATGCTATTATGATCTCCAGGTTTCTGCAATCAATTTTCAATTCCTATATTACCCTTGAAGGTTTTTTTGGTACATCATGCGCAATGATTTTGCTTTTATTGATACTTTTCTCTTTAATAAGGTGTCAGTTTATTTGTTTGTTGATGTGTTCTGGCGGAAATGATGTCATATTGGATCATTTAAATATAGTCATGCATCCAAAAGTGATATCAAGTTGATTTCTCAGAATTGATGAAGTTGATTGAGATATATCTTGTGCTTTTATCATCCAACCTTCACTCTAATCTTTTTTTCTTTCTCAAATCCTCTCTCATTCAACTCCTTTCTATATCTTTGTCGTTCCTGCATAATTACTATAATAGACTAACTTCCCATGCTTCAGGAATGCTGCATTTTGTTGTCTCATTCGTAACTACTACAATCGCATGAGCAAGGATCTTTTTGTTTACTGGTTTGAAGGCATTTCCACAAGCTTTGACAGGTAATTGTCATGTTCTGGCGTAATTCTGTTTGTCTTTAAATTTTTTTGTGGTAACTTGGTCTCATGACTCTTCTATATTTCACTTTAGTAGCACACCATTCATGCATTCCTTGAAAAAGCTGTATACATTGGAATTTAGGAATTCTTCGGTATCACCATTTTTCTTACATAGAACACCTGATATGTTGGATACCTTCCTAACCAGTAAAGCCACCCTGTCCTTGTTCACTAATCAACAAACCAGTGCTCAAAACCAAATAAAATCATTGAGCCAAGCTTACCCATTCGTTTTCCAAGGTGATGGTTGGTCCAATAACGAGCAAGGGATGAGATCATTATGGTGGGAGCTATGATGAACCAAGTTCTAGTAGAAACATTAATGCACTAGAGGTGAAAAGCAGTTACTAAGAATGGAAGATCCATAAAATTCCTAGCAAGATTTACAACAGATAAGAAGGCCATTCAAACTTTTGTTATATCAACACATGATAATTTGTGTGGCATTCTAAAAGAATGATATTTGGCCGAAAACTTGCTTTCATTAGTACCATAAAAGTTAGCAACAAACTTGTTTGATGATCAACAGTGAAGTCCTGGTTGCAGCTCCTTGGGCTTTCAATCTTGGTTTCATTCACAGTAAATTTAGCTGCAAAAATACGTTTTGTATCTAAAAAGCTGCTGCAATAGACAGCTAAGTTTGTCCGTTTGGTGTCTTTTGCTGTGATGATGGTTTGCAGAAAAGAGAATTTTTGCTGGCTGAGCTTCTTGGCAGAGTTTTTGGCTATGTGGCCAATGCTTCAACAGCAGTTACTGACAGTAAACCAGGCCATTTGTGATTGAGTGTGAAGGCTAAAAACTGTGAATGGTTACCTGATGAGGCCTCCCCTCCCAACAAAAGAAAAGAAAAGAAAATGAAGATGTTAATCCATTTTAGTAGTTGTGGAGAGAGAACCATATAAGAGAGGAGGGTTTCAAGGCACAAAACAGCCAGGGGAAAATTTTTCGTGACAAAACTGAGGACCATATGCATATCAGATGCTTGACTATGATTAGCAGCCTAGGCAAATTTTACTTGTCTAACTGGGGTTAATAATCAAGGTCTATGCATTATTAAAAAAGATCAGTATGTGAATGAATGTACATCCATCTATGGATATTTTATTTGGATTTTGCAATATATGTTTTTTTTTAATTATGTATAAATCACTATATAAACTCCTTGTTGTGATCTTGATCTTAGATTGAGAATGCCCCAGTACATTGATCAATTTACCTATGGTATAAACGGTTGCATAGTTGTATGTATTTATCAACTAATTGAGGTTCATGCATGTTTGGGCATAATTGTCTGATTAAATATTTTCAATAATTTTGTTGTTCCCCGACCCTTGAATGGTAACTAATCTATACTAAATGTAAAAGTGCAAGCTGTTGAAACGATTGACTAGGTTAAAATAATCCTAGTATTTTGTTCTAATGTCTAATGTAGCATTTACTAATTAAAAGAAGCACACAATGAATCACGGAATCACGTTCTATAATTACGCCACCTTTTACTTTCCCATCTCTGAAAAAATATTGATAATAATGTAAATATCATTTTCTTGATGGTTTAAAATATACAAAATCTATCTATACTACACAACAACAACAAAGCATTAAATCCCAAACTAGTTGGTTTCAGCTTTACAGATCCTCTCGAAAAAGGATTGATACCTAATATGTGACAAATTCTTACAATGGGTGTCAACCCCCCCCCCCCCCTTTTTCAGGCTCTGGACTAGCTATACTTTGCAAGGTGGAGTTAAAATCTGTCTATAATATGATACAAAATATTCTTTCTACTTTTTAGCTTCCTTATTCATCTCTAACCCAATTTACGGATTTTTTTATTTATAAAATTCTGAAATTGCACAAACAGTATCTATATGATGATATAAAATTTATATTCCAATTGAAACAAAAATAAACGACCATAAAGAAAATTAAATGGAAATCTTTATTGCAATATATTGATTTTATAGTTTTAATGAGAAGTATTAAAATAATTATTTTTGTAATGAAGGGGTACATATCATGTGCTAGTTTAACTAGTAGTAGATATCCCTATGTGCAATTGTAGTGTCAGTTTTTGTTCATGACTTGCCGTAACTGTAGGTGTAAAGTTTTGGGAGCTTAAGTTCTTTGCAAGTGCTGAATTACTAATTTGGAATATGTTGCAGAATATTGAGCGATGCTAATATGGGGCTTGCTTATGATGGTTTGCTGTGGACTTTGCGGTACATTTCCCTTCTCACTATTCATGTATCACCTTTCCTTAACTGCATGATGCAGTGTGGTTTTCGAAATGATAAGAAAACTCCACTCCTGTAATGGAGGATCTTTTTAATGATTTTATCCCATTGCATATTTCCATGTTAGTATTGTTTTATTCATTTAGGTGAAAATTGTTTAGATGTTTTACATTATCTTTCCTTTTTTTTCCCTTCCTTTCTCTTTGTGCTCATGCGTGTATCTATTTGCATTCATAGGAGTTTGCAGGAACTCTCTAGTTTTATGTTGCTTTCAGATGCCCAATCGGAGATTTTATCAAGGCCCTCTCTCCCCTCCAAAGAGGTATTTGTTTCCCCACCTTTTTTGTCTCTTCTTTTTTAGATTATGCCTATCTTTGTGCAATATTTGTATTATCATACTGTCTTGTTTCACTTTCCACTATTTATCTGTCAGAAAAACTTGTCCTCAAGTTATCTGTCAGAAATTAAACTCTTTCACTCCAAAGGAACAAATACTTAGAATATAATCAACTTATTCACGAAGTAACATGTCTATGACTTGTGAACTTTAAAATTTAATTTATGGTACGTGTATAAGAAGAAAAAATCCATATTTGATGTTATACTTTTTGTTCCTATGAAGTCCACTTGTAGTTCCTTCCCATATTTTTCTACTTCAAACTTGAGTTCATCATCATCATCTATGTTC
>Ga0307511_10008738_pt1 | contig 10125 bp, 18 predicted proteins | sample 13_EM_MG_FD_200266 | JGI IMG/M metagenome (GOLD analysis project Ga0307511, IMG submission 200266) | Populus trichocarpa ectomycorrhiza microbial communities from riparian zone in the Pacific Northwest, United States - 13_EM | ecosystem: Host-associated > Plants > Roots > Unclassified | place... | reverse complement strand
GCTCTAGCATGGCCTGCCACCTTGAATGATCTGAAATGGCTGGGTCTGCTGATGCAGTCGTGGGTAGGATGCAGGCTCCATCGATCTATCTACACTCCCTCACCTGGTCGTAGTTGCTGGGCAACGTGCCCTGCATCTGAGTCCGAGCACGATCTGGCGCAACACCGCAGTAATGACAGTTGGCCAATCCGGCCGATTGGAGCCAACTTGTCAGACCTAGTAGTCGTCATTAGGACTAATATTCGGTCCGCAACCGTGAGTAACTTCCCTTTCGATTTTTTTGAGTTCCATGACTCGAGGGCGGTCACTTTGCGACCCTGCTTGTGATGAGGCACACACGCGTTTCCTGAGGAATGCGTTGGGCTTCCGATCGCTTGGTTTGACATCCCTGGCAGGTAATTGGCAACGGGGCCCCGTCGAAAGGAAAGGTTCGGCATCATCCTGCTCTGACTGGGGAAAAGCGTCACCACGGTGCCGCGGATGCATCAAGCCCTCACCTCTGACCTGCATTTGGCAGCCATAAGGCTGAGCATTTGATTCCCCCTTTGTCCTAAGGGGGGATCATTGTAGGGCGCAAGAATCACCTCATCGTTCTAATCGACTTGTAGGGGTGTCACAAACAGGCATGTGGTGCGTTTGGGGGCACATACAGCATGTGCAGGACGGTCTTCTACAGCATGAAACACACGAAGAACAGAAGCGCCATATGGAATGGAAATTACAAATTACTGTATTACTCCATGATGCCCTGGTCATCTTATGGTGGTAGACACGACCAAGTGGGTCCTTGCCTTCCAACAGTGCCGAGTTCTCCCAGTCGGCATCCCATCATAACGAATTGTGGCGAGGGAATGCCGCAGCGATATTCGCGCGGAAAAAGTTGGCGGTCCCTTTTGGAAGGCGGGTAAGAAGATGCTAGGCTGCATTAAAGCATGAAACAGCCCGGTCCCCTGGGGGCAGGACACGGGGAACACCGAAAAGCGCCATGTCCGATGGATCACCTGCAGGGACATACTTAAAGGGATGTTAGGGTACGCCAAACCCGCCAGCCAATCATCTCAGGATCTACGACTTTCCTGCGTGCACCTTCCAGACTGATTGCTTTTAGACGGAAGGATCTGAGAAGCCTGTAAAATAATATGGTGCTAGGGAGAGAAGAAACGAGCAGCATGATGTGGGCACGTCCATCATGGGTGACCAGAGAACCCCTTTACAACGGACCAGGATACACCCTCCCCCCAAACACGGACAATGTTTAAAATTACCATTGAGTCATTTAAACGCAAATTATACGTCTGGGCATATTGAAATGAATGAGGCGACTCCGACGGCGTTGAAATGTTGCACGTACTGACGTTGATCTGATTTCTAGACTGGACAGCTTGACGCAAAGAACCCCACTCACCTAACTATGGCCATGATCATAAACTGCCCAATGTTCGCCGATGCGGCTGCAGTGAGAATCTTGCCAGACAGGCTGGCGCGCTCGTGGGTTCCCTACGATCATCGATGTCTTTTCCCTTTTAGGAAAAACCGCCTTCACTTGCTAATCTGTATCTATTGTGGTCGTCTGACTTGGGTAGAAGCCCACCGGCCTGTATTGTTGTCCATTGAAAACCAGCCTGCAATGATGATGGCATCTGACAACGACATGATGCGCCCCGTGCAGACGCTGAATCCGTGCATATGTATAGGTTTGTTTTTGGGTACACGCACCACTTGGAGCTCGTATGTTATTGTTTTTGAAATAAGGCGAAGGGCGCTGAGCGTCGACTGTGTAAAGGGCCCACGAGTTTGGTGTCGAATGGGAAATTGGAGCGCGACAAGCGTGTGCCTTGCGAAATGGACCCCATGCCGTAGCCTGTGGGGTGTCCCTGGAATGATGATCCCTCGTTTGAGTGCCAGAACCCCGCGCTCAAAACGGTTCTGCAAGCTTCAAGAATCTTCGAGTCCGATGTATTCGTCCTTGGGAAGAGGGAAACCGTCATAAACCATTTTGTGGTAATGGATGAACTTACCATTCGTCCAGGAAGACATGGAATGTCTTAGTGGGCCTTCCTATGCCATGCAAGTAAATCCGGCTTTATGTGATACGCTCGAGGAAGTGCGTTCAACGTTCGGTCGCCAGCCTTTGCTTGACCGGATCTCCAAAGGAATTACGTCAGTGAATTGCTGACATAATCAAATACCTAACGGTTGGACATCGTCGAACGCCGCGCTTGCTTCTCCTTGGGATCACACATACCGATACCACCGACTACCAACGCAGCACGGTGCCTCTATCTCGGTGTTGGCGCCATGCAAGGACACTTGAATAATGTTGTGCCACCGCTGGTCGAACCAGGGAAGTCCAGCGACTTGCTCGAATCTGGCAGGACGCTCGAGACGAGGGTGTCGCCACTAAATGACTCGTATGCTGTATTCGCGGCTCCTACGGTACCTTCCCCACTCTCGGTTCTGGTACCCTGTTACCAAGAATGCTCCACTTAGATCGAGAAACTATCGTCGCGCCCAAAAGGCTCCAATCCAGACAACCAAATGGTCTATATCGTGAGCTCTGACCCTCCCCCGACCGCAGAACGCCGTCTGGTGGGTGTCCTTCGTGTCTTCGTCTGCCAACCGCATCAACTTTTCCGTAGTTCATTGGAGACACTTCTATTATCTTCGCCGCGATGCAAAACCTTATAAGGACGGTAAATGAAAATGGCGTGGACCTGTGAGCATATTCTGGCTATACGTTTACCCAGTGGATTCATGATGCTGTACGGTATACAAGGACCCAACACGAAAATAGTCACCGTATCGTCCGCAAGCTGGCGCTGGACTATGTCAACTTCGCTAAAGAATGTTGGATACATACTGCGGTGAGGACTTTTTAGTGGAACCATATGATCTCACTGACTATTCGCCCCCAGCGGGTCGTAGCAGATACGGACCAAGCATACGCTGATCATTACAGGACTCTGTACACTTGTTTGTCGCTCTTTACCATTCTTTACTTGCCAGAATATGGTTTGGAGAATGCTCCTGTTGGGGACGATCTGATGGAATGGCTGAATGTTCACTTCATCGAACCTTCGACCGAAGAAGGTGATCATCTGTCCAGCTTACAGCGACCTTGGGAAGACGAAACCTTCTGGCCATATTTAACTAGGTTTGATTTTATGTCATTCCATTATTGGAGTGCGCTCACTGTCAAATAGGGCAATTTTGAGGGGGCTCTCCAAGGCAGCCACCTTCTTCCTGGAAACGTTATCAGATCATCCATCTGAAAATTTGCGGAGATTGGCGCAAGACATCATTCCCTTGCTCCGCACTCAACCAAAGCTACAGAACTTTGAAGCTGAACGTGAATTTGCGTATGCTTCTCATCGATGGAAAGAAAAGGTTAAAGCACTTCGTATCGAACTCGACGACGTCCCTGTGTCTGACCGGCAGGATGGTCACGAGGATTGGTGGGCCCGATTTAGTGACACTGTCGGCATTTTGGAAGGACGCGGGGATGTCATACGAAGGGTATGCGAAGACCTCGGTGCAGACTGGAGGGAGGCCTGTGTTGCATGGGGCGTCTTCGTGGATACCAGACTTCGGCGGCAGGAACTACCGTGAGATTATAACGGTCAGCCAATCCGAACGTTGCTGATGACTATGGCTATGGTTTGAAGGGATGTTGTTGCTCATGTGCTAGAGTTCATGCCTCCGGATCCTACCAACTTGGAAGAGATGGTACACGTGGCACTGTTCATGGGAGATCCATTAAAATCTTTAGAACATGCGGCACAGCTCGACCCTTGGCTTTCCGCCCATTTGGCGGACATGATGGAACCGCTATCATTAGCTGAGAAGGCAGTGAACGAAGAGTACGTAAATCGTTATTCTTATTGGAAAATCGGTCACCGTAACTGCCTCCAGGTCAGAATTAACTGTCAGAGACTTCTACGTGCTTTCCTATGCACAGCACCTTCACTCTGATTCTGCAATGTGGAGGATCACTGTTACTTATATGTATACGTGCGGAAAGATCGGAGCCTCTACTGCGGACGAGATCCTACTTGGAGTCCCCCTGCGACTCCAAGGCAAGCCCTCGAGCACAACGGAAGGTGGTGACAACGAGATAGTTCCTGATAAAGGAGACCTTTCCGCAATTGTAAAGGAAGTTAACGCCACCTGCCACGAATACCAAAGGGAAGCCGTCCGAAGAACAGTTTGCCGAGTTCGTGATGTTGCTTGGTTCCTGTCACAGTTTTCCTTACATTCAGCGTTCAGATCGCTGCTCAGAGCTTTGTTCAGCAAAAGGAGTACGGTCTTGCCATATCCTACTGCTCATCGGCAGAAGACTGGCCGGGACTTGGTCGTGTGGTTGATCGTGTTCTGCAAGAATATGTTCATGCAGGTGAGCTGTCCACACGTTCACGTTCACGATGTCACAATTTGAACTTATGGGGACTCAAGGTCCGGAGCAGTACACAAAGTTTGTATCTAGTATTGCCCCATCGCTGCAGGCATTGCGTGCAAATTCTGCGGCGCATGGCGTCTTCATCTACCGTTTGATGTTCGCTGTGCGGTACGCGGAGTTTCATCAGCGGCTATTGAACCGAGACCTTCAAGACGCGGCCTGGGATCTGGTGTCCATGTTTCAGGAAGACATGGCTCCGAAGTCTTGGTGGGCAGTCTTACTCTGTGATGCAGTTGAACTACTCCAGTATGGTGAGTTATTGGCCGTCCCGGTTAGTGGCGCGGCTAAAACTTATATCCCATGAGAATCCACCCCACTATTTTCGTACAGCAGTGCGTGCCTGTTACTCCAGCGACTAGACGAGATCCTTTCCAGGACAGCACAAGGGGCAAGCGAAGACTACCTGAAAAAGTTAGACGCGAAGCTTCGAGTCGAGGGACAACAGGACCCCCAAAAGCGACTACAGCTTGTCCGCCTTGCTTTGGCAAAATACTTCGCCAGATGTGCCATGATAGGGACGGGAGGCACCCAAACAGTTCCGAGGAGGGCCGTGGCGACAGTATGAAGTTGTTGTATTTCACATCCCCAGATGAATTTGCTTTTTTAATTCCACATTGGTCCTGGGAAGATGCTCGTCGTGTGCGAAATATCCTACTTGGACATATCCCCCCAGTAATTTCCTGCATTGGTGAGTTCCGCTGCCTGTTTATTGGCCTGTATTTTGGCAGGTGTAACTGGCCCGGGGTAACAAAGCCGCCGACATTGATGCTGCACCTCACATATTACTCATGGGCACCACCGCGCATTCCCTAATATGAGTGCCAGCTTTTTGATTATGCAATGATCGTGCGTATATGTACGTCGCATTATCCTACCCGCGAATCGCATCGCATCGCTGACTCGAGTTCATTCCAATTCGGACATTTGTTGGAACGACGAACGCGGGGCTATTAAAACGACATTGATGCCGATACGGCGTGAGGCACGAGGTCATTAACTTTGAGACAGTCCCATTCGTGCCCACACTGCCGTCATATCGATATTGTAGGTGTGATCTAGTCGCTGCGACTTCATTTACGGTGGCCCAATTCGAGGAATTTTCCTTCGGCCGAGCATTTCGAAGCAGCACTAAAGATTCCTTGGTGATCGCTAGTACACAATTTGGAATATCAGGACAACGCCATGGGTGGACCAGGAGGAAGGGTTGGTGGGTACGTGGTGACGGGTGACCCTTGATCGTGGGGTAAGGTTGTCGCATTCAGCATCAAATGACATGCTTACCTGGAGGCCGTGCAACCGTCGTGGCGCAGTGATGCTGTTGTTTGGCCGCGTGGTGGGATTCACCTCTAGCCCAAGTTCTTTCAAACTCCCCACAGCCATCCGGTGGGGATTTTGATTGGAGGTCCTATTTCAGGAGCCACTACTGCCCCAGCAGTATTTAAGGAATATGGTCTGAGCAAAGGTGCGTCAAAGCAGTAACTCGCCATCTCACGGTTCCTTTCCACCGATCAACTTTACTATGTGCTTCCGGCTAAACCAATGCACCGAACACACCCCCTGCGGCCATACTACTGTTACGAGGCAGCATAGGGTGCGAGTAACCCGTTCTGGCAGTAACAGCGAGCTGATCTTTCGGGGCCCGTTGAACAGATTGACTGCAACAGGCCCAACTGTCGCAACAGTGCTTCACACAACTCTAGGAGTCACAATTGTGCCAGGGACTGTGTGCAGAAGTACGCCCTGCCAAACGACACATGAAAAAGGGAGCTGACTATTGCAAATACAGTATGCTATCTGACCAGTCCGTTATCATGGAGACATCCTCGACGCCGTGTAATCTCTGCAGGGGCCACGCAAACGGACACTGAACAGCGGCCCTGTGACTTAAATGGAGGCTTTCGAAATCTCGGAATCTTTCAATATTGTATTGTTGTACATGTATGGGTCAACCGCGTTACGACAGAAGCGAATCTTGTCTTCTGCGTGTTTCCCGGTGTTCATACCTATGATTTAATTGTTTGCATCATGTGTATAAGTAGTGGCCCTGTGTGGGCTGCAACATGCCTTTTTGTGTATCATAAGGGACCGAAGCTGGCGAAGTGCGCGGCAGCGGTTGGCTGGATTACATAATCAACCCGCTGCAACGCTACCAACACGATCACAGAGCATCGCGCACCCGAACAAGACACTGCCCTTTGCTTGATCCGTTCGGTGAATGTAGGCATGGGCGAAGACGGGTATTCAGCTTGGAAGTCCACAGACCATTCAGACTCTGGCAATTCGGGTCCCACTCACGATGGCGGTTTCCAGCCCTCCAGTAGCCTCATACAGGAAGCCGCCATTTCCCCTGCACACACTTCAATGACCCTGAATCCATCCTCGCCACCTCCCAGGTCGAGCTCTGACTCGCTTGGCTTGGCATCTGTCTCGAAGCGCCGAGACAGCATTCCTGTGACAGTTGAGAGGAGGGACACCCTGTCTACCATTCCCAGCGATGCTTCTGCCAACTTGGTTGAGCCAAGTTTCGATGAGAACGTATTGAGAGCTCTGTGTGAACTCGATGTAAGCACTGGTCACTCATATTAGAGCTGTCATTGAGATCTGGGACAGTGCGGTGTACCCCTACTGTTGGATCGTATAAAACAAAGTACCGTGTCATGCCGGGTTAGTGCCGATTTGTTCAGAACGGATCGTGGATGTTGAGCTGTTGGACAGGAAGCTTCTATGTTCTTCAAGAAGAGGGCGGCTCTTGAGGAAGAGTATGGAAAGAACCTCCAGAAGCTAGTTCGAACCACTTCCGAGGGTTATTCAACAGGCGACGGAAAAGCGGGGTAATGTGAAACAATCCGATTACAGAATATCGGCACTCAACTACCTCTCGATCCAGCTCTTTCGTCAGTGCGTGGCAGTCATCTATGCGACTGCATGAAGTTATGGCAGAGAATAGGATTCGTTTCGCCCAGCGACTCAATGAAATGAGTGAAGAACTCGCTTCGTTGTCTAAAGAGGTAGACAAGAACAGGAAACAGGTCTGTTTGTACATGTCCCGACTATCAGTGTTGCAGTGTTCACTCCACACTACAGACCAAGGACCTAGCGAGTCGATACGAGCGCTCACTACAGGAGGCGGAAATTAGTATGGAAAAGAGTAAAACTCGCCTTGACGTCACCTCCGAGGAGTTAGAGCGTGTCCTGCTGCAGAAAGAAGGTGAATCATTCAACGAGAGCGCAATTCAGGCCAAACCAGGAGTTCTTGGGAGCAAACGAGTACTCGGGAAAGCTGTGGCGAAAGGTGGCTTGTTGCTTAAAGGCAAGAATCCAGGAAATGCAAGTGGTTTGTTGTCTGTCATCCGATGCTCTGGTTGATCGATGCTTAGATATTGAGACAAGAAGATGACGTCCGGTCACGCGTTTCAAACGCATCAGATTCGTATCGCAAGGCCCTGCACGATACACAAGCAATGCGGCAGGAGTACTTCAATTTTCAACTACCTCGAATTCTGCGGGTCGGTATTGTCGCTTATGGAACAGCTCAGTTCTTATGTTGATGGGTTTCCCTCCAGGCTTTGAAGGAGTGTGTCGATGAAATCGATTTAGGGACAAAATATCATCTGACAAGATACGCCTTTCTATTTGAGAGCATCGTCCTGAGTGACGGATCAACCCTGGTCCCTATCGCCCCAGATGAAGGTATGTATTCCGTTGAATATCGCATTCGCGAGGTTTTAAGAGGTACAGTCGAAGATGCCGTTGGCCTCAAGGCGTTGTATGAGTCCATCGACAACCGTGCGGACTTCAAGATATATATGCAAAACTACGCCTACGCACATGGCGGTGCCTCTAGAGGACCAAGGCGGGAAGGGCCCGCTGAAGAAGGCTTCGTGAGTTTCCCCACAGTCCGCTCGTGCATTTCATTTCAATGTGTTGATCGGAAAAAATAACATTTAAAAAGCTTCCCCCTCTACCCACACACAACGCAAGCTATGCCGCTCCGCAGCCGCCACACGCTGTTCAGGTCAACGGAAACGCACAAATAATCGATCGTGGCAGGCCCACGTTTGGCGTCGATTTGGCTGAACAAATGGCTCGTGACCAAGTCGAACTTCCACCAATTCTTGAAAAATGTTGTAGTACCATCGAAAAGTATGGGCTTCGTTCGCTGGGTATCTACCGCATAAGTGGTATGGCAAGAAAGGTTGGCATGCTCAAGGAACGGCTTGATAAAGGTTAGTTCATGATGCATAGTGTGTTAGATTTCTGATGTTCGTTTCAAGATATGGATTCCGTTGATCTGGACTCAGATGAATGGACGGCGGACATCAATAATGTCACGAGCGTCCTCAAGATGTGGTTTAGGGAATTGCCTGAACCACTGCTTACTTTTAATCTCCATCAGGGTTTTATTGATGCTGCTAGTGAGCCTTACGATTTTACTGGGTCGCCGTGCATTTTTTTCTGATCCCACTGTGCTTAGAAATCGAGAACGATCGTTTAAGGCATATCCGCTTACATGAGCGGGTCAATGACCTGCCAGACCCAAATTATGCTACACTGAAATACTTTATGGGCCATCTTCACAAGTTGGTCATGTTACCACCACACCCCCTGAAACAACGACTGACTGTTACTCTTCAGGATAGCCCAATGCAACTCTGAAAATTCCATGTCTATTCAGAACCTGGCCATCGTCTTTGGCCCCACACTGTTCGGTCAAACCACTGGTAATAGCGGAAGTACATCTGGTCATGTGAACGCTACTATGGCGGACACGCCGTATCAGAACAAGGTATCTCGTCCAGCATTTCTGGTGTGAGGGATCCGTTGACTGGTCGTTTGCATAGGCTCTCGAGACGATTCTAGAGCATTATACAGATATATTCGTCGATGAGAGTGATGCGGCAGCGTAGGTTGTTTCGGTGAACTTGGCCTCGCTGGAATGCTTCTCCGCTAATATTTATGTCTCCTGTCTTGGACATTTTATGGAGTCTCTGCTGTTTTCTTGAAAGATCTATAATTGTGGGATTAGGGATGTATGTATTCTATCAACGTTAGTATCCATTAGTAGGTCTTCGAGACAGGTTTAGTGGGGACGCTGGATCTGGACATCGAAGTATTTGTCGTTGCTTACTAGTAGTTTGCATAACTGTTCTACGGGATATCACCTTCTCCCCAAGGCGATGTGTTGCGCAAGTCTTGTGGCCTGCCAGGTTACACTGATTAGATAATAACAACAAAGCTCAACAGTTAATTACACATGGCAAATTTCAATATTTTAACGTGAACAAAAAGTAAGTAATTCCAAGACAAATGGTGAAATTCCCGATGAGGGCCAGTGTGGGTGCTCCGAGATCGACATGGAATGAAAATTGTCAGGATACCTAATCACTACATACTCACATGATTTTGATGGATAGTTATTAGTGTATACATATTAGCTATTCTAATTACAAAATAAATAAATTTACTTCATAGATACATCCCCGTCGCATTTGGACCTGGTTCGCACCCATCAAACCATCATGATCCTCATGCGCGAATTCTAACAGGCTTCCCTTGCCTGGTGTTACGTTGGAAATCAAATCGTTCTGGGATCGCAGTGGGAACCTTGGCCTTTGGAACCGTGTGATTTTGGTGTGATTTGTGCGATTTGAAGCAAGGTTCTGCTGAAG
>Ga0307511_10008737_pt1 | contig 10125 bp, 8 predicted proteins | sample 13_EM_MG_FD_200266 | JGI IMG/M metagenome (GOLD analysis project Ga0307511, IMG submission 200266) | Populus trichocarpa ectomycorrhiza microbial communities from riparian zone in the Pacific Northwest, United States - 13_EM | ecosystem: Host-associated > Plants > Roots > Unclassified | place... | reverse complement strand
TAATTAGTGTGGCAAATGAGAGAGTGTTATCTTTAGTTGATTTGATAGTCATTCTCTTATAAGCTGTATGCTGTATGTTCTGATGCCCAAGCTTTAGCTATTATGAATATTCTGAGTTTATTATTTTGCTCTGTGATTACCTTTTTCTTTACCTCTTGATTCAATGTAGGATGTCGAAGGTATGATGTCAATATCTGTTGAAGCAGCAGAGGCACGAGATTCATTGAGTGATGATAGAGAAATTGTTAATACTTATGAGGTAAAGCTGAATTCTTTATCTTGTCAAGTTCTAAGTTGAATATTTCTCATGTGTGTCTAGTTGTATCTTGGTTGATGACTTTTTGTTGTTAATTTCTCATAGAGGTTAACTGCACTTGATGGGAAGCGAAGGTTTGCATTAGCAGCTGCTGGATCTCACAAAGAGGAGGTTGGCAGATTAAGGTATGGATCTTCCCTTTCAAGTTAATTTTGATGTAGCACAACAAATTACTAATATTAAAGGGAAAATAAATAGCAATTTAAGTGCTGGCTCGGCTATGATTTCCTTTACATTTGATCAACGCGGTTGCATGGTGCTGATATAAATTACATGTAGTTATACATAATATTTAGAGTGTCAGAAATATCGTTTAACCCCTTGTGATGCCAGCCTTTGAATTGTACCAAGGAGACCAGAATTTGATGACAACCTCATTACCATTTCCCTAAAATAACTTTTTCCCAACAACTTTTCCTGAACAAAAATGCTAATATTTGGCACTTTGGCTTTGCCTCAACCAAGAAGTTTTGTCTTGCCTGGTGGTAATTTTGATGCACTTGTGGTGCATCTCCATGTCTTGGAATTTCTTTTTGTTACTTGTAAAGACAAATAGTTTGAGTTGAATTGCATTATACTGCAAAAGCTCGATGTCCTAGCAGCACAAATGGCCCAGAAATGTTTAGGATGAAAATGAAAGAGATGGATGACGGTAAAGATGAAGGCAGAACCTTTATAGTTGACATATTTCTTCTCTCTATGTTTGTGCATGATTTTTGTAGCTTGAGGTTCAATGACTTTCTTATGTTTTATGTGCAATGGCCAGAGAATATTTTGAAGATGTAGATCAGACATGGGAAACCTTTGAAAAGACTTTATGGGGACACGTTTCCAACTTCTTTAAGCTTTCTAAAGAAAGGTATACTCTTTATTTTCTATCAAAGTGTGTGATAATGTGCATATGAATACTTTTTCCTAATTCTTGGGGCCACATTGTGACAAGGCTCTTACTGATGTTCTCTCTGTCATTCTACCTGCATAAATTGTATGCTTAATGTGAGAAATCAATCAAAACAGTGTTGTGTAAATGTTTTATGGGAGGTGTTAGTGATTAGTGTGCCTTCTGATTATTATTTTGCAAAACCAACCCTTAACAACCTTTTCTCCCAAGAGAAAGAAACACCACCCCAACAATCAACTAGGAGCATTGAGGTTGTTTTGAAGTAAGTTACGTCATTTTCTAAGAAAATGCCTCATTCCTTGATGGAAGCCTTTTGCTCATCGGGTTGAAACATGTTAACTAAAGCCACTCCCCTTTAGTAGAGTAGAGGTCTCAGTTCGATATGGGATCTGGTCTTGGGGGAGGGAATTTGCCACCAAAAGTCTCCAAAGAACCAAAACTGAAAATGTTATCTATGGCAAATGGAACCCATTCTCCTGATATTACCACATTGTCTATTTATAGGCATGCAGTCTCAAAAGGCAACCTCAAAGGGCTAAAATTACAAAAGCTAGCGTTATGTAGTTGATTCTATTGGTACGAGAAGCAAATGTCATTTTGCCTGCTCATTAACAAATGTCAAAATGTTTGTTGAGTAGACAGACATATGCATAAGAGAGAACTGAGTAACTGGGGCTGAAATTCTTTTACTCAGGGCTGAAATTCTTTTACTTGATTCCCGAGCTTCATGGTATCCTGGAAATGTCAAAATGTTTGTTGATTAGACAGACATGTGCATAAGAGGGAACTGAGTAACTGGGGCTGAAATTCTTTTTTCTCATTTCCCGAGCTTCATGGTATCCTGGAAATATGAAGCCCAACAATTTTTCTTGTGAATGTATTTAGATTTTTTGTACAATAAAATGCTCCAATTATAATTTTCAATCATTAGTTCTACTACTCTGTGCAATAGTAACACAGTATATATATTCTTTATCGACCTTGTGATTCTTTTTTCCATGCTCAACTTTAATAACTATGCTTTTGCTTTCTACTTTGGCAGCCCACAAACGCTGGTTCGTGCTTTAAGGTACGTTTCTGACAAGCCTTCCAGGCTTCTCTCTTTTGTACTTGGGCTGCTGCATATCCTCAAAATGTTCTCGCTTTCATGTTGTTAAAGTAGTACTCATCTATTAGTGTCATAATAATAGTTACTTGTTGAAGGTTCCAATGATTATGAGGTTTGTCTCATGTGAGATGATGATAGGAGATCTAGGTAATTAGAGATAGCATTCTGTTTGTAACAGAATCCTTGCTATGATAAAAGAGTCCTTTTTGTCTGCTCTAATGCGTCTAGCATGATAAAGAGAGACATCATACTGTTAGTACTTCAGTTATGGTTTGATTTGGCATTTGATTCAACAAATGATGGTAAAAATATAAAAAGCAAAAGATCATATCCAGCATGTTGAAAATTTATGACATGAACTTTTGTCTTAATTCACTATAGACCTGAAACACTACTCTATCCCTTTTCCCCTCTCTAGGGTTGTGGAAATGCAAGAAATTCTTGATGAACAAGTTGCTGAGGAGGCAGCTGAGGCTGAGGGAGGTGGTGCAATGGCAACAGTTGCAAATCCTCGCAGATCTGCCAAGTAACTAGAGTCTTACCTATTTGTGTCTTTATTTCGCTTGAACTCTGAATTACGTTTTTCATCAGTGATTTTGTATCTATTTTGTCTATTGCCATTTCATGCTTCATTGCACCTTTAATCCACAAAGGGAAATCACTAACAGAAAGTTTACTTGTGGATCACAGAAAATCTACCACCACAGCAGTTTCTTCCAAAAACCCCATGCAACAGAATTTGAAGATTCAGGGTAAAGGGTTTAAGGATAAATGTTACGAGAGTATAAGAAAGGCAGTTGAAGGACGGTTTAACAAGCTACTGACAGAGGTGTGCATCTTTTGATTAATCTTCTACTCGATATAAATATTTGCTTCTGGTGTTTTATATTATTGATAATGGTATTTGTTCATCAGCTTGTATTTGAAGACCTCAAAGCTGCCTTAGAAGAAGCACGAACAGTACGTACACTATTTACTTTTCCCTGGTCTTTGAGATTTGATATTTTTATACACTGTAACTTTTTATCTAAGTTCCATGATTTTCATTTGGTACATGAAGGTCATGACTAAATAGTCATGAGATGGTTTTGGAGATATCAAAAAGCTCTTATATGAAATTTGAAAAAATCTGAACTGGGGAAAGGATTGGTTCCCATCACAGCAGTTTGTCTGTGTGGGCGAGCATGTGCATGTGATTGCCTTTGTTCTTCTAGTTGTGCATGTTTCCACCATTATGCTGGGAGTTGATAAATTGTTTATTTTATTTGAAAGAGAAATCAAACATAGTTTCTTGCCTTTTAGGATTTCATGTTTGCCATATTGTTTACTTGTTTTAATGTGCTTATGTGGCTGTTTTTAGCATTGCTTTGCTTGTAAACGAATTTTAGTTTATAATCTATCAGGAAGCTGTCAATGCTGAAACATTCATATTCGATCAATGATTTTCTGTATGTTGCGTTTTCGTTTTCTTTTTTTGACTTTTAGATTGGTGAAGAGCTTGGTGATATTTATGACTATGTGGCCCCATGTTTTCCCCCACGGTAAGTTATACAGGGCTTTTGTTCAGGATTTATTTTATTATATTTGTGATATTAGGGTTACTTAATTAATCTAGGGTCATGTGATTACCATGTGACTTTATACAGTATTTCCTAAGTAGTTCTACTTGAGGACTAAGACTAGGAATCCTTTTTTTCTTACAAGGATACAGTGCTTAAACTATTATAGATAGACTGCTAGGTTATTCAGAAAAGTAGTTCTTTGTTATTATATCAATAAATTCTATTATATCAATAAATTCAGATTCTAGAGGTTTCTTGTGAACCCTAAATTCTATTATCTTGTTCTAACTTCAATTCTATCCTAGTTTTAGCCATTATTCTGCTGTAATTTCTGTTTTCTACTGCTTCACTCTTCCCACACTACGTCAAATTGGTACCAAAGCAAATGATCCTCAAAATTGTGTTGGGGTTTCAATCCTTTGACCATTGTCCGAGGTATTAGAGGATGTAGGTGGAGAAATCAAGATCGGCAAACAATGTTGTTTTAAGGTTTCCCTTAACAAAACAAATAAACTTTAAGAAGAGTAGAAAGAAGAGAGAATGAGAAGAATTAGAGAGAGAATGCAATTCTACATCAAACTGTAATTTTCTTATTGCCTGCCTCAAGCTTCTGTACAAACTTCTTCTGTACAAGGATTGAACTTCTAACTAACTTGCAACCAACTGCTAACTAACTGATTACTGACTGACTAATTAACTAACTTTAGCCACATGTAATCCATTGGTTCTGCTGCAAAGTTAGTTACAATGACAGTTGCCATCTCTGCTAATGCACTTCTGCTAAACCTTCTCTCTGGCTTGACAATCTCTAATCTTGCTTGTTGCCCATGCTAATAATCACTCATATCACTAGAACTCGTAACATATTGGTTGAGATAAGTTGTATAATTGAACATTTGTTGCGTGCTCTTGACGCTTGCAACAAAAGGAACTAGGAGGACCCTGAATGGAGATTTCAAGCTTGGTGCTATTTTCTCTCAGTGTATTATGCTCCAATAGTCTCCCTAAATGACACATTCATTTGCTATCTATTAGTAACAAATATATGTGAAAAAGGTTGCTTGTAAGATTCCTTTTGGTTGTAATCTGGTCCTTCGAGTCAGCTTAAGTTTTGATTGGATGGCCTAATTTGGAAGTTATGTCTTTATTGGAGAGTATGATGACTTAGATCACACACTTCATTATCTGGTAATTTGTAAATTTTCTTGATTGACATTAGCACGTCTAAGAAACTGCTTTGCCTTGGACTCTGAAGAGTTTTTTATTGCATTAATGCATACTACTATTTTTTGCCTAGAAACCTTCTCTGGAGCAGAGCATCATCTTCTTGAAATAGGTTGTTCTAAGGGTTTTCTTTGGTATATTAAGTTGATCTTTGATGTTTTGCAGATATGAAATATTCCAACTCATGGTAAACCTTTATACAGAGAGGTTTACTCAGATGCTCAGATTGTTGAGCGACAGGGCAAATGAGTTATCAAATATAGAGATTTTAAAGGTATTCACCTGGTTGATAATGTGTTTGAAACAACTCATTTCGTACTTATAAGAGCACGATATTGGAGGATGACCATTCTCCCACTGTGCAGTGCTTCATAACTTCCTTAATATAATACTATGTTCTTCTATGGGAAAAAAGACTTTCTTTTCCCCGGGTCTCATTTGTTTTCACATTAGGGTAACATTTGATGATTTCTTTCATGTAGATTGAGTGGTGTGTAATTTTGATTGCTTACAACTAGGTAACTGGTTGGGTAGTTGAATATCAAGATAATTTGGTTGGACTCGGAGTTGATGAGTCACTTGCTCAAGTTTGTTCTGAGAGTGGAGCCATGGATCCCCTCATGAATTCATATGTTGAGAGAATGCAAGCTACAACAAGGGTAATTATATGATATCCCATAGCTCTGCAATGCTATTATGTATGGAATATGTTTATTATTCGGCTTTCACCTTTTCTATTTCTCATAGCTGTTGGTTTTGCTCACGCTTTGTAGAAATGGTACTTGAATATCCTAGAAGCTGATAAGGTACAGCCACCAAAGAAAACAGATGATGGAAAGCTATATACTCCAGCTGCTGTTGATCTGTTTAGGATCCTTGGGGAGCAAGTTCAGATTGTTAGGGATAATAGCACAGATGTCATGCTATACAGGATCTCGTTGGCTATAATTCAGGCAAGTGTAGATAAATTCTGCTGAAATAAGCAACTTTTTTGTTTAATTTAAGTGTAAAAATTGGAAGAGAGTTTGACTGTATTTTGAAGAATATGGTAATACATGGAACAATCATGTTCACTTTAATCACTTTTTAGCTTGTTTTACCTGACCCTTTCTTCTTTGCCTTGATACTTGGATGACTCCTGGCATCATAAGGATGACTTTTTATTGTAATTTTGTGCAGTAGCATCTAGTTGAGTGTGTTATTTATGCTTCATGCTAGTAGTGCTTAAGTCTGTCTTCCGTCTTTAGTTTCTGACCACGTGCTTGGTGTTGTTTTCTGTTTCTAATGATTAAATTTCTTTCACTTGTGTTTTATAGGTGATGATAGATTTTCAAGCTGCTGAAAGGAAGAGGCTTGAGGAACCTGCTTCAGAAATTGGTCTGGAACCTTTATGCGCAATGGTTTGTGTACTTTTGTATATGCGTTTTATGCAAGTAATTTATCATGTTTGGGTGTTAAATTCTATTTTGTTAGCTACTTGTTTTTTCTATGAAAATAACAAACAGATAAATAACAATCTGCGCTGCTATGACCTTGCAATGGAGTTGAGTAACAGCACCATGGAAGCCCTACCACAAAACTATGCTGAGCAGGTTACTTATATGATTACTTTTATTTGCTTCTGTTTCAATTCATCAGTTTTTCTTATAGTTAAAATGATCACAGTGCTGATGGAAACAACTTGTTTGTCTGAGGTTGGGAAAATTGGAAAGAAGTTAAAAACTTAATGGGAATAAAGGAGAGGTTGGAGGGAAGGACTACCTTCTCTTCTGTTGCTGGGGTAATGAAAGGAAGGACTAAATATATTTTTTTTCTGACAAAAGGAACGTGTATTGCATAAAAAATTATTTCTTCAGAAAGGGAAAATATAGAAAAGATTAAAAGATTCTCTGTTCCTCTAAACCTGTCCATTTTATAGTGAGTGAAATTGACAGGTCTAGGAGGAAGCAGCATCCCATATTCTTCTTGTTCCTTCCACTCTAATCAAAGGAGGGAAGCTTTCCTTCCTGCCTTTTTCCTTGCCTGAGCTTTTAATTGATTAGTTTGTTGCGTGCAATCTTTTCATATTCATATTACCTATTCTGTGAGTCATGGCTGAAGGTCTGAGAGAAAGTCATTCTAACCTAAGTGATTTACCTTTTACTTCATGAACCTGGCTAGGCATGCCAACTTCCAGAAAAGAAAAGGCAACAGTGGTTGTGAAAGGTACCCTGATAAAGATGTAACTGTTCTTTGTAACGGCTTGCCTATTTTTACTTCCACTTCAGGACAGCTTCTACGAGTTTTCTTATATTTGGGTGGTTTTTTTTGTTTCATTTTTCCTGTTTCCCTTTTCACTCTGGTCAGTATGAGCGTGTTTGTGTGCACCAATGTGTAGACTGCAGCAAATAAACACCTACTAATCACAGCGTTATATTTAATGCTGCTTAAAGAAATTGGTTTTTGCATTATTGTGGTCCCACTTTAATAGGTAATTAAATATATATCATAAGTTAAATGTCTCAAATCTTTGCCAAGATTTTCAGTTGCATTACTTTACGATATGCTTCAGAACCACTATGCTAATTGCATAGTTGAAATACAATATGTAGCGCTTTTTTTTTTCCCTTATGAAATCCATTATCCTTGTCACTTTCACAGGTTAACTTTGAAGATACTTGCAAAGGTTTCCTAGAGGTTGCAAAGGTATAAACAAATAACGACAGTGGTTCTGCCTTTCTCTCTGCCTCTTTTGTTATATTCCAGTATCCTTCAAACTTCTTATTGACCATGTATGATATCTTATTTCATATGGAATCCAAGCTATATCTCCATTATATGTGATGGTTTGATGAAATCAAGTACAGACCTACCTAATCTATACATCCTTTACTTTCTGAACTTTGGCTTTGCTTGTTTCAAGTGTTCAGCTTGAAGCAGAAATCCTTCATCGATTAATTAGTTATTGTTTGTTATTATTTTTTTTATAGATAAAAGTCTTCTGGGTGATGAGTGATCTTTTGTGTGCTTGTTGATTTGGATTTGTAAACAGTAGGGATGGAAAGTTTAGAACTTCTGTGCATTGATGAAGAATGTACAACGGTAATAATGGGGAGAGTCATTTTATTCTTTTAATGGATTGTACTTCCTTTGGTAACATCTACACTGTTGCAGATAGGATAACGATCAATTAGAGGAAACCTGAATTGTGTATGCACATGTGTTCATACTTTTTGTTATGATGGCTGCTAAGTTCCAACAGCATCGTCTAGCATGGATTTGTTCACTGCAAATGCTATTTTCTTCCACAATCCTGATGTTTGTATTGCTATAGCTAGTGGCCTTGCTTAGCATACATTAGCATTTTTATTGGCATTCCTGCACAAATATGATATCATTAAATAAATGTTTGGTCTATCTGCTGATGGCAGGAAGCTGTACATCAAACTGTTAGGGTTATCTTTGAAGATCCTGGTGTGCAGGAGTTAATTGTCAAGCTTTATCATAAAGGTAAAGTAATGTTCAGCTTTACCATGCTCTATAATGTTATCTTGGTTAACTCTTAACATCTCATTTATGCTATCTGTGTTAAATAATTTGTACCAAGCTGACAAAATTCAAGTGCATATTAACAGGCCAATGCAATCACAATATCTAATCACTGTGATGGGGGCCTGCATAATAGCTTTTCACGACTACGTATTTTAGAAGGAAATATAGAGTTTAATTTTAACATTTTAGTTCCCTCATGTTTCTTACTTTCATTAAGACTGCCATATTCTATATGTTTGGATGCCTATAATTAAACAATTTATGCAGACATACAGTTTTAATGTTAAATTATTGATGCTGCCCTAATGAAAGAATCTATTTCATTAGGGCATGATGCTACCCTGGGAGTACACTGCAAATAGAGAAAATATCTCTACTGAAAGAATCTACTTCTTGTGAAAAATAAACTGTGCCTATCTTGAAATGTTAGTGAAATGGTTTAAGTTTAACTACTGAAAGAGCTTATGTTGATTTTCATAGAATATTTTTCAGATATGTTGAAAGATATTGATTCAATTAATTTTCTTAATGCATTTGATCTATCAAATATTACCTCTAAGCATTTACCTTATGTTTCAGAGTGGTCTGAAGGACAGGTCACGGAGTACCTAGTTGCTACATTTGGTGATTATTTTACAGATGTAAAGATGTAAGTTTGCTCTTTTGTCAGTGTTTCTTCTTCTGAGTTCTGCCTTTTGGGTTTCATCTTGTGGGATGCATTGCACTATAGGTACAAGTGATGCTTAGGTACATTATAGCAAATTAACTTCATAGATCCCACATACAAGTCATTTTAGTTCATGCTGTATTGCAGCTAAAGGTACATTATAAGCTTCATTTGTTTGTTGTAGGGGCTTCTCAGGTAAACATTTTCTTTTTACTACACATTTCTGGGGGAAAGACTCATGATTTTTCTAAGGGAAGTCCCAACTTCTATAGCCAAGGCCACTTAATTACATGGCAAATGGAATTTTGCATGCAGCCTGGGATCAGAAGCTTGGGTTTCAGCCTGCTATTGTTAGGAGAAGGGTTAGAGGAATATCACAGGGTTTCAGCCCGCTACCATTTCTTATTTGTTTAGAGAGATTCTGGGAAAATTTTGAAGGACTTTGCACTAACACATTAGCTATACCCATGTGATTAGGTTATTGAAATTAGGTTTTCCTCTTAGTCTGGAAGTTGTTATCTCAACTTCTAAGACATCAATTGGTGTGTAAATTAGTTTATCTACTGGAAACTACATATTTTCTTGCACCCACATGCATCGTTATTGTTCTTGTATCTGTAGGTTAAACAAGAAAAGTTGTTCTTATTTGTTTTCTTTTTGGTACCTCAGGTATATTGAAGAAAGATCATTTAGGAGGTTTGTTGAAGCTTGTCTTGAGGAAACAATGGTGGTTTACGTTGATCACCTTCTGACTCAGGTTTTATTTCAAACATAAAGTTGAACCTTCTATTTTCTTGGAAGATACGCCTGCGTGTA
>Ga0307511_10008735_pt1 | contig 10125 bp, 11 predicted proteins | sample 13_EM_MG_FD_200266 | JGI IMG/M metagenome (GOLD analysis project Ga0307511, IMG submission 200266) | Populus trichocarpa ectomycorrhiza microbial communities from riparian zone in the Pacific Northwest, United States - 13_EM | ecosystem: Host-associated > Plants > Roots > Unclassified | place... | reverse complement strand
TGCCCGGCCGACAGGCTGTTCCTGTCGGCCGGGCACCTCTGTACGTGCGGTCGGATCAGTCCTTGATCTCGCAGATGGCGGCGCCGGAGGTGATGGACGCACCGACCTCCGCGCCGAGACCCTTGATGGTGCCGGACTTGTGCGCGTTGAGCGGCTGTTCCATCTTCATCGCTTCGAGGACGACGACGAGGTCGCCCTCCTTGACCTCCTGGCCCTCCTCGACCGCGACCTTGACGATCGTGCCCTGCATCGGCGAGGCGAGGGTGTCGCCGGAGGCGACGGGCCCGGACTTCTTGGCCGCCCGGCGCTTGGGCTTGGCCCCGGCGGCGAGACCGGTGCGGGCCAGCGACATGCCGAGCGAGACCGGTAGCGAGACCTCCAGGCGCTTGCCGCCGACCTCGACGACGATCGTCTCGCGGTCGGTGTCCTCGTCCGCCTCGGCGTCCGCAGGAGCGGCGAAGGGCTTGATGTCGTTGACGAACTCGGTCTCGATCCAGCGGGTGTGGACCGTGAACGGCTCGGCGGAGCCGGTGAGTTCGGGGGCGAACGCCGGGTCCTTGACGACCGCGCGGTGGAAGGGGATCGCGGTGGCCATGCCCTCGACCCGGAACTCCTCCAGCGCCCGCGCCGCGCGCTTGAGCGCCTGCTCGCGGGTCGCGCCGGAGACGATCAGCTTGGCCAGCAGCGAGTCCCACGCCGGGCCGATGACGCTGCCCGTCTCGACACCGGCGTCCAGCCGGACACCCGGGCCGGACGGCGGGGCGAACGTGGTGACGGTGCCGGGCGCGGGCAGGAAGCCGCGGCCCGGGTCCTCGCCGTTGATGCGGAACTCGAAGGAGTGGCCGCGCAGTTCGGGGTCGCCGTAGCCGAGTTCCTCGCCGTCGGCGATGCGGAACATCTCGCGCACGAGGTCGATGCCGGCGACCTCCTCGGTGACCGGGTGCTCCACCTGGAGGCGGGTGTTGACCTCCAGGAAGGAGATCGTGCCGTCCTGGCCGACGAGGAACTCGACGGTCCCGGCGCCGACGTAGCCGGCCTCCTTGAGGATGGCCTTGGAGGAGGAGTACAGCTCGGCGACCTGCTCGTCCGACAGGAAGGGCGCGGGCGCCTCCTCGACCAGTTTCTGGTGCCGGCGCTGGAGGGAGCAGTCACGCGTCGAGACGACGACCACGTTGCCGTGGGTGTCGGCCAGGCACTGGGTCTCCACGTGCCGGGGCTTGTCCAGGTAGCGCTCGACGAAGCACTCGCCGCGGCCGAAGGCTGCGACGGCCTCGCGCACCGCGGAGTCGTACAGCTCGGGGACCTCTTCGAGCGTGCGGGCCACCTTCAGACCGCGGCCGCCGCCACCGAACGCGGCCTTGATCGCGATGGGCAGGCCGTGCTGCTCGGCGAAGGCGACGACCTCGTCCGAGCCGGAGACGGGGTCGGGGGTGCCGGCCACCAACGGGGCGCCGGCGCGCTGCGCGATGTGCCGGGCGGCGACCTTGTCACCGAGGTCGCGGATCGCCTGCGGCGGCGGGCCGATCCAGATCAGGTCCGCGTCGAGGACCGCCTGCGCGAACTCGGCGTTCTCCGACAGGAAGCCGTAGCCGGGGTGGACGGCGTCGGCACCGGACTCACGGGCCGCGTTCAGGACCTTGCCGATGTCCAGGTAGCTGCTCGCCGGTGTGTCACCGCCCAGGGCGAACGCCTCATCCGCGGCGCGGACATGCAGAGCGTCCCGGTCCGGGTCGGCGTATACGGCCACGCTCGCGATCCCGGCATCCCGGCAGGCCCGGGCAACGCGGACAGCGATTTCGCCACGATTGGCGATGAGCACCTTGCGCACGATTGAGGCTCCCTCCTTGAAACAAGCCGAGTTTAGGGACTGCCGACACGGCGCATCGACCCGTCCCCTGTGGTGAGCTTGCCCACACGGAGCGTGATACGAGGCCCGCTCGACCCGTGAAATCCCTTGTCGCACCTCGGTACGCAGGACTCCTCCGTAAAACCCTAGCCCTCTGGTGTGGTCAAGGTCTCTGTGAGAGCGTGCCGCGCGCCACGCCGTTTCTTTGTGGAGTCCCTACGAATGGCCCAATGATTCTTTGCCCCTGCCACAACCCTTGTCCCGCGGTTTACCCGTTAGTAGCGTTCACTGTGCCTCGAACGTACTTGGGGTGACGACAACATTGGTCGAGCGGTGGTCGAGAGTGGGTGGGGGCCGGTGGTACGCAGGCCGGTGGCATGGATCCTGGCGGTCGTCCTCTTCGTGGAGGCCTTCGGCGTAGCGGCGCTGAACTGGTTCCTGGGGATCGTCGCCGACCGCCAGAACATGTCCCTGGCCGGTATCGACCCGGACGCGATGTCCGTCTCCTCGAAGGTCGGCGGAGTCCTCTTCGGCCTCTACTTCCTGCTGTGCGCCCTGGTCGCCCTGCTGGTCGCGGTCCGCGACCGGGCCCCGGCCGGCCTCGGCCGCATCCTGCTGATCAGCGTGGCCGTGGTGCACGGACTGCTGGGCGCGTTCGCGTGGGCCATGCTGAGCAAGGCCGCGTTCGCGTTCATGGTGGTGGTGCTCGGCCTCGTGATCCTGCTTCTGATGACCTACGACCGCCTGGAGGGCCCCTCGGACGCGGCCCCGGCATCGGAGGGCCCCAAGGACCCGAAGGCCCCCGAGCAGCCCGACAGGGACCCGGCGCCGATCACTCCGCCCCCGGCTCCCAGTCCCTCCTGATCACGCCTCTTGGGGCGTCCACAACTCCGTGATGCCGACGCCCAGTTGGCCCAGCAGCCGGCGAACGAGCGGCAGGCTGATGCCGATCACGTTGCCGTGGTCGCCGTCGATGCCCTCGATGAACGGCGCCGAACGGCCGTCGAGGGTGAACGCCCCGGCGACGTAGAGGGGTTCGCCCGAGGCGACGTACGCGGCGATCTCGGCGTCGGTCGGCTCGCCGAAGCGGACCACGGTGGACGCGGTCGCCGACACGTACCGGCCGCTCGTCGTGTCGTAGACGCAGTGGCCGGTCTGGAGTGTGCCGGCCCGGCCGCGCATCGACTTCCAGCGGGCGGTGGCCTCCTCGGCGTCGGCGGGCTTGCCGAGGGCTTCGCCGTCGAGGTCGAGCACGGAGTCGCAGCCGATCACCAACGCGCCCTTGACCTCGGGCTTCGCCGCTACGACCGAGGCCTTCGCCTCGGCGAGGGCGCGCGCCAGTTCGGCCGGGGTGGGGGCGCTTACGGCGTCCTCGTCCACCCCGCTCACGATCACCTCGGGGTCCAGTCCCGCCTGGCGCAGCAGGCCCAGCCGGGCGGGGGACTGGGAGGCGAGCACGAGGCGGCGGCGCGGCTGATCTGTCATACGGCCAGGGTATCGGCGGCGCGTCGGCCGCTCGCCTCAGCCCGACAGTCCGATCACGATCATCGCCAGCACCATCGCCAGTGCCATGAGTATTCCGAGCCGCCGCAACATGACCTGCGTCTCCTGCAGTTCCTCGGGAGGCTCGTCATCGGGGTCGGACCACAACATGGCACCAGCGTGCGGCTTGGGTGGGGGAGGGCGCCTGAGTACGGGTACTTAAATCCTTGCGCGGGATTGTGGTGCTGTGCGCCCACGCGGCGGAGCCGCAAATCGACACAGCCCCGCGCCCCTTGAGTGGATCCTCTCAGCCGGGCCAGAAAGTGCGGGTCCATGCACTTGGCCCGGGGATGGGTAGCCGCGCCGTCGCGATCCTCGACGGGTCCGACCACGCGTCCCGCTGCCTCGGTGCGCCGGGCGGTGTTGTCGTCGCCGCCGCGGCGCGGGCCCTGACCACCGCCAGGGCGGCGGCCAGCTCCTCCGGGGTCGGGTTGCCCCTTACGACTTTGATGTTCATGGAGGCCGCTCCTCTACAGGGGGATGTTGCCGTGCTTCTTCGGGGGCAACGACTCGCGCTTGGTGCGGAGTTGGCGCAGGCCCCGGACCACGTGGCGGCGGGTGTCGGAGGGGAGGACGACCGCGTCGATGTAGCCGCGCTCGGCCGCGATGTAGGGGTTGAGGAGGGTGTCCTCGTACTCCTGGATGAGGCGGGCGCGCACCGCGTCCAGGTCCTCGCCGGCCGCCTCCGCCTCGGCGAGCGTGCGCCGGTGCAGGATGTTGACCGCGCCCTGGGCGCCCATGACGGCGATCTGGGCGGTCGGCCAGGCGAGGTTGAGGTCGGCGCCCAGGTGCTTGGAGCCCATGACGTCGTAGGCGCCGCCGAAGGCCTTGCGGGTGATGACCGTGATGAGCGGGACGGTCGCCTCCGCGTACGCGTAGATCAGCTTCGCGCCCCTGCGGATGATGCCGTAGTGCTCCTGGTCGACGCCCGGGAGGAAGCCGGGGACGTCCACGAAGGTGAGGACGGGGACGTTGAACGCGTCGCAGGTGCGGACGAAGCGTGCCGCCTTCTCGGACGCGTCGATGTCCAGGCAACCCGCGAACTGCATGGGCTGGTTGGCCACCACGCCTACCGGGCGGCCCTCGACCCGGCCGAAACCGGTGAGGATGTTCGGCGCGAACAGCGGCTGCGTCTCGAAGAACTCGGCGTCGTCCAGGACGTGTTCGATCACCGTGTGCATGTCGTACGGCTGGTTCGCGCTGTCCGGGACCAGGGTGTCCAGCTCGCGGTCCTCGTCCGTGACGGCGAGGTCCGCCTCCTCGGGGAACGCCGGGGGCTCGGACAGGTTGTTGGAGGGCAGGTACGACAGCAGCTGCTTGACGTACTCGATCGCGTCCTTCTCGTCGCCCGCCATGTGATGGGCCACGCCGGACACGGAGTTGTGGGTGCGCGCGCCGCCCAGCTCCTCGAAGCCGACGTCCTCGCCGGTGACCGTCTTGATGACGTCCGGTCCGGTGATGAACATGTGCGAGGTCTGGTCGACCATCACCGTGAAGTCGGTGATCGCGGGGGAGTAGACCGCGCCGCCCGCGCACGGGCCCACGACCAGGCTGATCTGCGGGATGACACCGCTCGCGTGGGTGTTGCGGCGGAAGATCTCGCCGTACGCGCCCAGGGATGCCACGCCCTCCTGGATGCGGGCGCCGCCGGAGTCGTTGATGCCGATGACCGGGCAGCCGGTCTTCAGCGCGAAGTCCATCACCTTGACGATCTTCTGGCCGTAGACCTCGCCGAGGGCGCCGCCGAAGACCGTGAAGTCCTGGGAGAACACGGCGATGGGGCGGCCGTCGACCGTGCCGTAGCCGGAGACGACACCGTCGCCGTAGGGGCGGTTCTGTTCCAGGCCGAAGTCCGTGGACCGGTGCCGGGTGAACTCGTCGAACTCGACGAAGGAGTCCTCGTCGAGGAGCAGCTCGATCCGCTCACGGGCCGTCAACTTGCCCTTGGCGTGCTGCTTTTCGACCGCTCGTTCCGAGCCCGCGTGCGTCGCCTCCTGGGTGCGGCGCCGAAGATCCGCGATCTTCCCGGCGGTGGTGTGGATGTCGATCTCTTGAGGCGCTTCCGGCTCGGACATCGGGATTACGGCTCCCTGCCTGCTCAAAAGGGGGGACGGTTACTCATTCGTAGAGTAGTGGCGGGCCTACCGATCGGCAGTGCGGCGTACAACACACCTAGGGTGGCTTGCATGACGCCGCGAGATGCCTCAGACGAGAACAGCAGTCGTTGGTCCGACCTGGACCGTCCACCGCTCAACGGCGCCGCGCTGCGCAAGGGCCTGGTGCGGGACGGCGGCCACGCGGGCCTCTACTGCGACATCGAGGTCGTCCAGCGCACCGGGTCCACCAACGCCGACCTCGTCGCCCGCGCAGTCGCGGGGGACGCCGACGAGGGTGCGGTGCTGGTCGCCGAGGAGCAGACCGCCGGGCGCGGGCGCCTCGACCGGCAGTGGACGGCACCGGCCCGTTCCGGGCTCTTCTTCTCCGTCCTGCTGAAGCCGGGCGACGTCCCCGTGTCCCGCTGGGGCTGGCTCCCGCTGCTCACCGGTGTCGCCGTCGCCACCGGCCTGGCCAGGTCGGCCGGCGTCGACACGGCACTCAAGTGGCCCAACGACCTGCTGGTGACTGTCGGTGGCGAGGAACGCAAGGCCGGCGGCATCCTCGCCGAGCGCGCCGGGGACGACGCCGTAGTCATCGGCGTCGGCATCAACGTCACCCTGCGCGAGGACGAGCTGCCCGTCCCCCAGGCCGCCTCCCTGGCCCTGGCCGGAGCCGTCGCCACGGACCGCGACCCCCTCCTGCGGGCGGTTCTGCGGTCTCTGGAGCACTGGTACGACAAGTGGCGCGCGGCAGGCGGCGACCCGGTGGAGAGCGGCCTCCAGGAGACCTACGCGGCCGGCTGCGCCACCCTCGGCCGGGTCGTGCGGGCCGAGCTGCCCGGGGACCGGTCGGTCACCGGGGAGGCCGTAGCGATCGACGGGGACGGGCGGCTGGTCCTCGCGACGGAGGACGGAGTGCAGGAGCCCGTGGGGGCGGGCGACATCGTGCACCTGCGCCCCGCGTGACCCCGACCGCTCTTGTGACAACTTTGTCCGCGTGACTCACGGAGTGAGCTGGCCCACACCTGCCGTAGCATTGGGCCCGGTCGATACCTGACCGTGGCAGATCGGAAGGGCAGCAGGCGTGACCGTCGACGACACGGGCTCCGGCGCGGACGCGGACGGCCGGGTGGACCCCGATGCCGCCGGTGGCCGGGCCGACCCCTATGCCGCCGATCCCGGCGAAGACCCCCTCGCGCTGCGCCTCGAAGGGCTCATCCTGGGCGCGGAGCGCCGCTACACCCCGTTCCAGGCGGCCCGTACCGCCGGTGTCTCCATGGAGCTGGCCACCCGCTTCTGGCGCGCCATGGGCTTCGCCGACGTCGGCCAGGCCAAGGCGTTCACGGAGGCGGACGTCCTCGCGCTGCGCCGCCTGGCCGGTCTCGTCGAGGCGGGGCTGCTGAGCGAGGCGATGGCCGTGCAGGTGGCCCGCTCCACCGGGCAGACCACCGCGAGGCTGGCCGGCTGGCAGATGGATTCGTTCCTGGAGGGCCTGACCGAGCCGCCCGAGCCCGGCATGTCCCGCACCGAGGTGACGTACCCGATCATCGAACTGCTGCTGCCCGAGCTGGAGGAGTTCCTCGTCTACGTCTGGCGGCGCCAGCTCGCCGCCTCGGCCGGCCGGGTCGTCCAGGCCAGTGACGACGAGGAGATGGTCGACCGGCGCCTGGCCGTGGGCTTCGCCGACCTGGTGGGCTTCACACGGCTGACCCGCCGCATGGAGGAAGAAGAACTCGGCGAGCTCGTCGAGGCCTTCGAGACCACCGCCGCCGACCTGGTGGCAGCGCGCGGCGGCCGGCTCATCAAGACCCTCGGCGACGAGGTCCTGTTCTCCGCCGACGACGCCGGGGTCGCCGCCGAGATCGCGCTGCGCCTGATCGAGACCATGGCCCACGACGAGACGATGCCCGAACTCCGCGTCGGCATCGCCTTCGGCACCGTCACGACCCGCATGGGCGACGTCTTCGGCACGACCGTCAACCTCGCCTCGCGGCTGACTTCGATAGCTCCCCGCGACGCCGTCCTCGTCGACAGCGCCTTCGCCGAGGAGCTCATCCGCAGCGGCGAGGCCCCCGCCTCCGAGGCGGAGGCGGCCGAGGCCGCGGCCACCGCCGAGAAGGAGGGCGAGGAGCCCCCGACGTACCGCTTCGCGCTCCAGCCGATGTGGCAGCGCCCGGTGCGCGGCCTGGGCGTGGTCGAACCCTGGCTGCTCACCCGCCGGGACTCCGCCCCGGCATAGCGCTGAGAGGCTCTGTCAGGGCGCGATCCCCAGCTGGCGCAGGATGCCGAGTTCGTCGGGCCGGTTCCAGCGCTCGACGATGTGGTCGTCCCGGACCCTGAAGATGTTGGTCCCGTGCAGGGTCAGGGGGCGGCCCCCGGCCGGGGCGGGCACTCCGAGCAGCTCACCGCGCTGTGTCCCGGCGGCGGTGAAGTGTTCGACGACCAGGTCGTCCTCGGCGATCATCAGGTCCGGCTCGCTGTGCCAGTCGGGACACGCCTCCCGGAACAGCGCGCCGGCGGTGCGGAAGCCTTCGCGGTCGCCGGGCCCGTTGAACGGGGGGTCGTGGTCGACGAAGTCCTCGGCGAGGTACTCGTCGACCGCGCCGAGGTCGCCCTTGGTGAACAGCGCGTCGATGAACGCGCGCACAAGGTCTTTGTTCTTGTCGAGGGCGGTGTCCGATGCGTTCATGCCTTCAGTCTCACGCCGCCCACAAACCGGCACAAACAGGAATGTCTCCTATCAATGGCGGTGGACCAGCGGATCCACGCAGAGCCCGATGATCGGCACGCACAGACCCGGCCGACTCGGCGCCGGGGCGGGGGAGTTGGCGGTTCGGCTCGGGGTCGGCGTGGGTGCCGGCTCCGGGGCCGCGCTCGCCGCGGGATCCAGGGGGCCCGGTGCGGCGGCCGAGGCCTGGGGCTGTGGAGTGCCGGGCGCCGTGGTCGTCCCCGTCCCCGTTCCCGTTCCCGTCCCCGGGACGGTCGTGGGTGCCGTCGTCGCGTACGGAGTCGGTACGACGCCGGAGGCGGTGGTCGGCGTCGCGCTCGCGCCGCCCATCACCGAGGTCGCGGAGGGGATCGCGGAGGGGATCGCCGTCGGGTCGGCGCTGATCGTGGCGGCGGCATTGGCCGGGTGCCCGGCGCTCTGCTCCGCGTCCGGGCTCGGTTCGGCCTCCGCCGTGCCCACCCCGCCGACCCCCGACTCGGGCGTCAGTCGTACGAGGCTCAGCACCCCGGCGGCCACGGCGAGGCCGCCGGCGGCGAGCAGGACCTTGCGGGGCCGGGGACGGCGGTGCCGGCCCCGGGGGAGGACGGGTGGCTCTACGTCTGCGGTGCCCTCGGCCCGCTCCGCCTTCGTGGTCGTCGTCACGATCTCTCCCCTGTCGTGTGGCGGACGCACGTTATGCGCTTCTCGGGGTGGTGTGGCGGGAGTTGGGCGGGATGTCACCCGAACGGGGAAGGTCCGTGCGATGATCGGGGCGAGTTCTGTTAACCCACGTTAACCAGGAGGGTGTCATGAGCGAGGAACGGTTCGGGGAGTTCGTGCTGGTGCGACGGCACGACCACGTCGCGGAACTCGTCCTGGACCGGCCCAAGGCCATGAACGCCGTCTCCACCGCGATGGCAGGCTCCATCGCCGCGGCCTGTACGGCGCTGGCGGCGGACCGGGACGTCCGCGTGACCGTGCTGACCTCCTCGCACGAGCGGGCCTTCTGCGTCGGCGCCGACCTGAAGGAGCGCAACTCGCTCACCGACGCGGAGCTCGTACGGCAGCGCCCGCTCGCCCGGGGCGCGTACACCGGCGTCCTGGAACTCCCGATGCCGACGATCGCCGCCGTGCACGGCTTCGCACTGGGCGGCGGCTTCGAACTCGCCCTGTCCTGCGACCTGATCGTGGCCGACGGCACGGCCGTGGTGGGGCTGCCGGAGGTGTCGGTGGGCGTCATCCCGGGCGGCGGCGGTACGCAGCTCCTGCCCCGCCGGGTGGGCGCCGCCCGGGCGGCCGAACTGATCTTCACCGCCCGGCGGTTGGAGGCGCCCGAGGCGGCGGAACTGGGGCTCGTCGACGTCCTGGTGGAGACCGGCCGGGACCGCGAGGAGGCGCTCGCGCTGGGTGCGCGCATCGCCGCGAACTCGCCCGTCGGGCTTCGAGCTGCCAAGCGGGCGCTGCGGCTCGGGCACGGCCTGGACCTGCGCGCGGGCCTTGAGGTCGAGGACGCGGCCTGGCGGTCGGTGGCGTTCTCGGGGGACCGGGCGGAGGGTGTGGCTGCGTTCAACGAGAAGCGGAAGCCTGAGTGGCCGGGGGAGTAGAGGGAGGGGTGCGATAGAGGCCCACCCGCCAACGCGGCCAGCACCAACCCCCTAGGGGTGCGGGGAACTGCGCGACCAGCCCCCACTGGACCCGCACCCGGCAGACAGCTCAAGGTTCATGACACCTGTTCGCCGCATCAATGTCCCGATATGCACCAAACCTCCCTAGCCTGGAGTGATGGGTGAGGACAGGCGGCTGGCTGCCGTGGTGGAGCTGGCGCAGGGGATGGCGGCGGCGCACACCCCGCGCGAGTCCTGGCGGGCGGCGGCGGCCGGGGCGTGCCGGGCGCTGGACGGGAGTTTCGCCGCGCTGTCGGTGTGGGAGCGGGA
>Ga0307511_10008734_pt1 | contig 10126 bp, 8 predicted proteins | sample 13_EM_MG_FD_200266 | JGI IMG/M metagenome (GOLD analysis project Ga0307511, IMG submission 200266) | Populus trichocarpa ectomycorrhiza microbial communities from riparian zone in the Pacific Northwest, United States - 13_EM | ecosystem: Host-associated > Plants > Roots > Unclassified | place... | reverse complement strand
CTGCAGCCATGACCGACGCCATCTCCCGGATGGTGATCAGTTCGTACTGTTTGCCGCGGAAATAGGGGTGATACATCGGACTAGGCCCAGGCCATTGCGTCCTTCAAGGACGTGTTCACGGCTGTGACCAAACGTGCGTGATCGAGCTTCCGAAGCGGGACTGACAGCGCTGCGGTATGAAGGGAATCAGGAAGTTGCGCCACGAGGTCGGACAAGCGCAACAGGTTGCGGGTCTTCCTGAGTACCTGAACCATGCTTTCGTGGGCATCGCACGCGTTCAGGTTGCCGAACAACTGCCTGAGCACAGCGCTCTGCTGAGTGTTTGGAACGACCGGGATCGAGATCCCACGCGCCTGAAGAATCAAGCGAGCCTCGCTGGTACGAATGGAGTCGAATATCGCTGTCGGAGAGGTGCGCTCCGGACGATTGGCGGCCTCTCGCAGTGTCGAGATTTGGTGGCGGCTGTTGAGCTGCAGAACGCCAATTTCCTCAGGCATTGATGTCATCACAGCATCGATATGAGTCTCTGCAGTGATGACGTACACGCGCGAGAAAACCGTGGTGTACGCGGCAATCTGTCGTTGAAGTCGGGTTAGGGAATCGCGTTCGGACTTCACCTCGTAGACGGTGGCAGTGCCGTTCAGGATGGCGAGATCCGCTTTGCATCCGCCAACGCGAAACTCATTCAACATAGACGCCGTGTGGAGGGAGTGTCGGCCAAGCAAGATCTTCTGGATGAGCGCGGCCTTGTACACGTACTCGTCGCGACAGCCTTTGCGCTTGAGAAGCTGAAATGCAGCATCGAAAAGAGTGTGAACACACCCCGAGGCTGGCAGGCGTGTAAACAGCTGAGAGTGTTTCGCCAACCTTGTGAAGAGCGGCGACCGCCCTCTTCTGGCCAGCTCACGGATGACGCTGGAGGAGAAGAGTCGGGACAGGGCCGCGAGTTGCGATGTTGCAAGTTCCGTCATGCGCATCCTTCCCCTCTATCAATTCTCATCGACAGCGCGAACTGTATATGAAGTCAGTTTCAGTTCCCACAAGAATCCAGTGCCCCATCATGCCAGATGGAGACAGATCGTCGTCGCTGTCACGATCTAGCCCAGTTCCATTTCGACCGCGCTGACAAGGCGCAGCAACATATGCAGCGTCGGTCGACGCAGTCATCGGTCCAGCAGTGAGGGATACGTCCGATCGATGTCGGCCGCATCCACGAGTTGCTCCTGTGAGAATCCAGCAGCGCTGCGAGGCGTACGCAGGACGGTGCCGAAGACTGCGGCGGGCGGGCGGGTACTTTCTTGGAGCGCGCCCTTCGCGGCGTCGAGGATGGTTACCACGCACAAGTCAGTCAGGTTTGGATTGTCGGCAGTCCTAGTCGCACCTATAGCGAGGTGGTTGTGGGCGGGTCCTGTACCGCATACATTCTTTCGTCGTGCTGCTGCGATTTCTAAAGAACCGCACGCGTCTTCGCGCGCCGCTCTTCGAACTCTTTGAGAATCGGCAGGTAAATGGTTGCACAGTTGCCATCCCAGCCCAACCGATCGTTCTTGATATCCGACTGCACTCGGCCAGACCACAGGCGGGTCGCATCACGGACGAACCGCCACGAACATTCCGGATTCCCCCGGTGAATCACCGACGTCTGCAGCCGTCGGTGCCACCAGTCACCCGCAGCAAACCAACGTCAGCCGCGGGAAACGTGGGCCGCGTGCACGAGCGCAAGCTGCGGATTGTTGAGCTTGCTCACCGCCCGCGAAACCGCAGTCGCCTGGCAACGCTGCGCCGCGGCGACGACTACCAGATCACGCGAGGAGACATCAGGACACACCTGGCGCGCGGCAACGGAGATCCGGCGATACAAAGAATTCACGCCGTTGGCCGTCGACAGGTTGAGATCGTCAAAGCGCACTGACACAGCGGGCGGATCAACACTGGGAGCCGCGGCGAAGGAAGTTGTGGCAACGGTCAGTGCGGCGAAGGCGCCTGCAACTGCCAGCGAGCGGCGGAACTGAGTCAGATTTGCGATCGCGGTGTTCATGTGGGTCTGCCTTTCGGGTACTGGTGGTTGATGTGCGTCGCCGTCGCCGGCGATGTGTGTATGAAACACCTTCAACCGACCCGGCGTCTGCGGGCCCGGATCGAGTTGGTCCCGCGTTTTGACGAGTTCGTACCAACGTGTTTCGCCTGCCAATGTCAAAAAGGACAGGCCACCGGGCCGTTGGAACAGCGCCGCAAACACCCTCGTCCGCCGGTTGCCGCGGATTCGTCCCTGAAAGCCACGAAATCGTCCCGGATATCACGTACCTTGCAGTTTTTGGGGCCCAGTGGGGTAACCTAGCCGCATTGCGGGAGAGTTACAGATGAACGCCGCCACCTCGAATCGGCCGATCGTATCGCCCGGCCATACCGACAGCCTGGCCGCGGGCCTGCGCGACTCGGTGGGCGCGGGCCTGAAGTTCTGGCCCCTGCTGGCCATCCTGACCACTTTCTGGATCTACGTGACGCTGTCGAACGTACTGTATGCGGGCAGCATGCAGGCGAGCATTGCCAGCATGACCCCGGGACGTTATTTCGCGCCATGGGATGAGCGTGTGTTGCAACACTTGTTCCTCTATCCCATCCTGATTCTGTGCATCCTTGGATCGCTGCGCGTCGGTTGGACTCCCATGTGGCGGACAGTGCCGCTGCAGATTGCGTTGGGCCTGTTGTTCTCGTTCATCGCTTCTCCACTGATGGTGCTCTCGGAATGGCTGATCGGCAGCATGGATGGCTGGCACCACTCCGACCATTACACCTGGTCCGAATTCCTCAAGGGCCCCGACTCGGCCTTGTGGCTCGCGGCTGCGACCAACTTCGAGCTGACATACGGGTTCTGCCTCGCGCTGGTCACGGGGTTCGGGCTGTACCAACGGTTCCGGGACTCGCAGGTCCGCTCGGCCGCCCTGGAGCGGGCACTGACATCCGCACATCTGGCCGCGCTGCGCATGCAGCTCTCGCCCCATACTCTTTTCAACCTGTTGCATACCATAAGGGGCCAGATCGGCTGGGACCCGGCCGCTGCGCAGTCAATGGTGGTGCAGCTCGGAGATCTGTTGCGGCGGCTGCTGACCGCGGGCGAGCGCGAATTCTCGTTGCTGACGGATGAGTTGCGGTTCGCGCGGTTATACCTGGAGCTGCAGCAGAAACGCTTTGCCGATCGACTGACCATCTGGATGGCCGATCTCGATGGCATACCGTCGCTGTGGGTACCGAGCCTGATTCTGCAGCCCCTCATCGAGAACGCGGTCGTCCACGGCCTGGCGGGCCACAACGGCGCCGTGGAGATCCGGGTCGAAGTCACAGTCTGCGGTGAGAACCTGCTGCTGCGGGTAATCAACACGATCGCCCCCAACTCCATGGCCGGCCACGACGGCATAGGACTGCGGAATGTCCGCGAGCGCCTGCAAGTCCAATTCGCCGAACGAGCCAGGTTCACGGCAGCCGCCGCCGACGCAACCAACTGGATCGCCGAAATCCGCATACCCTTGTTGCGCGACGGGGCGGAACTCGCGGCCGCCTGACCGCCGTCATGCTGGATGTAATCATCGTTGACGACGAGCCCACCGCGCGACGCACGCTGCGCGAATGTTGTGTGCGCGAGCCTGACCTGCGGATCATCGGCGAGTACGGCGACAGCCGCTCGGCGCTGGAAGCAATCCGCTCCCAGCCTCCCCACCTGTTGTTCCTGGATATCCAGATCGATTCACTGAATGGCGTGGGAATCGCCCGGGCGCTCGATCCGGATAAGCTGCCCCTGATTGTCTTCGTGACGGCCTACGATCAGTACGCGCTCGAGGCGTTTGAGGTCAGCGCGGTCGACTACCTGCTGAAGCCATTTGACGACGATCGGTTTCGAAAGACCCTCGAGCGTGTGCGGCGGCGGCGGGAAGCGGAAGGCGCTACCGAACGGCAGGCAGCACTGACCTCGGTTCTGGCTCAGATCGAGCGCAGCGTGCGCGCCCCCACCGAGAGTCGCCCGCGGATTCTCGCCGAGTCCGGCAGTCGCATGCACATGCTGGACGTCGGGCAGATCGAGTTGCTGGAAGCCGACAGAAATTACGTCAAGCTGACAGTCGGACGGGAAGTCTTCCTCGCGCGCAGCACGTTGCAATCCGCCGAGAAAACACTTCAGGCACAGCCGATGTTGCGTATAAGCCGGTCGTGCGTGGTGAATACGAACCACATACGCGAGATCAGCCGCACGCCCCGAGGGGACTTTATTCTCGTGCTCGCCGGCGGAACCACGGTCACCAGCAGCGAGGGGTACCGGGACGTCGTACGGGACTATCTGGAGCGCCTGAAGATCGGTCCCCAATAGAGAGTAGACCCCACCCATGGGCCCCGTGTATGTTTCGCGGCCCATGCCCTCCTCACCCAAACGCGGTCGCCTGTTCGTCATTGCTGCACCCTCGGGGGCGGGCAAGACTTCGCTCGTCAAGGCGCTCCTGCAACGCAAGCCCGAGCTGCACGTATCGATCTCATATACGACTCGAACGAAGCGCGCGACCGAGGAAGACGGCCGCGAGTACCATTTCGTGTCGGTCGGTGACTTCCAGCGCCTGCAGGAGCAAGGCCAATTTCTGGAATACGCCCAGGTATTCGACAACTTCTACGGGACCGGCCGACGTCCGGTAGAGACGGAGCTGGCGGGCGGAAACAACGTCGTCCTCGAAATCGACTGGCAGGGCGCGCAGCAAGTACGGAAGTCGTTGCCGGAGTGCGTAACCATATTCGTCCTGCCGCCGTCGCGCGTCTCCTTGGAGGAGCGCCTGAGAAACCGCCGCACGGACTCCGAGGAGGTCATCGCACGACGGCTCCGGGATGCCGTCGGGGACATGTCTCATTGGGAAGAATTTAATTACGTGGTTGTGAACGACGACTTTGAGAGAGCCGTCGGTGAGCTGGTCAGTATTGTGGACGGGAGGGGCGAGGCACTCGATGCGCATCGCACAGAGCTCACCGGGCTATTGAGCGGACTCTTGAGCGACTGACGGGCGTCCGAGTGGCCGGGGGGCGCCTGGCCCGCCCGCCCCTAGGCAGCCGGCCTGATCCGGCTACGCGTCCCCGCCGACTTTCGCGTATACTGAATGACCTTCTGCGTCCTATGGAGCCAAAACCTGGAACCATAGCGGCGTCTCCTTCAAAATTTTCTAGCGTGGCAAAGTCGTAAACATGGCCAGAATTACTGTCGAAGACTGCCTGGGCAACGTCGAAAATCTGTTCCAGCTCGTGCTGCTTGCAGCGCAGAGGGCCCGTCGCCTGGCAAACGGTTCCGAGCCAACGGTGGCTTGGGAGAACGACAAACCGACCGTGGTCGCCCTGCGAGAGATCGCGGCGGGCAACGTGACCGTCGAGATGCTGCGCGAACCCGAGCCGCCCGCCGAATCTCCAGTCCCGGAAATGGATGTCCAGTCCACCTTCCGCGCTCCGCAGTTCGGCCTCGGAGACTAACCCACCGGGCTACTGACCCATGGACTACGCGTCTTCGCTCCTGGGACTTCTCCCCGGCGGAAGGCGCACCCCGGGGCTGAAAGAGTTGCTTGCCTCGGTGGGAGCCTACCTTCCCGCGGAGCAGGTCGCCCGCATCCGCGAAGCCGCCGAATTCGGCGCTTCGGCACATAAAGGCCAGAAGCGCCTTTCCGGCGAACCCTATATCGCCCACCCCGTGGCGGCAGCGGCCATCCTCGCGGATCTGCGGCTCGATGGGGACACCATCGTGGCCGCAATACTCCACGACGTCATCGAAGACACCCCGACGCCCAAGGATCAACTGGCGGCGCGATTCGGGGCTGCGGTCGCGGAGCTCGTGGACGCAGTCACGAAGCTCGATCAGATCAAGTTCAAGAGCCGCGAGGAAGCGCAGGCGGAGTCGTTCCGCAAAATGCTGCTCGCGATGGTCCGCGATCTGCGGGTCATCCTCGTGAAGCTCGCCGATCGAATGCACAACATGCGGACGATCGAGGCGATGTCGACTCCGAGACGCCGGGCGATCGCCCGTGAGACGTTGGAGATCTACGCACCCATCGCCGAGCGCCTCGGCCTCTACAACATGAAGCTCGAGCTCGAAGATCTCGGCTTCAAGGCGCTGTACCCCCGCCGCTATCTCGTCCTCGAGCGCGCGCTGAAAAAGGCGCGCGGCAACCAGAAGGAATTTCTCAAGAAGATCGAGCAGCAGTTGAATGCCGCGTTGGTCAAGAATGAGATTGTGGCCAAGGTCGAGACGCGCGAGAAACATCTTTACAGCATCTACAAGAAGATGCGGCGCAAGCGAGCCATCCTCAACGAAATCGTGGACGTGTACGGCCTGCGGATCGTCGTTGACAGGTCGGACACGTGTTACCGGGCCCTCGGCATCGTGCATGCGGTATTCAAACCCATGCCGGGCAGATTCAAGGACTACATCGCCATTCCGCGGGTGAATGGCTATCAGTCGCTGCACACAACGTTGTTTGGACCTAACGGTGTGCCCATCGAAGCGCAGCTGCGCACGGAGGACATGCATCGGGTCGCCGAGTCGGGCATCGCCGCACACTGGAAGTATAAGGCCGGCGATGGCGCCGGCTCGATGCAGCAGGAGCGCACTCGCGAGTGGATCTCCAATCTCGTCGAGCTGCAGGAAGACGGCTCATCCGAGGAGTTCCTCGAGAGCGTCAAGGTCGACCTGTTTCCCGACAAGGTGTATGTGTTCACGCCGAAGGGCGAGATTTTGCGGCTGCCGAGCGGGGCGACGGTGGTCGACTTCGCGTATTCGGTGCATACCGATATCGGCAATCGGTGCGTCGCTGCCAAGGTCGACCGGCGGCTGACTCCGTTACGGACGGTCCTGCGCAACGGCCAGACTGTCGAGATCATCACCGCCAAGGGCGCGATGCCCAATCCGTCGTGGGTCAACTTTGTCGTCACGGCAAAGGCACGCAGCGCAATCCGCCACTATCTGAAGAGCTTGCGCCGCACCGAGGCGATAGCCCTCGGTCAGCGGCTCCTGAACCAGGCGCTGGGCGAGTTCAGGGTATCGCTCGACGATGTAACTCCTGAAGCGCAGACCGCGGTCCTCGGCGAGCTGGGCATGAAGGACCTGGACGAGTTGTACGAGAACATCGGGCTCGGCGAGCGGCTTGCGCCACTGGTTGCACGGCGGCTGCTGCCGGGTGCCCATACGGAGGACGGATCAGGCGCACTAGCCCCGCTTTCCATTGCCGGAACCGAGGGTCTGCTCGTCACGTACGCGCGGTGTTGCTTTCCGATTCCGGGGGACCCGATTTTCGCGTTCCTGTCAGCCGGGCGCGGTGTCGTGATTCATCGCGAGAACTGCGTCAACGTCGAGGATTACCGCAAGCATCCCGAGAAGTGGTTGCCGGTGACGTGGCAACCCGCATCCGATCGGCTGTTCAGCTCGGAGATCCGGGTGTATGCGGTCAACCGCACCGGAATGCTGGCCGCCGCCGCCGCCGCGATCGCGAATCTCGAGACCAACATTGACCGCGTCGCCATCGACGAGCACGGCAGCGATGCGGTTGTACTGATATTCGAGCTGCGAGTGCGTGACCGCGAGCATCTCGCCCGGATCATCCGTATCATCAGGCGCATGCCCGACGTGGTGCGCGTCGCTCGCTCACTTGCCGCGCACGCGCGCGATGCAGCACGGGACGAGCGGGAAGAGGCGGAAGAAAATGACGACCAGGAAGATACCGATAAATAGTCTTCTATAGTAGGAGAGATAACATGGGCCGGCAGATCATCCAGACCAACCGCGCGCCGCAGGCGATAGGTCCTTATTCCCAGGCAGTCCGGGCAGGCGACACCGTGTATCTGTCGGGCCAGATTCCCCTGGATCCGGAAACGATGCAGCTGGTCACAGGCGACATCGAAGCCGAGATCCGCCGCGTGTTTGAAAACCTGAAGGCTGTCGCGGAGGCGGCCGGCGGCTCGCTCGCGAACGCCGTGAAGGTGAACGTATTTCTGACGGACTTGTCACATTTTGTGAAGGTCAACGACATCATGGCAACCTACTGCACCGAGCCCTATCCGGCCCGCGCCGCGGTCGGGGTTGCTCAGTTGCCGCGCGGCGCGCGCGTCGAAATCGAGTGCGTTCTTTACCTGGGCTGACGGGCCCAGGTTATAGCGGGTCGGCTGAAGTGGCGGCTGTTAACGGTACGAAATTGGCGAGTCCCGCGCGGGGTGAGCAGCGGCCGGTTACGGCGATGCGCGGCGTCGGCTCTGCGCTCGCCGAGAAGCTGTTGCGACTCGGCGTCACACAGGTCCAGGACCTGTTGTTTGTGCTGCCGCTGCGCTACGAAGACCGGACCCGTGTTGAATTGATCGGCGCCCTGATTCCCGGCACACGTGCGGTGGTGGAAGGTGAGGTACAACTCACCGAGATCACGTTCCGGCGCCGGCGCCAGATGTTGTGCAAGATTTCCGATGGGTCTGGCTTCCTGACCCTGCGCTTTTTCTACTTTTCAGCGTCACAGCAGAATGGGCTCGCACGTGGCACCCGCATCCGCTGTTTTGGTGAGATCCGGCGGGGTCCATTTGGGCTGGAAATCGTCCATCCTGAGTACCGTCGTGTGGCCGAGGAGCCAGCGCCCCTCGAGGAGACCCTGACGCCGATCTACTCGACGACCGAAGGCGTACCGCAAAGCCGTCTGCGAGCGCTCATCGCTCAGGCCTCGAGCGAGTTGGAATCGGCTGGAGTGCGCGATTGGATCCCGGCGAAAGTCGTGGCAACGCTGGGGCTACCGTCGCTCGAGGATGCTCTCGCCTATGTGCATAATCCGCCACGGGAGGCGCAGATCGAAGTGTTGGCTGCCGGCTGTCACCCGGCGCAGCGACGCCTGGCATTCGAGGAGCTGCTCGCGCATCACTTGAGCCTCAAGCTCATCAAACACGAAGCCCAGACCGAGCCGGCAGCAGTGTTGGACGACAGCGAGAAACTCGCTCCGCGCTTCATCAGCTCACTGCCGTTTCCACTGACCAACGCTCAGTTGCGCGCGTTGCAGGACGTGAATGCGGATCTGTCTGTCAACCGACCCATGGTGCGATTGGTGCAGGGAGATGTGGGTTGCGGCAAGACGATCGTAGCGGCAGCCGCGGCGGCCCGAGCTGCCGGCAGCGGCATGCAGGTCGCGCTGATGGCACCGACCGAGCTATTGGCGGAGCAGCACTTCCGGAATTTCGACGCCTGGTTCAGGCCGCTGGGTCTGACTGTTGCGTTGGTTTCAGGATCGGTCCCTGCGCGAACCCGCCGGTCGGCGTTGGAGGCCATCGCCTCGGGTGAGATACGGATCGCGGTCGGGACGCATGCACTGTTCCAGGAAGGCATGGACTTCAAGAATCTCGCGCTCGTCATTGTTGATGAGCAACACCGCTTTGGAGTCCAGCAGCGCCTGCGGCTGCAGGAGAAGGGCCGCAAGGACGGGCGCTTTCCTCATCAGCTCATCATGACGGCAACCCCCATTCCGCGAACTCTGGCGATGACGGCGTATGCCGACCTCGATATCTCCGTTATTGACGAGTTGCCTCCCGGCCGGACCCCAATAAAGACAGTTGTGATTCCCGAGGAGAAGCGGGCAGCAGTCGTTGCGCGGATTGTCGAGGCGTGCCGCGAGGGTCGCCAGGCTTACTGGGTTTGCCCTCTGATTGAGGAGTCAGAGGAGCTTCGTTCGCAGGCCGCCGAAGAGACGGCTGCCGCGTTGGCCGAAGCTCTTCCGGGTGTGCGTGTGGGCATAGTCCATGGACGAATGAAGTCTTTGGAAAAAGACGCGGCAATGCTCGCGTTTAAGGACGGGAAGATTCAGTTGCTGGTCGCGACGACCGTAATCGAAGTCGGCGTGGACGTCCCCAACGCAACGCTGATGGTCATTGAGAACGCGGAGCGTATGGGTCTTGCGCAGCTTCACCAGCTCCGGGGGCGTGTTGGGCGCGGAACCAGCGCGAGCACTTGTGTGCTTTTGTACCGGGCTCCCTTATCGCAGCTTGCGCGGGAGCGACTAAAGGCCATCCGCGAAACCAGTGACGGGTTCGAGATCGCCCGCAAAGACCTGGAATTGCGTGGACCGGGCGAATTGCTCGGAACTCGTCAAACGGG
>Ga0307511_10008733_pt1 | contig 10126 bp, 8 predicted proteins | sample 13_EM_MG_FD_200266 | JGI IMG/M metagenome (GOLD analysis project Ga0307511, IMG submission 200266) | Populus trichocarpa ectomycorrhiza microbial communities from riparian zone in the Pacific Northwest, United States - 13_EM | ecosystem: Host-associated > Plants > Roots > Unclassified | place... | reverse complement strand
CAAACCTCGCCATCATAAACCATCTCGTAAACTCATCCTTAATAACCGCCACCCTCTCCTCCGCAAACTTAGACATAGGCCCTGGGTTTATGACTTGATAGTAATATGGCCCCTTCCTCAACCTGTTGGCTACAAGATTCAATATCGAGCTTTTGCCGCTGAGATGCGGTCCTGCGAGGAGCACAGAGCTACTCGCGACTAGATTCGTAACAATCGTATCAATGACCCCATCAACCCCAATAATCGGCGTCGACGGCGGGGATGGCGGGGTGAGTAAATGCTGCTCATACTTCAACGTTGGTGGGGTCGGAGTACGATTCGTCTCTGTGGACAGCTCGAGTGTGTATTTCCGCTCGATAGGGAGAAACCAATGGATGTGCTTATTCGGATTATTCTCCTTCCCTGCATCAGGAGTAGGTGACATCTCGAGCTTGACTAGCCCCCCAGCCCAAAGTGGGCAATCTGGGATATTCGGCAAGACTAGGCCATCAGTGATTGGGCCTTCTAAAAGTCCTTCCCCAGGAGAAGGTTGTTCTGGTGGGGAAATGCCAATATTTGATCCCGACCCAGAGACACCCGGGGCGGTAATCACGGCAAGATCTCGCTTTCGCTCACGCTTCCCCAGGACTTGGATTAATCTGCGGACACCCTCGTCCTTTTCCAAGGCTTTACTTTTAGATCCCCACTTCACCACCGTAGAGTCCCCGGGGGCGGGCTTAGCAAAGGGGTGGATCTTGACTTTGATGTTGATATTCTTTGACAGCTGCGGGCACGCTGGCTCAATGCGAATCATTGCGCCCACACGTCCAGGGATATCCAATGCGTTAGCCAGCACACGAGAGAGCGCGATATGCTTCATATCAGGAGCGTTTTCCCACGGCATAAGTTTCGCAATGATCCTCGTCGCGGGGAGTAAATCCGGGTTTGCCGCGTCCTGCTCTGGCACCGGTGGTCCCTGGTTTGGGTCTTGTGGTGGCGCAAGTCCTGGTGGACGCACAATCGTGACATTCACATACCCTGCCGTCCTTAGTGGTGGTGTCGCGAGGACCTCGGGGTCGAGGTACACCACAACTCCCTTTCCCCCGGACTTGATTTCTTCATCCAGCTCCCCTGCATCCTCTGTAGGTAGGCACACACCCCTGAAAAACATTCCTCCACCTTCGGCTGCCCCAGCCTCAGCCTTCTTCTTCCCAACTTTTCCACCAGCAGTAGATGTAGCTGATTTTGCAGTGGGTGCGGACTTTGATTGTCTCCGTTGGCGGGTCTTTGGAGCGACGATGACTTCTGCATCAGGGGAGATTTTGGCGAATTGTGCGGGGGAGTGGGCAGAGGTGATGAGTGCGTTTTCAGGTTCGACGCGAGTGACTTTGATGGAGGCGGTGGAGGTGGGGGAAAGGTAGATTGTTATGGGGTGGGAGAGGGTGAGGGCGCGGATTTGGGAGAGGAGGTTGAGTTCGAGGTAGGAGGCGTGGAGCTCGATTACTTTATAATATGGAAATTAGCTATTGCACGGATGGTAGGGAAGCATGGAGAGACGTACTTTCCCAGTCCGAGGGGGTTAGAGGCTCAATATGGACGGTGTGGGAGGTGGGAGGGTCGATGTGTATTGAGATGTGGATCTGGTTGAAGAGCCGTAGTTAGCCACCTGAACAGCTTCCACCTCGACTTCTCCTGTAGGCTTTCTCGCTCACCTTCACACCCTCGGTCAATCCCACTGTCCTGGCATACGCCGGGTCCATCTCAATGGCATTCTCCTCCCTCGTTGTCGCACCCCTCCCACTCGCCGGGGCGGCAGTCCTTCGCTTCGACTGCATCCCCGTCCATCCCGTGAACGCAGACCTGGTAGTCGTCAGGCCTGTTGTCTGGGAAGTAGCTTTCCATGACAGCTCTACAATGACATTCTGGTTAGGCTGCAGGATAAATTGTCAGCCAGAACTGCTCTCTCCCAGCTCCCTCCTTCCCTCAACCCAATCCCGGGGGGGTTATGGGGGGTCATACTGTATTCGATCCAACAAGGACGTTGACTAATGACCCGGGAAGGTTGACGAGACAGTTCTTCGTGGGATGGAGGACGATGATAGCGGGAGTCGTTGGTGCAGAGGGTGCCTTCCGCGGGGCAGAAGTGGTATGCGACATCGTAATGAGGGTTCGAGGGGTTGTCCGGACTCAGTTGCACATGCAAGGGGGGTGCACGGAATTGGATCTGATGGATGAGTCGGGAATGAAGTTCAAAAGTCGTAAAGGGACGATCAATAGGGTATACAGTATCTAAACCTGAAGAACCCCCGGTATAGTTGTAGAATATTTATGTCCGAGCTATGGAGCCCGACCTAATTGCTGAGCACGCCTGCGCAGTGGTATCGATCGCGACAATACGGCAATACGATAATACGGCAATACGATACGGGGCGACAGCTATTCCATGCACAGGGAGGGATGCATGTGCAGACAGATGGCGAATGGCTGGCCAGGGAATTGAGAAGAGCAAATCATAAGAAGAGATAGACAAGAGACAGCATGCAGCTTCAGCTCCAGACACGCCTGAGGTATGGGATAGTACACCCCGGCCACGGCAGAACATCGTATCCTTGTGCTCAGTCAGGCTCGGCCAGAGAGATCTGCTTCCGAGGCAAACATGAAACGCGGCGATATCACAAGGTACCCAGATCTGATAAAACGGGATAAAAGAGATAAAATGCTACCATATCAGTGACCATATTATAGGTTTCTACTAACTACAAAGTGATGTAAAGATGTTGCACTATTTAGATTGTTACTGTAAAGACGCAATACATGGGGTATATAACCGAAATCTTAATAAACATCAAAATGTCAGCTCCCACTCCCCATTCTCCCTCTCCACCACATACATTATATATCAAAGCAACGAAAATACATTTAGGAATATCCTCCGCCCCCAATTTTAGCGCACCCTCTTCAAACACCCTACCTACTAATACTTCCCCCCCTCACTGTATTCACCACCGCCTCTTCTGCATTCACCAAAGCATCACCCAGGTCCACTGTGTCAACGCCCATATCAACTGTATGGGCACCACTCTCCTTAACCTCTCCCAAAACTCTCCCGCACATATCCACCTCATCTCCAATCGTCCTCTGTCCATTTCCCCAAATAGGCATATACATCCACGTATAAGTAAACCAAATCGTTGCCCACAGGCCACCTTCTATTTTCTGTACCCACCCTGGGCTTATCCCAGTCTTCTTATCCGAAAACAAACTCTTGAAACTGAGGTATGCAGCTATCGGTAAGATCCACTGCACCAGGAACAGGAAAGCTCCGACTTTCTGCGGTCTTGTAGTGCGGCGGTACCCGTGCAGTGAGGAAAGGTAATTAATATAGGCTTGTGGGAGAGAATTCTCTTTCGCTCCAGTGACCAGGAGGTTCAGGTACCGTGGGGACGGCTGTGAGGTAGAAGTTGGGTTTGTCTTGGTTGGTGGGGCGCGGAGAGTATGTGCTTTGATGGTAGTAACTGGACCAGAAATGCCCTGCTCATCCACTTTGGGAAGCACATAGCAATCTACCTCGACGTCCTTGTATCCAGCACCCCCACCCTCGGTCCTGATGATTGTGGCGTAGTCCTCCTCAGTAACCTCATAGACCACACCAATTAGGGCATTTTTCCAGACTTCCCCACTACCGCTCGCTGCAAGTTGTTCAAGCTCGGCCATATACTCCTTCACAACATTCTCTGGTGTCCCTGCGGCTGTAATCCTTCTCTGTAGGTGCAATTGCTCCTCTGGAGCCACCTCCCGGATGTTTGCAAAACATGGCTCCCAGTAGGGTATTCCGTCGAGGTCGAACACTAAGACCTGCCCTGGACACAGAACATTGGTGGCTGACAGGGGTTTTATGCCACGGCGGCCCTTGAATGTAGATGCGGCGAGGTTGGAGCCGTAAGCGAGGTAGTAGAATGTTTTTTGCCCCGAGCTCTTTTGGAGCAAAGGTGTGGTTTCGTCAGGTTTACGTTTTTCGGTGGTCAACAAATCCCATAACTTCACTATGAGAGTTGATTGCTCTGACGCAGGCTTTTCTTCTACCGTCATGTTTGTGAAAAAAGAGCTTCGAGGAAGATGATATTGCCGTGGGTATATAAAAGAGAATGAAAGATCTTTGCGCCGTGCTTCTACCCAGGAGAAAATGAGGTTTCTATGCCCTGTTAGTTACTTATTAGATTAGACATCAGCTCTTATATATATTCCGCGTATGCCCCGGAAAGGGCCCATTTGTTAATCCGGGTCAATTAACCCTCTCCCGGTTTTTTGCCGATTTCTCAGCAAAACACCGGAGACGGAGCTTGATCTCTCCGCTGGGTTTCCTAAATAAATAAGCAAAAGTGTCAAGAGATCCCTGAAATCTTACGCACCGGGAGATTAGCGTCTCAAATTTCTGATGATTAATTCATTGGAGTATAAGACAGCTTGAATCTCATGTCGCAGTTGCTTTCCTAGAAGATCTAATCCCTGTATTCTCCGGAATGCGGAAGTATTGGAGGCCCGACGTCCCTGATTAGTCCACGTCCAGAATGACCTGCAGTACGAGTCATATGGAATGACATTTCCCAAGGATTTTGACACCCCCATAGAGTAAAGCTATTACTAGAAACCCCCAGCTATATGTGAGCAGTTGATGACATACAAATATGTATGGAGCAACCCAATGCTATACATATGTGGAGCTTGATATAGGTAGGTATGGGAGAATAACTGAAATTCTGCTCTACACAGATGGCCGACTGTAGCGTCTGTATCTTGATCAGCTACTGGAACAATTGACTTGGAAGGTTTCATGCTGGTAGGTGTATAAATGCAATACCATGACGGATAGCCCTGAGCTATTCTCCAGCACAGGGCGAGCGAACTTGAATACTCATTCGAGTCTTTGCGGAATGTAAAGAGTGTGTGAGCAAGAGAAAACGAACTCAAGCTGTGAAAGTAGCTCAGATTGACATTCGGGTGAGCAGCAGTGAGTACGTTATATTTCCTTGCTCGAGGCTGAGTACCTCATTGCGAAACAAACCTGAGCTCTGTGTACCCTCGGCTACAAATCGTCTAGCACTTAATAGGAAAAATGTGTTTGCAGGTAAGTAACGTGATGCGTGCAATCTTGGCGATCGCGTTCCCGTCACCGTGCAGCAACCGTACCTGGGCTTCACTTTTCGGAGATCAAACTTTGTTCCTCGCGAAACGTACCATGCTCGATTGCCCAATTATACACCCAAAATTCCATCAAGATGCGTCTCCAGGTACTGATATGCCCCACGGCCCAAGGGGCTGCGGAATACTCCTTCTTGGAGATCACACAGCCAACATTGACGCTCGAGGAATTGGCGGCGTCGATCGAAGCTAGGCACACAAGACTGTACCCTCATCAACCGTATGTAGTTTCATGCAATCCGCCTACAGACTCGAACAATCAAGATCTCTATTAGGTGGCAGCTGACTCTTGCACTTAGGCAGTTGATAATACATAAACTCCAAGATGTCGACTCCAATGATCTTGACCTCGAATATACAGTCGGTGATGTTTTCTCGGACAAATCGAAGGACAAAAGCTCGTCTGTCGTAAGAGTTATACGGTCTGTGCCAAATAGAGCAGGCTCAATTCCACCAGAGTCTGGCCTTCGTCCCCAACGGAAACATGGCCGAGAACGAGCACCTCTGGGATTTCACGGGAGGGGTGGTTCTCACTTATCACAGTCTTTCACACCAGGGGATGTATTGGATGAGACTATGCTGGACGGGGAACTGGAATCCGGTGAATCATTTCAGGAGAGGGAACGAAAGCGGCATAAGGTTTGCACCCAGCCCCGCTACACCAGCCTGAAACAAGGAAAACAGGTTTCATAGCCTTAGTTGAGGGTAACAATGTAGGGGTTGAATAATAGATGCTAATTCAACTTCATAGCCAATGCCTGAGGATGCAAATGATGAGGAAAGCTTGGATGGTCTGAGCTTCGAGCAACAGCGTGAAGGGAGCAGTGTTGAGGAGGTGGTACCAGAGAGCAGTTGCATTGGAGCCGAGAACAGCCTGGTATGGAGCACAGACGGCCACCAACCACCGAACCGAAGATTATTTGCAAGGCCAAGTAGCCCCATCCACGGCCGAAACCTTGCGTCTTCTCTTCACAAGGAAAAGGATCCGAATACTCCCGATTTCCGATTCACACGCACAAGGAAGAGTGTTGAAGCCCGGGTTGAAGTACTAGGCACTCAGGCTTCTCAACCTTTGCCGTTTCAAGAGAAGGGTACACCACACCCACGCCGCTTCCTCACCAATGATGCTCCTGCTATACTGAGTCCTGGTTCAAGTGTTTCCGCAAAGGAGGAGCAACTTACTTCGCCAGCTAGTACCCGAAGCCCACATTCCTCCCTACTTGCCCGCGAAGCGCCATATTCTGCAAGCACTCTCGATGATGTGCAGTCTACAAATAGCACGCAAGATACACCCAAGCAATCAGTACTGACCCAAGCACTTCCGCCAAAAGCCCATGCACAACCCCCCCAGCAAGCTCTAAGGCACCGGTCGTCGCAACCACAAGGTGCGAGTCAGGGTTTATCTGACATCGGCGCCAGTGGTGGTTACAATCTACCGCCACTAGATACGCCATCCACTCAACTTCTTATCGGTTTAGCTTCACAGGAGAGTGCAATAAAAAGCCCTCTCTCGGAGAAGACAACAGCTCAGAGCAAGCTGGCAATGGAAAGGGACGCTCGTGCTGCAGCTGCTGAGGCGCGGAGGCAGAAACAGTTGGAAGAATCAACAACGGACGAAGACATGGATGACGAAGAGGGCGAAGCCACTGATAGTGAAACAGAACAGCAAATGGAGGAAGAGCTCAAGAAAGCAGAGGAGAAAGCACGGAAAGTGAAAGAAGAGGAGGCGCGTAAAGCTAAAGAGGAAGAAGCACGGAGGGAGGAGGAGGAGAAAGCACAAGAGGAGGCACGTAAGGCCAAGGAGGAGGAAACACGAAAGAAGAAGGAAGAACTAGCGTGGAAAGTACAAGAGGAAGAACGAAAAGCTAAAGAAAAAAAGGCAAGAATGGACAAAGAGGAGGGGGAAACACGAATGAAGGAGCAGCAAGAAGCCGAAAAGGGAAAGGCAGAGGAAGCGTCGCAGAAAGCAGAAGAAGCTAAGGCTGCAGTTGAAGCCGAAAACAAGAAGGCTGCCAAAGCAGCAGAGAAGGAGGCTACTGAAAAGAAGAAAGCCGAAGCGATAGCAGAGAAACTCCGGAAGAAACAGGAGCAGGAAGAATTGAAGAGGATAGAGAAGGAGCGTAGGGCTAAGGGAAAGGCAGAAGAATCAGAGAGGAAGAAGCAAGAGAAGGCAGATAAGGGAAAAGTGAAAAGGAACGCAAAGAAGGCACCGGAGGATGCAGAGGAGAAATCTGCCGCAAACGAAGATCCCAAAGCCCCAGAGCCACCAGCATCTCAGGCTGGCAAGAGACAGCGGCCAACCCCGAATGAAAGACCATCAGCCGCTGAAGATGTGCCCCAGGGTAAGAAGCAGAAGACTACCACAGCGAAGCAAGCCAATAACCCTAAGGTTGATGATGCCCCCCGTAACCCAGACTTGCATCCACCGGCAACACCGAAAGTTAGTGCACTAAGAAAAACGTCACCAAACGGAACTCCCGCCGCCAAGGCCAGACGATCTGTTTCGTTCATGGACATGACTGCGTCAGTTTTGACCCCTCAAACCTCAAGTGCCTCAGAAGCTCCTGCAAATGTTTATCCAAAAACCCCTGTTCCACCTCCTGTATTCATTCCCGGTACCGTGCCGACGCTAGTTCCAACTACAAAACCCGCAGCAAAATCGAAGACGCCAATTCCCCTGCCTGATCTTCGGGCTACTATGAAAGTCACTACGAAAAAGGCAGCCCCTACAAAAACCAAGGCAGTGGAAACGAAGCCTGTAACAGCAAAAGGCAACAAGAGTAAACTCTCTCAAGAGGTAGTTGAAGAAAGCGAGCCGGAGTCAGATAATACACAGAAGCCGAACAAGCCTGCACAGAAAGCTGCCCCTCCTACGCAAGACCAGGCCGAAGCCGGAACGCAGAAGCAAGCCGCGGGCGCCAAGGTGACAGTATCGCAGGCCCAGGGAGACTCAGATATTGATATGGATTACGTGCCAGCAAACGAAGTTGCGCCCAAACGTGTTACGAGGGCGGTAGCAGGAGCAGTACTGCACGATCCCCTTCCAAAGCCGACACGTGGTAAAAAGGTAGCAGAGGTGGCAACACCCCCTCCGGCGTTTACCAACAAGCCTGTACACGACCCATGGGGCCTCTCGTCAACCAGTGAGGACGATGAGGAGGGCGAGAAGGAAGCTGGGCAAGGTAGAGCTCGGATCATGGTTTCGGAAATTAGAGAACGAGCCGTCGTAGTTCCCGAAGCAAATCCAATCACAAAGCCTAACACAAAATCATCGGCCTCTTCGGAAACTGGATCGGAAACCGATACCACTTCGCCCGATGATTCCGAGTCTGGGTCTGATGACGCATCCCCTCCCCCAAAGTCTACCCCTAGAGCTCCCTCACCGAAAGCTCAACAGATTGCCAATAGTATAACCAAAGCCCTAAGCAAGACAATCGCAAGCAATACCACAATACCGACGGCGTCACGGCAGATACCTCCTTCGAGCCAACCCGTAACCCCCTTCCTCCCGCCCAGCACCCAAAAGTATAAGTCACTTTCGCAATTAGCGGGTGAGGAGGATTATCCTGAGGTGTCCGAGGGGCTTTCTTCACAAGCCCCAAAGAAACGGGAGGCTGAGTCAGATAGTGACGACGAGGACGAGGAGGAATCGAGCTCGGAGTCGGGGAGTGGCAGTGACTCCGATAGTAGCAGTGGTGTGGATTTCATTCCCAATACTATGCGTGCCAGTAGAGCCAAATCTGCAGATAAGAAAAAGTCTAGCGGGAGGAACTCATTGGGAGGGTTCTTGAATAGAAGTAAGTTAGCAGTCTTTTCTAAGGTCCTTTCGTGGGTTTCTTGAGAGCTAGAAATTGGAGGCACCTAGTACGAAACTCTAGGGTATTGATCCTTATCGGATGAAAATAGCTACTGCGAATTTCCTTTATTGTACCTCCTAGCATGCCGTCCTTCCCCAGAGCGATTTCCGGTATTCGGCTTTTTTTCTTCTTGTTATGATCTTGATATTCCATTCTATCTACATTGCTTGGTGGTCGTTTACCCTGGCTACGAATATCTTACTTATAATTTTTAATTGCAGGGAAATCTTCACAGAGTACTAGATAGTTGGCCCGCTGCGGCATCTGATCCGCTCAAAGTGGCCGCCCTGATGCATCATTTGCGACCACGAAATTATTTTACAATTTGACATAGGTCCCTTTGCTCTTGAGGTGGCTATGGTGGGGTGCTCAGAGATATGGGATTAATTCATGTTTATACTTATCACATATCCATTCAGGGTTTTTGCTGAAAGTTTGTTTCTTTGTAATTTGGAGGCCAGTTTTATATTCTTGTGCTCCTCTGTGGGCCTTGTGGGCCTTGTGGATCTTTTAAGTGTCATAGTAGTCATGTTGCAGGTTTTTAGGGTGCATTTTACATACTTGTGAAGAAAGGGTGTACATATTGTTACCCTCAATACCATATACTGAATTATCTCGTGCCACCTCGAACAGAATCAGATGAGGCAGCCGTACTTACCCATCTCGCGACTACTTTCCCCTTGGAGTAGATGTCCGGACTGCCGAGTCTGTAGCCTTGTAGCCGAGCGACTACCGTATCTGGACGAAGCTTGAAAGGTGTCCGAATGAGGAAATTTGGGACTTCATGTCACTCTTGTTAACGTTCTCGATTCATATTTGCACCTCACATAAAGTACAAGGTAAAGGTACCGTCTTCAACTCCGAAATACAATGAAATAGTACGTATCGTCTATTAAACTATAGCTTCCAGTCTTTGATATCTCGGGTCTGGGCCAGCGCCCGACCCTGGGGCTTACCTCAGATTTTCAAATCCACCCAGTTCTGATATCAACTCTTTGATAACATTTATAGCTACATTGCCTCTATGATTAGTCTCGTATGATGCAGTTTGTGTGACAATAGATATGCTTTTGGCGCGTGGCGAGAGTCTC
>Ga0307511_10008732_pt1 | contig 10126 bp, 6 predicted proteins | sample 13_EM_MG_FD_200266 | JGI IMG/M metagenome (GOLD analysis project Ga0307511, IMG submission 200266) | Populus trichocarpa ectomycorrhiza microbial communities from riparian zone in the Pacific Northwest, United States - 13_EM | ecosystem: Host-associated > Plants > Roots > Unclassified | place... | reverse complement strand
GAAACTCAACTGTACTAGCTAGCAATAAGGGGTTGACAATTAAACATTCAATTTGTGGGAGAAAGTGTCAATGGTGTAGTGGGAAGTTTCAGTGATAACTGGATTTATAGGTTTGTTTATTTATTTATTTATTTTTAGAAGCACTCCATCTCATTTAGAAGGCCTAAACCCATATAATTGCGATTGCAGTACTGAGCCTAGTTACAAAAAGAACTCGGCCCCGGAGACAATAAGGGAATAAAGCCTAAACTAAGCCCAAAAAGGGAAGTCAAGCCCGGTCAATATCCATGCAATACCTCTGCCATTCTATCCAGGACCCAAAATGGAATAATCTAGAAACATCCTCAAAGTTGATCCACGTGGCCTGGTCCCATCCGTTGAATTCATCAAAATTCTTGGGCTTATTTTGAAATCCATGTTCCCATCTTCCTCTCAGCCTCCTCCTTCCACAATAGCAATGACCTCAAATGCCATGATCACCATTGTTAATCTATTATCAAATACGAGTCATAATCGACGAAGCAAGTGAATTTCTTCCTGTTGTTTTATGCTTAGTAAAATTGTTTATTCTATCAACAAGACCAATTGAATTTAGACTTAAGAAAATGAAATTTTATATTGATATAAAAGGAAAACAAATACAATGAACCAACTAAAAATTTGTTTGATAATTTGCTGAATTGCGATTGAAATTGTGTTTTATTTTAATTATAGTTTTGAAATTGTTTTATTAATCAATATATATTAGGATTTTACATGAATTTTACTAAAAACTCTCTCTTAAAATTTTAGTTATGAAAAAATTATAATTTATATCTTTTATTAAATCTATTTTTTCAAACTATAACAGCAAAATCTAACGCTAAACACACTAAATAAGTCATCGCAGTATATCACATTGGGATGGACAAGTAAAGTAAAACCACTAGCCAAGAAGATCGTGGGGGGGATGGGACCATTTTCTGTAATAATTTCCCCTCCTAAGTACACTAGCAAAACACTTCTCGTTATAGAGGCTGTGTGCATGTAAGTGCTGATCATGATCAACGCAGGCCGAGTGGGTTGAATAAAAAACACCAAGTACTTTTTGAACCGCAGGAACACTTGGAATCCACCATTATGAACCTAATTCGATTTTATTTTGCCCAAGTCCATTGAACATTAGAGATGAAAGGCTAATAAAATGGGGTAGCTAGAGGTCGAAAAGCAATTTAGAGACGCATAAAAGGACAAGGCCAAATCTACTTCTAACATCTGCATAGGCTACCTAGGAACTTTCCTGGCAAGTACAAATTACAACAGTCAAAAAAGAGCCTTCTCGACCATCGAATTCAAGACATGCAATATATATACAAGAATAAACCTGAATGCATATATAGCCACCAAGTTTGAACTCAAACCAGGCGTTTATAGTTTATAACAGGGCTCCTTTTCACTTCAAACACAAAATGGAAACATACCAAGGGGAGAAGAACACAAAGAAGCAAGAGAAAAGAAGAGAGAATGCGTATAGGGGAATTCGCAGGCGACCATGGGGTAAGTTTGCTGCTGAGATACGTGATCCGACAAGGAATGGAACACGTCGTTGGCTTGGAACATTTGACACAGCAGAGGAGGCGGCCCGGGCCTATGACCGAGCTGCCTTTGCCTTCCGGGGTCATTTAGCCATCCTCAACTTTCCGAACGAATACCAACATCAGGAAACAAACTCTACCATGTCATTTGCTTCTTCATCTTCATTCTCCACCGAGAATCCTTTGAGTTATGGCAATGAAGTTTCCTCGACTAATGGACAAGAAGTTATAGAGTTTGAGTATCTGGATAACAAATTGTTGGAGGAGCTGCTGGAAACAGATGATCACAGCAGGCAGCTTTAGACCCATTGATGATGAATACGTAAACTTTCAATGCAATTCTTTAATTTTGTCCATTTGTGTGAATCCAAAATGGAAATAACCAAATTCCCATTATTTATTTGTCTGTTTAATAACATTACACCCCGGAAGAAGAACAAAAAGAAAGGATTGAAATGAGGAAATTAAAGGAGAACATTGTTTAATTACCAACTTCTTTCCCTTCTTTCTTTTTTGATTTGATCGTAGAAATGTTAGTTTGATTTAATATGATGAATTACATGTGGATGGGCCGCTGTATTAAGCAGTTTTTTCAACTTCATGTATGTTTTTGTTTTTGAGGTTTCAAATTTTGATTCGAGTCTAAGCACTCTCCACACATACTTCATGTATGTTTTTGAATTTTCAGAACAAAAGAACTACTAAATTAAGGGTGATCAATGTTGGTCAAGAGATTATTTAATTAATTTTTTATACTTCATGTACTAATTAATTAGTTGGAACAAACTACAAGGACTTATTTATGATTAGCTACTTTACTTTAATTACTTTTTTAAAGTTCAATATAAATTAGTCCTTATAATTTATTAAAATGAATTGATTGGTCCCTTCTAGTATGAAAAATAACTTATTCGTAAATGTAGTTTTGTATCTATTAATAACTAAAGCTCTTCATCCTTTTCTTGCTAGTGAATTATGTTCTATCACAAATCTAGTGGTTTTTATTCCAAAAACCCTCTCAACTCAAAATTTTTAAAGTGTTTAATTGACATGCCATGCTTGAACATTAATGTGATGAGAGATTTGAGCTACGATTAACAGGTTTTTAGTCCCACCCTTCAAACCAAAGTGTTTCTCTTTAGGATTTTGGTTACATTACTTTATTAGAGTACGTACCCTAAATTAAATTGTCAGCGTTTAAAAAGAATCCTAAATTGCTATGATCTTGGAATGACGCAAAAGGATGATCTAATTTGAAACTGAAGCTTAGCTTTGTTGTTGTTGTTGCTGCTGCTGGTAATGACGTCCTGTGATTACGTTTGGCGACAAGGTTGAAGGTGGACTCGGTTCTTTAAACGACAGGACCACACCTGTGCAAAAACCACATCGATCAAAGGGGAGGCTAGATGCTTATGTTTCATGGTGAGGTCATGTTGCTTACGCTTATATTTTTCCATCATAGTTACGCTGTCCAATGCTTGTGTTTTGATTTTTTTATGGGCACCTCTTAATTACAATATGTTTTCACCTTCTATTGCTTATGTAACTTGACAGTAACCAATTCTTAAGCTTTTTTTGGTTTGTAGTGTCTCAGGCTTCTAATAAGAACATGCACTTGTGAGTTTTTGGCTGATTGTTGGTTTTAGATGGATAATTAAGTAATTTGCTTTTGCTTTTGTTTTTTTTTCATAAATGGGTGTACAAAGGGATATAGTTTGATGAGAAAAACTTTAATGAATTTACTTGGCTTTTTCACGGTTGATGATGGATTTAGCCTGTTCTTGGCGTGCCATGATCTTTAAAACAAAGTTCCATGGGTATTTGGAGCATCCTTTAATAACCAAGTTAACTCTTTTTATTTGTATAGTTGGGAGTAAAAATACCTCACCCTGACTTATCCATGGAAGAGCATGTGTGTTTAGAAGGAGGTATGATGGTTTTTTTCAATAAAAAAAATATATTTTTTATATTTAAAAAGTGTAGTTCCATCCAAACACGTTTCTTATCATAGAGTAACACCGCTATTAGAACCTATTTTTGTAAATATAACGGTTAGTTCTAACTTTATGTAATTTATCCATAAAGAAATCTCACGGCTAAAACAATGTTTTAATTGATCATGATATCGACTACTAAATTGAAGTAGCTTGAGAATATTTTATGCATGATTGAATGACATGTTAGTTTGAGAATGGAAAAAACGTTGTAAAGTTTGAAAATTTATAGAAAAAATCAGGACAAAATAGACTATGCAAAGGGCATGGACACCGATGGTTTCAGCCGCTTGGGTCTGGCCCTAACGTATTGGAATTATTTTTTTATATAAAAAATCGTGTAATGTCAAGTTTTATTAGGCTTTGACACATTGTGGCTAGAGGACCACGTATTCTATTTTATAATCGTAGCCTCCTGCTAGCTAGTGATGAGAGAGCATGGTGAGGATGGTGGCATATTCCATCAGGATTATTTTAGTTAGCTACGAACTTTCTTGGACTTCAATGCATAACGTTAATTTGGGTGGCTGGCCCTCCGTCTTAGTGGTGCCAAGAGATTTGCTAGTTTTGTTCTTCTTAGACCCCAAACAATCTTTAATATCAATTTAACCATCGAACTCTTAAGAATTCTTAACCCGTTTTTAAAGCATTTCATCTGTGTGAAATCCATATAGTTTAAGGATGGAATTGATATAAAAAATAGTTTAGGAGTAGAATCGATGCTGCCTTGACATATTGAGGATGCATTTGATGTTTGCCAAAGAAAAGAAGAAAAAAAAGAGGAATTGGAATTACCATATTCTGATTATTAATCTTACTTGTAATAGATACTGAAATTACATAGGAGTAGCCAATTTTTGTCTGGTCGGGGGGCACAAAATAAAAGCTTCTTAATTTCTAGAGGCGGGAAAGGCAGTCCTTTCCCTTCACACGAATATTCATTTGTGATTCGAAAGCAAGATTCACTCTGATATCTTACTATTTTCTTCCTCGAAATCAAGAAGATCCTCCAATAACTTATCATCCAAGTACTCAATCTCAAAGACTTCTTTTCCTCGTCCAATCCCACTTCTTTCTGCGTTCTGTGACATTGAGGAAGATGAAGCAGAGGATGATGACAATGGTGAAGACGAAATGGAAGATGAAGTTATATCAGAATCAACCTTAGTTTTAGGATATTCCCCAGGGAAGTTAAGGATTGCTAAAGGACCCTTCATTGAATATGCAGCTCCATCATAAGCCCTTGCAGCCTCTTCTGCTGTGTTAAAAGTCCCTAGCCATAACCTTGCTCCATGCCTTGTCGAATCACGTATCTCCGCTGCAAATTTCCCCCATGGCCGCCTCCTAACGCCTCTGTATCTGATTTCTTCTCCTTTCTGGTTGACCTTTCCTATATTAGGATGGTCCATCGTTGTCTAGATAGTTGAGTGAATTTGCAAGTGCTAATTGGCTTAAACTCCTAGCATTTATATGGCGTGGAAAATGCGCTTCACCAGAACAAATTAATAATAGGATTATTAATAATAAGCCATGGATGTGAACTTATTCAACTGCTAAAGATGCATATGATGGAGATAGATTTGTCAGTGAAAAGTATATGGGTGACGAAGCTGGTGATGGCTTGAGCTGATCAGAGGAGAGGACCCCTCCTCTTTCTTTCACTCTTGACATATCTATGTGTCAAGATCTCCTATTTATAAATGAGGTTTGCGGGTCAAGTCAAGTAGATTTTGTTCAATCCATTGGTCTCTCAGCTTATTCAGGTGTTTTTACCCCTTTCCGAGAGCTAATTTATCATTGTTTCTTAATAAATTGTCTAAATCGGTGAGAATAGAATAAGATAGCATAAAACAGATTCTGCTTTCTGAGTATTTCAGGGATAGAAAAAACAATAATTCTATAAAATAAAATAAAAGGAGTTAAATTTGACTTATTTCTCATTGGGCTACAATTTAAACCAGGAAAGTTAATTGCAGTGAGGTCATATGTGATTGCGTTTGCCGGATTCGTCATGCTTATGTTGTAAATTGGCGAGCAGGGTGCTTAAGTTTCCTTCATGGGGCTGGAATTGCATAAAATAAGATCCCCATGGCATGGACTGGATTCAGGGTTTAAAGAAGGAAAATTATTAAAATTGGACGTGTGAGGATGCGATTTCAGAGATGACATGAGATGGCTTAGCTTAACACTATGGCGTCATCTTTATGAGTTGATCATGAGGTCATTTGGACCCTGATTGCACATTGATTTGGGCATCATAGTGACGCATCGATCAATTGCTTTGGTCACATGACAGTAACCATGATCCATGAAATCAATTAACTAGAGATACTTCTTTGCTTCAGCATTCTTTCACGCTTTTGAGGAAGAGCTAGCTCGCACGTTTTTTGATTGTGTTTTGATGGTGGTGGTGCCTGGATTCATGTCCCAAAGCCACCATTTAGTTCCGAATGAGTTAAAATGAGGATTTGGCACTTTCTACGGATAATGACTACTTGATTTGCTTGTCGACATGGAGATTACTGATGAATTATTGGATTTAATTTGTCACATGGATGGCTGAAGCACTCGGCTCGTTCATTCCGAGATCAGCAGCACCATTAAAAAGAAATTAAGCATTGTTTTAAGTTTTAACCCACTTGATGAGAATCCAACCGAGGATGACAAGTGATTTAGCATCGTTGACATAATACAATTCTTGCGTCAAAAGCTCTCCGAAAGCGTACGGGCACTCATCCATCTTGTTTATTACTATGACACAAGAGGTTGGGTATTTTTCCTTTATAACGAATTTCGGAACTCTCTTTTTTTTTTTTTTTACATACTATCACTCATCAATTTTATTTTTTTAAAGTACAGTTTAATAAAAGTCTAAGGTGAAACTGTAATTTTTTAAGAAGTTGTAATTGGAAAGTGCGGTATTTTAAAACAAATGGTTAAAATAGGCTGATATAAATCTCTAGCAAAAAAATAAATAAATACAATAATATTAAAAAAATCATCAACAATAATCAAAATAGGCTACATGTACTGTTAAAAAATAACGGGTCTCATTCATTCATTTTTTTTTTCTCTCTTTTTTTTTAGAATTTTTGTCAATTCATTTTAACTATTTATTTAAAATATTACATTTCTCAACTTCTTAAAAGATTATAGTTTTCACCCGTGATTTTTATCAAATTGTGCTATTGTAACAATAAAATAAATGGGCTAATTTAAAAAAAAAAACCTTAATGTTAACTTGAAAGCAAAAGAAAACTATTTTAAAAAAATGAGCTAATTAAAAAAATTGTGCTATTGCTAGCCCGTGATGATAGTAATAAATAATATAGAAATGATAAGAAAAATAGGATTATTTTAATCATGGTGGCGATGGTAGTCTATCTAGGCTGACAATCGGAACAGGGGCTAGGAGGAGAAAGGAATTTCATGAATTTTATATACCTATCAAATTTGTTGGACTTAATCTCAAATTCAATGGTGTATAGTAACTGTAACAGTTGTTGCCACCTGCAAGTTAGAGTAGCTAAATAAATTAGATGGGACGGCGACTTTATGTTTAATTAACTAATTAATTAATTAATTAAGGTTTAAATTCAGGTTAATGATCAAGTTGCAGCCAATTCAGTGTTTTGATAATATTTAAGTATCATTTCTTAGTGGAATATATTAATTAACGGTGGATTGGTGGTCCGGACAAGATGTCACTGCTTTTGCTTTTAATAAAACCACCATCAAAGCTCTTTTGTCTTGCATGGAGGGGTGGCGGTGATAGGCTTAATAAGACTAATATGGTGGAGCTTCAGTGCTATAATCTCACATAACGGGCCACCAAGAAAGCTCCAAGAGGAAGGATCGAAGTATCACCGAAAAGTTGGATTTTCTTGTAAAAATTGGCATTTGCTCAGTTTTGTTGTCCTAAATACGAAATCACCAAAGCGGCCCTTATAACACTCCCCAGATTCATATATTTGAGACGTACTGATTCGGTCAAGCCCACACATTATTTGACCAAAAAAGCCCAGTTGTAGGTGTGTTTAAATCATACGAAGATGCAAGTGGAGTTCAGCTCGTTTAAAGTTGGAAATAACTCATTAATTTTAATGATGGTTTTAAAAAATATCTAAACCTCGTAATGAGTAATGGTCTCTGTAATAGAAAACTTGCAAATTAATCCTTAATAGATAATTTTTAGATCCAACTTCGAAATGTTTGAATAATTACAGCTTGATCTCAATATATTCATTAGTCCTCCAAAAAAACAATTCTTGTCCCAAACCCAAGGATAAAGTTTTCAAGAAGTTGTTATCAACTAATACAATAACATCTTATTGCAAAAGGTATAAAACGATTCTCCAACTTGATTTATATAAAATACATTTGTTTCTTTCTCTTGTTCAAATATTGATGGTGCCTTCGAAAGTTGAGGATTGCCCAGAGAAGATGTCGGAAACCAATCTCAGGCCAAAAGGCAGAAGGAAAATACAAGTAAGTGCATGTAGTCTGCCAAAGAAGAAAGTAGCTCAATCGAGTATCACCAGAGGTACGGATTAGGATATCAGGTTCAGCTGCAATTGCCATAGTGTACATGTTCTTGTCAACATCGGTAACTTTTACGAAGCTCTCTCCGTCATTCTTCTCATTTTCCTCAGGTTCTGCACTTTCATTCAGTACAATAATTCCACCCCATTTTTCTCTGCAAGATTCTTGAACAGCATGTACAATCACATTGGTGGAAGTGTAGGCAATACAGACGATCAATAATAGCTTGGAGTTATGAGCAGTGGCCAGCATGGCATTTTCCGCTGCCAATCTAACAGGTTCACTCAAGAGTTTAAGGTTCCCTTGAAAGTAGACTCTAATTCCATAGCGACTGACAAGGCTATCTTCCTTCATCAATCCTTCAACGTGTTCTAGAAATGAATCCATCAAAGGTTGAATCCCATCAGGACGTTGTTTGAAATTATCAATGCTGAAGGCATAGAATGTTGCACATCTTACTCCCTACTCATAGCAATATTTGACACAGGAAAGGAGAGCCAATAAACCAAACTTGTAGCCAGCTGCTTCTGCTAAATTATGTTTCCAGGCAAACCTCCGGTACGTTCCCATCCATGATAAATGCAATGTGATTTGGCAAAGGGCCTACAGAAATGATATGAATCATACTTTTTCTCAGGAAACTAACCAACTTGCCCAAGATCTCAATTGCTTTATCTTTACTAGTGTTCTTCATCCCAAAATCTCTAGAATTTTAACCATAATGTGCCTGTTTTCATGAAGAAACCCAGGATGAACCAGTTGTATGGAACTACTAGTATGCTTGTGTTTGTCTAGTGTTCTCATGCTCGAATTGGGATTGACATGGAAAACGGCTCACTAGACCATTGGGTTGACTCGTGGTCCATTGGGTAAAACCATAGGTCACATATCAATATTTTTATTAAAACCATATTATTTTGTTTTCTTTTTTTTATATATAAAAAAAATCTGGTGTCGATCTTGTCAGGTTTAGACCAGGTTTTGCTGCGACAATTGAGTCAATAGAAACATGATCAGGTCAACTGAATTTCATCGGATTAATTACTTATCTGGTTCAATTAAAATCTCAGTTTAGATCAAGCTTCGAGTAAACCTACAAGACTAAAACGAGTTTAACAATAATATCATAAACAACAATTGCAAATAGCATTTGAATTTGTTCTATAGAAGCAATCAAAATAGTAATGAGGTAAAAACAAACAGGGTCAGCACATGTTTAAATGCTCCGGGGATATGAAGCAGTGTGCATCCCATGCTCTGTGAAATCAAAATCTATTGACCTGAATAATTCAAATGTTATTGGAAAATTGTGTTTTGATAACAAGAAGATAAATTAGAGCTTCCCTCTTTTATTGGTCTCGAGGCACAAAAAAATCCGGATCAATCCTGGATGAATGTTTATCAAAATTTTAAATCACGTTAAGATATCAAAATCAAAATTCAAACTCAATAGAACTAAATTCAAACCCAAAAATATCAGACAGTAGCTTATCATTATTTCAGATGTTGAATCACAGTCCAACCCATTTCATACAAGAAATTATCGCATTAATTCTGCTTTCTCACAGCGTTTAGGTACACTCAAACTTCATACATTATGATACATTTGACATGATACAAACTTGAGATTGGTTTATTGAGATTCCCAATAGTTGACATACCAATCTGTACGATTGCCTTGTTGCATCAATCACAGGTTATGCTTGCAACTTGAAAGGCTCCAGTACAACTTCACTGTTGCCTTTCTCATTCATGTAGTTGGAAAAAAACTCTGTGAACTCAAAGGCTCTATATAGTGGGCGATTGCCCGCTTTAATAAGTTCCCTGGCAGGTTCGACAATGCTGTCACGACTAGGACTGACAAAGAAGGCAGCACTTGTCCTAGCATCCTTCGAATTTGTCACTGCTCGATGTTCGGCACCTTTTAGCTTGTTGTTACTGATAATCTATGACAGGAATTAGCCAGCATTCTTCAGCTTAATTATACCCAAACATTTCAAGAACTTTACAGTAGCG
>Ga0307511_10008731_pt1 | contig 10126 bp, 10 predicted proteins | sample 13_EM_MG_FD_200266 | JGI IMG/M metagenome (GOLD analysis project Ga0307511, IMG submission 200266) | Populus trichocarpa ectomycorrhiza microbial communities from riparian zone in the Pacific Northwest, United States - 13_EM | ecosystem: Host-associated > Plants > Roots > Unclassified | place... | reverse complement strand
CAGGCTTCAACGCAGACGATGGCGCATCCCTTCTTATGGCCTTCCGTGGATTACAAGCGGAGACCGTCGAACACGGACAATTACATGAGGCGGTGTCAAACGAACTGCATACCCTTGTTGCCGAACCGTTTCAGGCTTGGACGGAGGAGTACAAGGTTTGTGCCAGAATCCCCATTCCTCCAATCTTGTGACCGACCACGAACATTAGACGAGGCTTGGACAAGCGAAAGAACAGGCCCTGCAAGGATGGATCGGCGATTTCGAAGAAAACCGTGTTCATGTACGCAGAGTCCGCCGAACCCATTCACCACCCGACTGAATCCACAACAGGTCGAACGTTTGAGACAAGATTACATCGAGAAATCGCGCCTCGCCGACGAAGCCGAGGATGAGTATGCATCCCCCTTCCCCATCACCTCCCTGCCTCCCTAATACGTTCTCTCCAGCGCCCGCTTCGTCTCTAATGAAGTCGCAGAGAGATATACATCACCGGGCTCCAGCCCTCGCGACCTAGCCCATGATGTCCGCAAGACACCTGCCCGTCAGCCCACGCTCTCTGAGCGTGTCACTCAGCGCTTACGTGGTTTAGGAAGGACTGCCGCTTCGGCGATTGCGGATGGCAAGCCGCCAGCTCCGCCCCTTCAAGTCTTTGACGCTGGAGACGAAAAGTCGCCCAACCCCGAACCGCGCTTGGACAAAGGAAAGGCCAAGGCAACAGAAGCAGAGCTCAACGCATCTCCTCCACCGTTATCCCCTCCTCTGCCGCCAAAGTTGACCGTAACTACCTCCGAGCCGGAGTCTGAGGCGGGAAGCCAGAAAGTGCTTCTTGCCGGCTTACCATTTACGCACTCACAAATTTCGGCGTTTTTGTCACGTGCGAAGGCTGAGATGCCACTCCGCCCTGTGAGGTTCCCGATCCTAGGAGAGTACCAAGAATGTTTCACTGGGGAAGATTTTGTTGGTTGGCTGTTGGAAAACGTCCCAGACCTCCAGAAGGACCTCGATATTGTTATTGTCGCCGCAAGGGAACTCACGGAGCGCGAGGACTTGTTGAGGAGACTTGGAGAATTCGGAAACAAATTTGACAACGCCGATGACGCCTTCTACCAATTTAGGCCGAAGGTACTCTACATTCTTCCCGGACCATAGAGTCGTGCTAACGTCGGTTCGGTCAGGCTTTCACACTCGGTCAACCACCATCAACCCAGGCTGCGAAAAAGTCCCCCGTTGCTGCATCACCCTTGGAGCGTATTGCTCCAGAAATTGCGAAGACTTCCGGCACACTCGTGGATATCGTGAGCAAAGCGTGGGCCTCAAGCGCAGAGCCCCCCTTTATCCGACGCAGGAGGGAAGCAACGAATGCCGAGACCGAGTACCGCAAAGCTGTTCGGTCTCTGGACCTCCACAGGCTGAAGTTGGAGGAGAGGATCGAAGAAAGTTTGAAAGCTTTGCAAACCTGGGAGTCCGACAGATTGCACGCCGTGAAGAGTGGTACGCGAGACCTTGATCGATCCCCCCCCCACTCTGAGTAGCTCTGACGCACGTTAAAGTCCTCCTCCAGTATCAAGGTTCGATTGCCAACCTCCGCAAGAGTTACGAAACGTCTGCGGACAGATCTTCAACCCTCATCAGCGCATACAACCCAGACTCTGACCTCAAGGCACTCATTGAGAGGTACCGGACCGGACCATTCCGTCCGAAAGCTTGTGTGTTCGAGTCTGTCACGCACGAGGAAGGGGATGTCGTCTTTGGCATCGACCTCAGGAAGTGGGCCGAGGGTGGGTGGAGCAGTGATGAGGTTAGGAGGGACACCTTGCCTCCCGTCCTCACAACCCTCCTGAATGCCTTGAACACCCGATATGGCAAAATCTCCGATGATTCCGGTCAGTGTAAACCTCTCGTCCGAGTTCAGCGAAACGGCTAACCGTCCTCGCGCTCCAGCCAAACGGAAGACATGGATATACGAAGTGCCTCTGAATGCAGTTCATCACCTCAGAGAGACATTGAACTCCGTACCAGATGGGCAAGACATCCCGGAAGACGTCCTGGAGAAGTATGATGCGCCGGTTCTAGCCGCTGCGTTGAAGTTGTGGTTACTCGAACTTGAGCCACCGTTGGGACTTTATGACGCCTGGGACGAGTTTAGGAAGATATATCCCTCTAGTAAGTTGCCTTGCCTGCGGAGGTTCGCGGTCCTGCTGATCATCCCTGCCCTCAGTTGGTTCCTCAACAAAGGCCGAACAATCACAAGAACAGCGCTTCGAGGCAGTCGCTGCGGCGTTACTGAAGTTCCCCAAGGTCCACCTGTCGGTATTGGACGCGGTCCTTCGACACCTCAAGTAGTACGTATCCAGTATCTCCTTTCCCTCCTAACCGTTGCTCACCCCTGGGTATAGCCTCGTCGACAATACCAAGACGGAAGAGAAGAACGAGGTATACGTCTCTAAGCTAGCTCTGGCTGTCGGGAGAGGCATCCTGAGGCCGAAGTTCGAGAACGAGAGGTCAATCCAAGACCGGCACGCCACCAGTGAGCCTCGTATCCTCCTGGGCTAGACAACTCACCCACTCTTTGACCCTAGTGTTGTTCATCGATCTTATTCAGTATTACGATCGCTTGTTGCCCCCAACACTTGCTAAGAAGAAACGAGAATCTGAGCGTAGAATTCCTCAGCGCAAGCGGACCGCCATGATCGACATGCGGATGAGGCGCAGCAATATTGGCGATGTCACTGACCTGAAGGAGGCCATCGTCCAACAGAACACTCGTCGAACAGGACCGGGTTCTCGCTCCAGTGTTTCGACCACGACGGGACCTCCAGAATCCGTAAAGGCCCTAACCTCCGGACAGGACAACAAACCTAATGTTCCGGCCATCTTGAGAGTCGGCGGTGGAGCAACCATCCCATCCCCTGTTCCCCCCCCTCCGCCTGTCGTTTCTCCGGCCCCCACTCCACAATTCGTTCCGCCTCCACCTCCACCTCCCCTCGAGGCGCAAGCTCAGTTTGCGTCTCCCCCTCCACCCCCCGGATTCGTTCCACCGCCTCCACCACTTTCGGCTGAAACCGAGGATGTCTCATTCCCTCAGCCTCAGCCGTCGTACTCGGATAACATTCCCGCTCCTCAAGGTTACGTTCCTCCACCGATGCCAACTTTCAAGGACGGACCCGAACCTAGTCCCTCCCCGAAGACATCCCCTACCTTCCCTTCTAACCCACCATCCAGGAGCTCGTCTCCTGCCATTGGTGGAAACAACCGACCGGGTGCACCGCAGAGAACCTCGTCGTCAGGGCTGAGGGGTCCCCGCACCGGTGGCGTCACCAGGGGTCCAAGGGCTTCTGGAGTCCCTCCCGCTCCTGGAAGGAGGGAATCGTATGGCCAACAATTCAGACCCCAGACCCCACCCTCCCCGAACAGTAACAACGTAAGGGGAGGATCCAGACCCGGCTCAAGGGGCCCCTATAATCCATCTGCACACAGGAGGAGCGGGAGTGGTTCTTCGTTCACTAGGAGGACTATGGCTTCTGACGCTGAGGTAAATTGATGACGTCCCCTCCCTGGAAACGGGGTTCCCTGAGAACGCTGAATTGATGTTTTCCCCTTTTCCTCCCCCCTCCCCCCCTCTCTGAACCGTAGGACGATATCCTGTAAATATAACGAAGGAACCCCTGTGTGTCGTGATTTTGTATTGATAGATGTGTGCGCTGTGTTGTACCGGCTATAACTTGGCTTATGCGTCTCTTCTGTGTTTTGGATGGTTGTAGGACTCGCTGAAGGAGTAGAATAAGAGGTGATATATCAAACCTTCTCTTATTATATGGTTCTCTAGGTTATGACTATGATTATGTTACGACCGTCATTCTCGCACAAACAGGATGCTTGGGCGAAGGTAGGGATTTATAATTAGAGGTTCACAATCGATAAATGCTGGCTGGACAACGGTCACACATACCACGAACACAGTTCATTCATAGCTGCTGCATGTCGAGGACAGCCAAAACTGCAGATCCGGCACGAGTCTGACTCTAGATTCGCAGATAATGGAGGCATTTGAATGGGACGCTCAAAACGACAATGTGACGAAAGGTGACAAATCCGGGATACGGTCAGACGGCGAGAACGGTTCGTGATTTTTGCGGACCCCAGTCCCAGTGAAGGGGGGGACGAGAGGAAAGTGGCTGATTGTGACTTCAGGTGGGGCAACGGATTGGGTAGGCTGTAAAGTACTGCCAGTGACGATCCGCAAATGGTCCTTGGGGTTGTCAGCGGTTGATACGCCGTTCGCGGAAACTCTTCATCAGAGGAGGGGTGCGTTCTGACTCTTAGGCGTTACTCTCACTTTGCACAATGTGACTCCATCCATTTCTTGCCTCCAAGGGTGTGGCAGCGACAGTAGGCGTACGCGTGATACGCTCCCGGAGGCGGCGCGGTTGTGCGAACAAGTAAAGGAAGATATCAACGCATTGGAGGACGGGCGGGTACAGTCACACTACCAGGCCTGAACGCACATGGAACCTACTAATCTTCGATGAGGTGCGCACCCCCTTTGTCGATAATGACGCGAACCCTATCGCCTGTATCTGCATTCTTGAACTGATAGATTCTCAGCATCACGAGCTGAACCGACCATGACCAGGTACTCACAATCAACTCTCTGGTCCTGCGGAGAGTCTCGACCTCGTCGATCCTGTCCCCTGCAGACTTTAGCCTCTCCTCAAAACCTTCTTCCTCGACGACATCCCGCGCGACATGAAGGATTAACCACGAGTCGGGTCGGACGTTGTAGTTCACGTCAATGCTGATTATGTTGAGGCGGTCCAATTCTGAAAACCGGAGCAAAATGGGTCTGCAAAGCCCAGCTAGTATGGGAATGGATATCAAACCTTCCATGAAATCCGCCCTCGCCATGATTTGCCGACATTCGTACTAGATCACACATTTAGCCGGAACTGAGGCGGGTCCCAGAATTATGCTTACGTAGGGAATGGCGGGGAGCTGCAGATTGTCCCACGCAGACTCGTCGGCCGCTCCGGCTTCGATTTCCTCCTTCAATTTATCCTCCTGTGCCTTCCTCCGCTTTACAAACTCATTCAAGAGGATCCAAGAGCAGTAACTCCGTTTTTGCTGGAACGTGTGTGTTAATATTAGAAAAGTAGGTTTAGGAACGGCTCTCACCTCATCCAGAACGTCGCCGTCACAGTGCTGAATCAAGCTGATGCGGCTCAACAACCACTCTTTCTCGACAGTTTTCAGGTGGTTCGCCATCTCGAGCATGTCCCGCGCCCTTGACACCATGCTCAGGTGTGACAGGCGCCCTCCGACGATTGAAACCGCCTCCCGAACTGTCTCGATGGTTTCTTCCTCACGAGGTGAGCCGCGACGCATGTTTATGGAGGTTTGGATGGCCTCTTTCTTGTCTAAGTCGTAGATGGAGAGCATGTGCATCCGATTAGCGTTTCTGCCTGTGCAACGCGGTCAGGAGGTGACTGGCAAACACTCTAATGTAAGGAATGACTTACGCAGGATGGAAAGTGGCCAGAAATCGTCGCTTCATTACAAATCAGAGATCAGGGCACGAGTCGTTGCACTACGAGATACTCACGTGGTGAATACCACCGTCATGACCCCTATGGAAGTATGATTATTCGTGTGAGCTCGGATGAGAAGAATCGTAACTCACCCGCGGCAGCCCAAGCCTCCGCTCGTTGTTGCAATTGGAGAAGCACGTTACGACCGTCGGCATCATTGTTGAAGCGGTGAACTTTATTGATGATCAAGACAGTTGGGCTGCCGTGCTTTTTGCTGTAACGCAGAGCCACCTTCTCGAGCGTGTTAAGAGCTACGTAACCATTAGTGACGGTACCACCCATTGGAATAAACAATCTCACCTCTCTCGATATCCAATGCAGGACCGGCTATGGCGTGAAACGAGAAACTAGTTCAGTCTCTGATTCTATATGAACGGTACATAGACAGACCTTCTCGAGGGTCTCTCCATTGGAATAACGAGGTCCGGGAATCTTCATTGAACTTGTAATCCAGAGCTTTGCCCAGCCTTAGCCTGAAAACTTCCAGGTCGGGATGCACGTCACACATGGCGAACCCCTCGGCTTGAACGGATGTCATTGCATCAGTAATCATCGTTGTTTTCCCCGTACCCTAATGTGAATGTTGAGGAAATACGCCTGCAAGAAGGCGAAGGATGCTGCATTACCTTTGCACCAAGCAACACATAGTAGTGACCCACTTCTGTTCCTTTGAGTATTGGGTCAACGACATCCTGTTCCTTACGTCTGAGAGACTGGGTCCGTGGTTCTGAGTCCTCGAGGTTGAGTCCAAGGCCCACCCTCTTTTGTTTCTCCCGTTCCGCCAGGTGCCGCATTTTAGTCGAATGAATCACTAGTTCAAGAGCGGGGTCATAGCCAGCGCTGAAGGCCTCCTCCATCTAAATCCAACAGCGTTGCCTCAGCGCTCGTATTCCATGGGAGACCGTATGTGGAGCATACCTTGACGAGGACTCTCAATTTGTACCACCCCAGGTACGCAGTTCCTGCAATGAAAACTGTAGGAGCGCCCATTCAGCTTCATTTGACTCTACATGCTCGTACATGCAAGACCCACTTATCCCAATGCCGACGATTGTGTGTACCAATGCATCCGCAAAGCTGGACGCTCGGAACAGCAAAAAAGGGATAGGTTTCCTGCCCTTCCCTGGTAAACCATCGCGGGCGGTACCCAGAAGTGGTCGATTGGGAACAACCCTTTGGTGGCGGCGATCATCGGCTGATCGGGGACGCCAAGTATGATTGCTGCCTGTGGACGCGAACGACCGGGTTCGAAATCCCACAACGGTGGCTCGGATCAGAAATTGCGAAGCAGGAGCGGAAGTAGGAGCGGCGGAGACCAGGTTTCGCGAGAAAGGATAAATGGTTGGATGTTGTTGATGTAGAGAGCGTGTGTTTGAGAGAATCAGCTTTCGAAAAAGCTTTGGGTCAGCCAGACGAATAGCTGGACGGGGAATGCAGATTGCTGACCCCATCGTCGTGGTGACAAGAGGGTGCTATCCTCGCACAACGCACTCATTGGCCTGGGGCAGCGCCTTCAGTCAAAAGCCCGGGCGCTTAGATAGGGTGATTTTGGGAGAGGAACTGATAAACCGATGAACTTTTGGACCGAGTCCGTCTCAGTGTGAATTGTTTGACACGCGTGGGGTGAATCGTGGGCGGACGAGTGTCCTATGGATTGTTGGTCACTTGACCGAGCTGGATTTGTTTCCATCGAGTTCGCGCCCCCCAGTTCCTAATAGACACACGGTGAATTACCAACACTCTTTAACTGTGTTAGTAACTCACTTTCAGAAACTTGGGTGTTTTTCCCCTCGTGGCAGAGGGTGGTTTGTTGGTCACGTGAGGGACGCGATGATTTGTCGGACTGGCACGCGTTTGCCTCACACAACCCGCCTCCACCTCGGCTAGGCCGGAGAGAAGAAGAGACCGGAAGTCCTCCGCATAGCGACCCCTGCTACCTCGTGCGACGCATCCAGTTATACGACAACACCAAGGTTGCAGCACCGTTGACGCACACCTTCCACCATTGTCGGACCAAAAAGGTGCGGCAATTGCTACGCTTATGTGCGAGGCCACTCATTATCCTTCCTTCCCCACGCTTACCCGCAGACTTCCACCTTCTCCTCATCCGAGCGTACCTGTATTGTTTGATTCGTCTCCTACACCGACATGCCAATCTTGGCAGGCTATCAACCGGAGGTCGCCCCCAGGGTCCACACATCACCTTTCGCGCCAACTGAGTACCAGGTGCGCCATTTGGCTGGCGACCATTCGACGCGAACCCCGCACTTACGACCGCTTTCCCCGCCCTACAGCTCCCTGTGTTATACGTCGTTCGTTCATCACTTTTATCAACCGATGTCATCCCAACCTCTGATCGAATCACCACACCCAGATCGTTGTCTACTCCGTCGTCATCTTCGCTGTGTGGAACATACCAGCGGTCAGGAACTTGATCAACCCATTTAAACTCTTCACAATAGGATGGCACGAGTTATGTCACATCATCGCGGTCAGTGTCCTCCATCCCGGCGTCTACCGTAAGAACCCTGCTCCTCAACACGTTTGCGGACTTTGTAGGCTATTCTGACAGGTGGAACGATATTGCAAGTCTCCATCGATCCAAACACGGGCGGATGTACGAAAGTTGAAGGCGGCTACCCACCTCTTATTCTTTCCGCGGGTTACATCGGCTCCACGTTCCTCGGCGCAACGTTTGTCCTTGCAGGATTCGACACGCTTATGTCAAAGATAATGAGTTGGGTAATCGGCTTTGGCCTCATCCTCCCACTGGCTCTTGTTAGGGACAAGCTGTAAGGCCTTCCGCGTCCTTGGCTTGAAGATTCTCATCTTTCACACATAGTACGATTCTACTCACGATCGTTTACGAGGGTCTGTTGATCGGATTCTGGTTCATTGACCACGCGTAAGCCATTTCCTCTAATCTTTGCCCCCGCGTTCATAGGTAGACCCCCGCTGACGTTACCTGCTTCATCAGTCAAGCCCTGCGGTGGTATTGCCTGTTCATCGGGGTGATGCAGTCAGTCCTTTCGTTACCATTAATGATAATGATTCAATGGTTTGCTGATCCGACCCCAAGCGTCTTCTACTGTGTCTGTAAGTCCAGAATAAACACGGCCGCAGAACTCTCCTAATCCTTCGGTTGTTCCAAGGGGACATTGCAGACGACAAGTACTTCCGGAAGGTCAATGACTCTGACGCTACGCAGTTCGGGCTCATGTTCCCTTCGATACCAGCCCACGGTGAGATGAAGCCACGTATCAACTCAAATGAACTCATCACCGACCCATCTTGACTCTCGCTCAGTGTGGGCTCTGCTCTGGATTCTATTCGAGATTGGTGTCTTGATCAGCTTCATCTTGCTCGGAATCGTCGTATTCAAAAGGACACCTGACCAAATGCATTATGAAGCTTGTACGTTACGAATCCCCCTTCTCTCCCGTTATGGACTTTGGCTGATCTCGTTGCACCTATAGCTCATTTCTTGCCCACATGACAGTCACGGTAACTCATCCATTCAACGACACCTTTGATATCAACGCCGCACTTCATGCTGTTTATTATCCCGTTGTATCTGTATTCTATTCCTAGACACGGAGGACTTTCGGCTCCTGCTTTTGATCAAGCATGGACAGCACACTACCCTTCTGCATAGTAGGTACCTATAGCTACCAACCATGTACTTTGGAAGACAAACACGCCATTTCACTGTACCACGAGTGACCCGCACTAACAGCGGCTCAAACGTTCATTTTTCGTGGCGGCATTCTCCGGTATCGATTTCCCTCAGACTAATCGCATACACTACTACCCACCACTGGCCTGGAATGGGATACTTTCCACACCTCCCGCCCGAGCTAATCGCGCTCATTCTCGACTACATCCATGGAGACATTGCCGCTCTGAAAGCGTGCTCCCTCGTTTCTCACACTTTTCTTCCGATCGCTCAAGGTCACTTATTCGAGAACATCGAACTGCAGTTCCGATCCAATGAGAACATCGAACCAATGCGGGCGGCCCTTATCCCTGTTCTATCACACACTAGGAAGCTATCGATTTCCCCCTCAAGTATTTTTACCATGCCGTCCATTTTGGACAGGATCTTCGACCACTTTATGGCGTTCAGGAACGTCAGGGAACTTAAAATCCGCCTGGATACCCTCCATTTCGTCGACCGTGATCTCAGGTCAACCTCCCGTTACTTCTCCCAATTCCAGCCCACCCTACAGTCTCTCGACCTCACGACTTTTGATAGGAACCCGAAGGACGTCATAGTCTTCATCACCTTCTTCCCCTTCCTTGAAGAACTCTCCCTCTCATTCTACAATATTGGGTCCAGAGCAGCACGGGAGTGCCGGGTGGAGGTGCTTGACCCGAACCTACTTACACCACTACGGGGAACCTTGCGAGTTCATACCACCCCACCGGGCGGCAAGTTCCTCAGGGAGTTGACAAAGGTTCAGGTCTTGTACCACACCTTAGAGCTCGGTGGGGATATCCTGCTGCCAGGAACAGGGATATCGGAGTTGATCGCCGCTTGC
>Ga0307511_10008730_pt1 | contig 10127 bp, 8 predicted proteins | sample 13_EM_MG_FD_200266 | JGI IMG/M metagenome (GOLD analysis project Ga0307511, IMG submission 200266) | Populus trichocarpa ectomycorrhiza microbial communities from riparian zone in the Pacific Northwest, United States - 13_EM | ecosystem: Host-associated > Plants > Roots > Unclassified | place... | reverse complement strand
CAGGAAAGAAGAGATATGCAGAGGCAATGGATCGTTTAAACGACTGGAGACATAGAATGGTCAACAAAGGAATCAGAGCTGAACCACTTCAGCCTCTCTGGTGCATCAAGAACCCTGGCATGTGCAACACAGTTCATCCAAGTGATTAGATAAGTGTGGGATTTTTGTTGACCTTGTAATTTTCTGAAACTGAATGTCCAAATCGATATCCATTTCTGCTATCAGAACATAGATATGCTGGATATGGATTTGTGTGTAAACTTATTTAAGAGTTACCGTAATAAAATTTATTTTGAATTGAATTTTTATCTTTGAAGACAGAATGGAATGGAGTAGTTTCAAGTTAATGCGTCTTTCTTTTATTTAATCTATGATTCTATTCATTAGTTACATTTATATCCCCTTCTTATATTTCCCACTTTGGAGACAGAAAATTATTGTCTTCTTTCGCATTTGCACATTCATTCCTTTTGGTGGAAACCAGTTGTGTTAATTGTCTGTAAGATGCTTCAGAATTGCTTTGTCAGTAATACACTGTATTTATGTTCTAGTAATTGACGCTAATCAAATTTCTTTCCTTTTTAAACTCCTCCAAGACACGTTCATCTACTTGATGTAGCCTGTTCTCTGTTTGGTGTCTTGAGGTTATATGCTTGCATCAAAAGCAACAGAAAAAATTCAATCCAGAGAAAAAAAATGGAAAATAAATAAATAAACAAACAAAGTACCGAAGGAAACTTCCAAAGTCGTAGATGAAGTTTTGTTGACCTAGTTTCATTAGAAAGCTGTAGAATAGATGGAGTTTCTCTGTTTGCTACAAAAGCTATCCGGTAACTATTGTCTTTGCTACCTTGTTCACTTTAGTAACTGGTATTAGATCCCAGCCTCGCTTTTGGTTTTTCGAATTTGTTCCTACTGGTGTATTGTGTTCGGTTTTTCAAAATATATAGATCCAATGAAAACAATAAATTAAAATATTTTTTTTAGAGTTCCAATAATCAGACAAATTTAGAATTGTTTTAGGGTCTTGTGTGAAGATTACTTGAAGATCAGATATTGTTTTCGACTTTGAATATTTGTTTCATAGGCTAGGTTGTTACAAATCACAAGTTGTCCAATTATTCGGCTTCTAATGGTAATCCACACGAACCACCACTGAAAAATCTCTTAAACCCTTTTGGAAGAGAGAGATTGTTATATCTTAGAGTGCTAACTCTGTTCTTTTGTGTTTTAGGTGTTTACGTACTATACTCTACTTACATCACCCCTTAGAAAATAAGAGACATAGCTTTTTATTTATATAGAAATTTGAAAACTCAATAAATGACAAAATATCAATTTATCCCCTAATAATATCACGTATATTATTTCAAGATAATTTTAGAAATCTATTCAATCAAGTCCCTATTTGATTTTTCTAGATTTTGAATTGTAATTTCCTATATAAATTACAATCTAGTTCTCAATTTCTAAAACTTATTTATAATCAAGTCATACTTGATTAATCATTCTATTTTAATTTTTGATCAATAGTTCTTATGAGTGTTACTCATTAAGTTCTCTAATAAGTTGATCCAAATATAAATCATAATCCTTAATAAAATAGGATTAGATAAATTACTTTATTATCAATTCAACAATTAATTGATTTATATTTAAAGATCAAGTATTAGAAAAGTCATAAGTGGTTTGACTTAACATTTCAGTGATCAGTTTCTCAGTGTAATTATTATCTCTTCATAAATAATGTTTCAATTTAAACATTATAGCATAGAGGGTGTCGACTATGTCAAATCATGTTTGTTTTTAACACCATAGTCATTGATTCTTTGAATAAAATTTAAAACTCTTTACAAATTTTATTCTATATTGTGCAAAGATTTACAATCAATACTATTTAAGAACATATGAAACACCTTTTCTAATTCATCAAGGGTGATTAATTATCTCTTGATTACTTAAATACTTTCATATAGTTCATGGTATACTCAATATATGCCAATTTGTTACCATTGATTAGGAGAAAGTGTAATGGGATCAAAACATAACACTCCCTATATAAGATAACTTAGTGACCTCAAGTTTAAGGATCACTTACACAATCATTACGTGAGCCTTTTTATAAACACATATGATCTTTCCCTATGAAATTCTTATGCGAGTCAATTCAGTGAATATGTCATCTGACAAACATCTATATATTAGTTCTAGGTATCCCTCATTCCCCAACTTATGAGAACAACTATTTCTTTTCATAAAGAAAAAAAACATAATATGTATCAGTCTAAATAGCTCTAATTAATATTCAGTCTTAATAGAGCATTGTCCAAGAACATTTTATTAGGAATAATACTTTGATGCAATAGGGATCTCATAATTATAACAATTTTATAATTTTATTTACAAAGTATTTTGTCCGAAGAACTTTATCGTTACTCTAGATTCATTGATCAAATATTTAATTTATTAATCGAATATTTGATGAATATTAAATATAAATAAAGTTTTATTAATAAATTAAATATATTTACATGAACAAAATTAATACCACATATAATCAATTGACTAGCTACATGACATATACACCAACATATTAACCTTAAGTAAGATCAAGGGATCTGCAGGCTATAAATTTCAAGTAAGTGACAATATGGTAATTGTGAACTTAATTTAAAAAAAAAAGGTATAGGTAATTCTGCTAATCATTTTGGCAATCATTACTCAAGGCTTAAGTAAATCATTTTTAAAGTTATGTTTTATTTTCTTTGAATGAATTGTCCCTGTGCTTTGTAACAAAGATTTTGCGTTGTTTGTATTTCTGTTTGAGTGCAGAATTCAATGAAGAAGGTTCAAGAATCAATGGACATAAAAGAATACATGCAAGGCCCAGCTGGTAAGAAATTTAAAGCAGTGTCAATTGTTGCAGTTTCTAATAGAGTTCATCCTCATGAACGTGCAGCACTTCAGTATTTTGACAGCATACGTCTAAATTCTGACCTCATTGCGTCGTGTATCAAGCAGAGCAGTTGTCTCCAATAACAATGGATTTGTGGTGATATTGATGTGCTTTTAGACAAAAGCTAGGGTCCTCTTGGCATAATTTCAAGGAAATTGGAAGAGTCACAAGTATAGACCTCATTGATTCCCTTGGGTTAATACTTGCAGGCATTGTCTGCAGTCAAGAGAACATCACTATAATGAACGTATGATGTTTCCTGTCCGCAACATAACCAGTCTAATCTCACTGATTGCACCGACATTTGTTTTGGTAGTCTTTTGCTTCATCGTCAACACATGGGATGAACCAAGCACCATAAACACCACCACTTGTAGGGGAAGATATTTTTTGTGTTGTAATATAATATGTTTAGTCTAAGTTGAACAACATAAGTAACACAAAGGAAAGCAAATTCTGAACAGCCAGGCTATTGTCAACATAGACAATAGCCTGATGTCCTTGCTTTACTTTTTCGATTAATCTATTAGAAAAAATTATGGATGGTTGAGATATCCTTTCAGGAGACTGAGTGTCAGATTGATTTTCTGTTCTTTATACTTTTAATTAGGAACTAGATATAATAAATGGTGCTAACTCAAAATGTTTACACTCAGGGTTTGACTTTACTTCTGGATTCCGTATTAGGTTTCGGCCTGCTGATGTTATTTGCTCTAATGGATTATGAATGCAACTGGATGCGTCCAGTTGCATATTCCATCCTTCAGTATAGCACTAATAACGTTTTTACTCAGGATGGAGTGGTCAGAATTAGTGAATTTTTCGGACTGCTCGACAGGATTAGCCTCTCGTGGAAAATAGAGGCACTAGGGACTCGGGAGAAGACAGAGCACCCTTTTGACGCTGATTATTGAACAATAAGTCTTGTTTCAGGCAATTAGTATTGCAGACATTCTTGCATGAGTTAATATGGGACAATTTTCTTCATTAATCCCACCTAATTTGACTTTTATACTCCTTTGTTTGGATCATTTCTTCTTTTTATTTTCTTGCACTCATTAGCAACTGAATCATTGCAATTTTAGAATTTTCTAACCTTTCGTGTACATGTGAGTATCCCTCCAGGCTCACTATAAAATTGAAACAAGTGTAAAGGGAAATGCTCCAAGTTAGTCTTATCTCACCTTCTCCAGCGCCATGAACTCTCCAAGTGTAGTAGCGGCAGCAATGGCTGCTCTCATGATGTTTCTTTTACTCACTCCACCTTCTGATGCTGCAATTTCTTGCAGTGATGTAATCAAGGACCTGAGGCCTTGTGTGAAATACCTCATGAATGGTACTGGGAAACCACCTGCTGCATGCTGTTCAGGAATCTCAGCTATTCAAGCTACTGCATCAACCACGGCTGACAAGCAGGCAGCTTGTAACTGCATCAAGTCAGCTTCCAAGCAAATAAATCCAAACCCCCAGTTAGCACAGGCTCTTCCAGCTAACTGTGGAATCACCTTGCCTTTCGCTGTTTCACCCAATGTTGATTGTTCCAAGTAAGATACAAATGCCAACTCTCTCACTCTGATGACTTCCATCAATGTCTGCTCTTTTCTTTTCACTGCAGCTACCTATACATCTCTATGTTAACCAAAATTTGTTCCTTTTGCAGGATTACTTAGTTGAAATGGAAATGGTCTGGTGAATGCTTTTCGATCCTATATATTTCGAGTGAAATACAATAGTTGTACCTCATTTCATTCATGTCTGCCTGTGTGTATGGGAAGCATACCCTACTTTGTTTTAAGCTGGAATGCCCAGTGCCTTCTTTTCTCCAGTAAATAAAGATACCATTATTATTATGGTTCAAATGAGTAAACTCACTCTTAATCCATGTTGCTGATGTGAAAGATGGAAAGAGTTTAGAGTTAAATAAAACTCATGCTGGATTGAAGTTTTCAGAGTTTGTTAGGATTTGCCATAATCTTTTTTTTGTTATGTAACAAACAACAGCAGATTTTGTTGCTGTTTATTTGCTTTTGTTGTTTTTAAGAATAAGACTTATGATATCAATAAAGTAACCAAGTTTTCAGAATAGCTTTGTTCTTTGTTAACATTTACATTTTATTCTGTCAAAATCTATCAAATTGGTATCAGAGCAAAAAACTTCTTGAGAGACCTGTGAGGTTGAGAGAACATAAACACTTACCACCTTCCTTATTCAAAACACAAAAAACCAACCAACGAAAAATGTGTTCAGACTCTCCATTGAATGTAATGGCACCTCCAGTGTTTGATGGAACAAATTATCAAGTGTGGGCTGTTCGAATGGAAGCATACCTTGATGCTAATGATCAGTGAAAAGCTGTTGCAGATACATATGAAGAGGCAAAGAAAATCAAAAGCAAAAGCTAGTCTATTTGCAGTTGTTTCATCCTCAATTTTCACTAGAATTATGACATAGCAAATAAAATTTGAGACTTTATGAAGAAGGAGCATGAAGGAAATGAACTAGTGAAAGTTATGAAAATCCTAAATCTAATCAGAGAATTTGAGATGCAAAAAATAAAATGAGTATGAAGAAAATGAACTAGTGAAAGGTATAAAAGTCTTAAATCTAATTAGAGAATTTGAGATGCAAAGAATGAAGAAATCAAATACCATCGAGGATTAGTCTGACAAACTTCTCGACATTTACAAAGTAAGGCTTTTTGGTTCTAATTTCTCTTATTTAATGATTGTTTAAAAAATTCTTGTAATAATTCCTGAAAAATTTAAAGCCATAATATCATCAATAGAAAACTCAAAAGATGTAACAAGTATCACTTTAACATAACTATATTAAATGCACTACAGGCTCAAGAACAAAGAAGACTTATAAGGCAAGCATGTTCTGTGAAAGGTGCATTTTTTGTGAAGTCACATAACAACATGCAACAAAGAAATAGAAATAACAGCAATAACAACACAACATTTCCATCATGTCCTTAATGCAAAAAATTCAATCATTCACAAAACATATATTGGTGGAGGCCAGATATAAAATGTCACAAGTGTGGTCAGTTAGGACATATTGAAAGGGTATGCAAATCTCAACAACAACAAGGAGAAGTCAAAACTGTTGTTGAATAACCTGAAGAAGAGCAACGGTTTATGGCATCATGCTTTCCTACTAGTAGCTCAACAGAAAGCTAGCTTATAGACAGTGGTTGTACAAGTCACATGACTTACGATTAAGAGCTTTTCAAAAAGCTTGACAAAACTGCCATTTCTAAAGTTAGAATTGGAAATGGAGCTTATCTAGCAGTAAAAGGCAAAGGAACAGTGCCATTCAAAGGCATCACAGGTTTAAAATTAATTTCTAATGTCTTATATGTTCCTGAAATTAATCAAAATCTTTTGAGTATTGGTCAGCTGCTGGAGAAAAGATATAAGGTGCTATTTGAGAACAATTTTTGCTTGATTACTGATGCACAAAACAGAGAAGTGTTTAAAGTCCAGATGGAGAGTAAAAGCTTTGCCTTGAATTTTATGGAAGAAAAGTAGGTTGCGATACACAAAGAAAATAACAGTACAATGTTTTGGCATAGAAGATTGGGGCATTTTCATCATACAACCCTACTTTTTATGAAGAAGAACAATCTTGTGAACGGTTTACCTAATTTAGAAGAAGAACTTCCTCCATGTGCAGCTTGTCAGTATGGGAAGCAGACAAGACTTTCTTTTCCACAAAACAAGACCTAGAGAGCTACACAGAAACTACAGGTAGTGCACACTAATGTGGGAGGACCTCTGAAAACATCATCATTGAATGACAATGAGTATTATATATATTGCTTTTATAGATGATCATACAAGAATGTGTTGGATTTATTTCATGAAATATAAATCTGAAGTTGCTGACATCTTCTGAAAGTTTAAAGCTTGGGTGGAAAAACAAAGTACATACAAAGTACAGGTGATCAGATCGGACAATGGAACAGAATATATCTTAAAGAAATTTAACAAGTTCTGTGAAAAAAAAGGCATTGAGCACCAATTGACAGCACCTTATACCCCTCAACAAAATGAGGGTGGTTGAGAGGAATAATAGAACACTCATGGAGATGACAAAGTGTTTATTACATGACAAAGGGTTGCCAAAGAATTTATGGGCCAAGGATGCAAACATAACAGTTTTTCTATTGAACAAATTGCCAACAAAAGCTCAGCAACAAAGGACTTAATTTGAAGCATGGTATGGCTATAAATCAAAGTTGTAGAATTTAAAAACTTTTGGTTGCCTTTATTTCTCTTATATTCCCCAGGTTAAGAGAGAGAAACTTGATAAAAAGGTAGAATCTAGGATCTTTGTAGGCTACAGTTCAGTTTCAAAAGCCTACAGGATTTATCTTCCACAAGACAACAAAGTAATTGTTAGCAAGGACATCCAATTCTTTAAGTCAGAAAGTTGGAGCTGGGAGAATGATAAAAAGCTTGAATTCCAAGAGGAGAATGATGACATTGATGATGAACCTGTTACAAAAACCAGATCACTCTTTGACATCTATCAGAGTTACAATGTTGCCATAATTGAGCCTGCAGGATATGAAGAAGTCGCGGTAGATCAACATTGGATGGCTACAATGAAGGAGGAGCTTATGATGATTGGAAAAAAAACTAGACTTGGATGCTAGTGAATAGACCTGCACATAAAAAGGTCATAAAAGTCAAATGGGTTTATAGAACCAAATTCAATTCTGATGATTCTATAAACAAACACAAGGCAAGGCTTGTTGTCAAAGGATATGCTCAAATGTTTGGGGTGGATTTCTCTGAGACTTTTGCTCTAGGTGCTAGACTTGATACCATAAGAATGTTATTGGCTCTTGCTGCTCAAAATGGTTGGATTATACACTAAATAGACGTCAAATCTACTTTCTTAAATGGATATTTGGAGGAGAAAATTTTTGTGGAGCAGCCTGAAGGTTTTGTTGTTCAAGGAGAAGAGGAAAAAGTATATTTATTGAAAAAGGCTCTATATGGTTTAAAGCAAGCACCAAGGGCTAGGTATGGTAGGATTGATGCATATTTTTTAGACTTAAGCTTCACAAAAAACCTAAGTGAATTCATACTCTATCTCAGGAAGGTTAATGATGAATTACTTGTGGTTTCTCTTTATGTTGATGATTTACTTGTGACAGGAAGCAACATGAAGCGGATTGATACTTTCAAAAGGGAAATGAAGAATGTTTTTGACATGACTGATCCAGGAAAGATGACATTCTTCCTTGTCATGGAAGTTAAACAAAAGCATAATGAAATCTTCATATGTCAACATAAATATGCCAAAGAGATTCTAAAAAAGTTTAACATGGAAGAATGCAGGCTGACAGCAACACCAATGAATCAAAACGAGAAATTTTGCGAAGAAGATGAAGCTGCAAAGATTTGATGAAAAGCTTTACAAAACCTTAATAGGTTGTTTGATGTATCTCACTGCAACAAGACTAGACATTATGAATGCTACAAGTGTACTTTCAAGGTATATGCATTGTGCAAATGAACTTCATTTTCAAACAGCAAAAAGAATTGCCAAATACATCGAAGGAACAATTGGCTATGGATTGAGGTTCTGTCAAGTTAAAAACTTCACACTCCATGATTATTCTGACAGTGATTAGGCCAGTTGTGTTGATGACATGAGGAGTACTTCTGGTTATTATTATAGCTTTAGTTCTACTATTTTCTCATGGAGTTCTAAAAAACAAGAAGTCATTGCTCAATCCACAGCAGAAGCAAAACATGTAGCTGTTGTTGCTGCCGTGAATCAAGCCCTCTGGATTAGAAAATTGATGACTAATCTACAGATGGAGCAAAAGGAAAGCACACAGATACTTGTAGACAATCAAACAACAATTTCAATTGCAAGAAATCCAGTGTTTCATGGCAAAACAAAACACTTCAAGCTGAAATTGTATTTTCTACTAGACGTGCAAAGAGAAGGTGAAATAAAGCTAGTTTATTGCAAAACAGAGAATCAAAATATTGACATTCTGACCAAGACACTTTCTAAAGCTAAGTATAAATTTTTCAAACAAATGTTTGGAGTCTGCAGCTCCAGGGTCAACGAGGAGTGTTGAATTAATGTCTCAGAATCTGCTAATGTGGAAGATGGGAAGAGTTTATAGTTAAATAAAACTCATGCTGGAATGAAGTTTTCAGAGTTTGTTAGGATTTGTCATAATCTTCTTTTCTATGATGTAACAAACAACAGCAGATTTTGCTGCTGTTTATTTGCTTTTGTTGTTTTTAACAAGTTGTTTAAATAACACTTATGGTGATCAATAAAGTAACCAAGTTTTTAGAATAGCTTTGTTCTTCGTTAACATTTACATTTTATTTTGTCAAAATCTATCAATTATTATGGTTAAAATGAGTAAACTCACTTTTAATCCACTTATCAATGACGTATTTATCTATTTTTAATATGGAAAAGACTCTCTCCCTCTCTCTTTTATCTCTATTTAACTTTAATGCTATAACAATGACGACATGGCCATCTGAACACATACACATATATACACATATATATGAGATCTCTAAAAAAACAAGAAGGAAGAAGAAGCACTCTTCCAGTCCATCGGATCTCAACATCATCGTAAGTACTTGCATTAAATAACTACTGGCAAATTGATGAGAACATTGACATCATTCGTGTAATATTTAAAGCTAAATCTGTCAACCAGCAATGCTTGATTGACCATTAACAATGCATCTAAAGCTTAGGATTGGACAAATACAATCTGCTATTCATTTACTTTTTATTAATAAGGACGAGAATTCAGCTGTAACTTAAATGAATACCAAATGAATAATGGATAGAGTATCAAACTCAACCTTAAATATATGCTTTGGTATTATATGTATTTTTAGATACACCTACAACATTTATATTTTTTTTTAATTCAATACAATATAAATATATATAAAAGAGGAGAAAGAAAATTGCTAGCCACCGATAGATTCAAATAAAATGAACTAAAAAAAACCCTAGATGGACCCGAAAAATCCTCTAAAATAGGCCCAAAAAACACACCTTGGACTCAGGTTATCAAACCCGAGCCCAATATACCGTTAGGGGCCAAGAAAAATTGACTCGGGCATGGTAGCCCAAGCTCATGATTGGCCAGGTGCATTGGCT
>Ga0307511_10008728_pt1 | contig 10129 bp, 8 predicted proteins | sample 13_EM_MG_FD_200266 | JGI IMG/M metagenome (GOLD analysis project Ga0307511, IMG submission 200266) | Populus trichocarpa ectomycorrhiza microbial communities from riparian zone in the Pacific Northwest, United States - 13_EM | ecosystem: Host-associated > Plants > Roots > Unclassified | place... | reverse complement strand
CGGGGTGCCGGTGCCGATGGTGTACCAGCCGATGAACCCCTGCACGCTCAGGCTGGTCGACGCGGTGATGTTACGGACCCGTAGCTGCACCGTGTAGGTCTTGCCCGGGATCACGGAGTAGCGCGGGGTGTGGCACAGTCGCGCAGTCGCCGCCGTGGAGATCGGCACCGCGAACTGCATGGCGGTGCTGCCCATCCACGCGGTGGCTGTCGACACGAAGCTGCCGCCGGTGGTGTCGGTGGCGGAGAAGATGTCGGAGGATCCGGCCACGATGGTGCCGCTGAACCCGCCGAGGTCGCCGCCGGTCGCCGCGACCTGATCGAGGAGGTTCCTCGACGGTGGCCACTGCGCGCGCTGCCGGTAGGGCTGGTACGGGAGGATGTGTCCGGCCCACGGGCTGCTGGCGTTGGTGGGGTCGAGGGCAGCGTCCTGGTTGTTCAGGGTGACGGAGGCCTCGCCCGAGCGGACCTGGTCGGTTTCGTACTGACGGCCGCGCTGGACGCTGCTCGTGCCCTCGGTCCGGTCGGTGACCTCGACGAACCGGTCGAGGGGGCCAGCGCCGTTGTTCGCGCCCCAGTACGGGCCCCACCCGTACTCCATGCGCGGCCAGTTGAGGTTGAACTGGCCACCTGCACGGGTGTTGATGTTGCCGATGGTCGCGACGTTCCCTGCGGCCTCGGTGACATCGGCTCCGGCCTGGAAAGCGAACGTGACTGCCGTTGCCGACCATGTGTAGGTCTTGGAGGTGTAGGTCGTCCAGTTCAGGCCGTCCGGGGATGCCTCCGCGTACCAGCTTCCCGCGCTCTCGCGGAGCCGCCACCAGCGGTGGGCGTGCGGGTCGAACGTCGCGAGTGTGGTGTCGACGTTGGAGCCGGCGGTCTGCATCCGCAGGAGGAACACGCCGCCGGTCAGGCGCATGCTGACCGAGTTGTTGGCGTCGAGAGTCACCTTGAAGACGGTTCGGGTGCCGCCGTTGCCGTTCGGTGCGGCACAGATCTCCGCGTACACGGCGGACGAGGTGGCGTCGAACAGCAGGGACGAGCCGAACGTGTTGGTCGCGCCGCTCGTGGTCGGCACGGTGACGGCGACCAGGTCGTTGGTGGTGTCGAGGGTCGCCGCGCCCCCGGTGACCGAGTTCCAGATGCTCGTGTTGATCGTTGTCGTGGTGAAAGCGTCCGCGAGCGTGGACAGCTTGGGGTTCGCCACCGGGCACCACCAATCCGGCGCCCGGTGGCGCCCCTCGATCTATCGCTTGTACGGCTCGTACGTCTTCGAGTTGCGGGCGCCGAGGCGCAGCATCTGCTTCTCGACGACGTCGCGGAGTTTCTTCTCGGTGAGGACGTGGCCCTCGACGTTGACGTGCACGGTGGTGTTGTGGACGACCGTGCCGCTACCGGCTGCCCCGGTGAGGGACATGCCGTTGCCGGTGAAGGAGCCGGCGCCCACCACGGAGGCGGCGAGGCGGTCCATCGCGCTGGTCGCGTGCGATGTCCCGTCGTCGACACCCGCTGCGAGACCGCGGGGAATCCACTGGCCGATCGCGGCGAACACTCGGGACGGAGACTTGATCCCGAGCTGCTTCTTGATCGTCGCCTGCATCTGCTTGGCGATCTTCGCCATTTGTTTGGCGATAGCCGCTTCCTGCGACTGGAGCCCCTTGACCAGGCCTTGAGCGGCCTGGATCCCAGTCCCGTACATGGAGTCGGCGACGGCCTTGCCCGCATTGTTCGCCGCGGTGTTCGTCGTCGTGTTCAGGGAGTTGATCTGGGCGATCTGCGCCTTCGACGCCCCTGCGAGCGCGGTGGCGGTCGCGCTGCCCTGGTCCACACCGGCCGATGCGATCTGCGAGATCAGGTCACTGCTCAGGCCCTTCTTCTGGAGGGCCCGCAGTTGTGCGGAGAACGCGACGGCCTTGGCCATCTGGTCCCGCATTTTGTTGACCACGTCTTGCGAGGTGAGCGCAAAACCGTCCTGTGGAGCATCGGTGACGATGCTGAAGCCCTGTTTGATGCCGTCGGCAGTCGTCTTGACCTGGTCCGACCACGACTTCTGGAGCGCAGCCAGCTTCGACTGTGCGGTCTTGAGTGCTGCGGCGACGCTGTCCCGCTTGGCGGCCAGCCCCCGGAGGACTTTGTCCTCCTTCTTCGCGTACGCCTCCAACCGCTTGATCGTCGCCTCGTGGGACTTGACCCACTTGTTGCTGACGCCCGAGGTCCCCTTGAGGTCGGCGACCTTGTTGTACGTCTGCGTCAGCAGGGTTTCGATCCTGCGCGTCGCCGCCTTCACCCTCGCGGTGGAGGAGGTGAGGCCGTCGATCAGGCCCTCGTTGACGTAGATACCGAGGGACCGGAACACGCGCGACGGGGAGTGGATCCCGAGCGCGCTCTTGAAGGAGCTGACCGCGCTGTGGGCGATCCCGGACAGCACCGACGACACCGAAATGCTCTTGACGCCGTTGATGAGGCCACGGATCATGTCGGCGCCTGCGGAGACCAGGAGGCCCCCGAGCTTGCCGAGGGAACTCCGGGCCCGGCCGGGCAGACCGCGCACCCAGCTCAGGAAGCTGGAGCCCTGCTTCGCGGCGGCGGAAGCGAACTGCCCCCACGCCGACGACGCGGTGCGCGCCAGTCCGGAGCCGAGGCCGGCCAGCCAGCCGTAGATCCGTCCCGGCAGTCCGGCGACCCAGGTACCGAGCGAGCGCCCCACGCCCACGGTCGCCTTGTAGGCAGCCGAGAACCCGGCGCTGATCCTCCCCCAGTACTTGATCACCAGGCCGACCGCGAGACCGATCGGTCCCGTGATCAGCCCCAGCAGAAGCTGCCAGTGTGATCTGACGAACCCGACGACCCACGACACGGCCGTCGAGATGGTCGTGCTGATCTGCTTCCAGTACTTGATGATCAGGACGATCGCGAGACCGATCGGACCGGTGAGCAGGATCAGCAGAAGCTGCCAGTGGGACTTGACGAACCCGACGACCCATCCGATGACCGCAGCGATGCCCCGGAACGCCGAGTCGACGAACGCCCGGAACCAACCGATCTTGTTGTAGGCCAGGATGAGGCCGGCGACGAGAGCGACGATCGCGAGGACGATCAGGACGATGGGGTTCGCGTCCATGGCGACGTTGAGCAGCCACTGAGCAGTGGCAGCGGCCTTCTCCGCGATGGCGGCGGCTGCCACCTGGACCTTCTGCACGGCCCACGCGGCGGCCGATTTGATCGCGGCGAGCGTGGAGGCGGCCGTGGCCTTCGCGAAGTTCCAGGACGCGAGCGCGGCGGTCTTCATCGCCATGCCGACGGCCTTGACCCCGGAGACCATGCCCGTCCACGCCGTCCGCCCTGCGGTGGCGGTCGCGCTGCCGACGGCGCGGCCGAATTTCGCGACGGCGCTACCGGCAGACTTGGCGCCCCTCGCCGAGGCGTCGAAGCCCTTGCGAAGGGCGCCGCCGAAGCTTCCGGCCTTGCCGGAGAACGCGGATCCGGCGACCTGCGCGGACCGGAAGCCCTGCACGACACGGCCGCCGGCCTTGACGGCGGAGACGCCCATCTTCCCGAAGGAGATGACCGACTTGGCCGCGCTCGTCGTCAGCTTCGCTGCGTAGGCGACGACGGACAGAGCGAGGACACCGCCGATGACGGCCGCCAGGGCGACCGCGACGTTCTTGTGCTCGGCGAAGAAGCCGATGACCGCCGTGACGACGGGGATCAGTTTGGTGCCGATGTCGATGGCGACGACTTCGATCTTCTGCTTTAGCTGCGCCATCTGGACGTTGAGGAGCTTCGAGGTTTCCTTCCAGCCCTCGACGTCCTTGGAGGAGTGGTTGAAGCTCTCGCCGACCTTCTTGACGCGGTCCTTGAAGGAGTCGCTGGACTCGCCGGTGAGCTGGAGAGTTGTGTTGAGGCCGATCGCCCCGCCGGTCATTTTCTTGATCGCGGAGGTGTACGTGTCGGCAGCCGGACCACCCGACTTCAACATGTTGTTGAAGCCTTTGGACTTGTTCTGAAGCGTCGCGTACTGCTGGAGCAGGTTCGCCTGGTCCGGCGACAGCCCCTTGAGTTCCTTCCGCCAAGTGCCGAGCGAGATGGACCCGGAGCTGTACGACTTGGCCAGGCCCTGGATGCTCTTGGGCATCTGGCTGATCATCGTGTTCGCGTTAGCAGCGGCCTGCTTGCTGTTGTTGAACGCGGACAGGAGCGTCGTACCGGCCGGCCCCATCTTCCCCAGGACCGTCTTGGTGAGCAGGTCGAGGGTGCCGGTGAGGCCCCTCTTGCCGATCTTCGTCGCGACGTCCGTGGCGGAGAGGCCGTACCGCTGCATGGTCTGCGCGGCCACGTTGTTCGGCGACGCCAAGTTCCGGATGGTGGAGGCGAGTTCCTGGGTGCCCTCTCGGGCGCTCGTGCCGTGCTGCGTCAGCGTGGCGAGCGCACCGGCAACCTCTTCGAACTTGACCTTGTTCGCGCTGGCGATCGGGAGGACGGTGGAGAGCGACCCGGAGAATTCCTCCATGGTCATCTTGCCTTCACCAGCGGCCGTTTTGAGCCCGTTCATGACACGAACGGAGTCCTCGGCGCCCAAGTGGTACGACGCCATGACCGAGGTCATCGCGTTGGTGACCGTGCTGAGTTTGGCGTTCTCCTCGCGCGCGCCCTGGGCGGCGGCCTTGAGGACCGTGATGCCCTTGGCGCCCTGGTACCCGGCCTTTTCGACCTGGTACATGCCATCTGTCAGGTTTTGCCAGCTTGTGCCGGTACCCGACGCGATGTCCTTGATGCCCTGCCGGACCGTGGATAGGCCCTTGAGGCTCTCCCCGGCCGCGGTGTGCAGGACCATGGTCTCGGACTGAAAGTCCGCGGCCATCTTGGTGCTCGCGACGGCGACACCGAGGCCGATCAGGGAGACGGAACGGCCCATCGTGGCGAGTCCGGCGTACGCGGTCGCGCCCGCCTTCTTCATCCCGCCGGCCGTGCTGTTGACCTGGGTACGGGCCTCGGCGAGCGTCCCCTTGAGCTGGGTGATGTCGCCCATGAGACGGACGACCACGGGCGGCAGGAGGGTGCCCTGAGACACGGCGCCCCCTCTCTGGGTAGGCGCCGTGTGGGCGGCGGTGTTACGTCACATCAGTGATGAGCGATGGCTGACCGCCATGCGGAGTGGTAGATGTTCGTGAGCGCGCCGCTCGCGGCGAGCCGCTCGTACGACGGCTGCACGAACGGGCGGGGCGGGAGCACGGTTGCTCCCCCGCGCCCGGTGGGGCCACCGAGTTCCTGGACGCGCGCGTACTTGGCCGTCGGCCCGATCTGGGACTCCCACCGGCCGAGGCCGAGCGGGATGGGTCCCAGGACGGTGACGGAGCGGCGCAGGGTGCCCGTGATGAGGGACGGTGGGTCCCCTGGGCTGGAGGGTGTCGGGGTGCCGCGCGGGTGGCTGCTCGTCGCCAGCGTCTCCTTGACCGCGCGCTCGACGAGGTGGGAGGTCTGCGCTGTCGCTACCCGAGTTGCCGCGTTGACGGCGGTGAACATCTCCCCCAGAGCGGCGTTCAGTTCGGAGACCCCGATGACCTCGACCGCTTGTCGAGACACGTCTCACCCCCGTTGGGCGTCCTTCATTGCCTGCTCCTGTTTCGCCGTCTTGACCTCGTCGACGATGACGGCCATCTGCGGGAGCCACACGTCGACCCAGGCAGGCAGTTCGTCGACCTGTGCAGGCGTCCACCCGTAGCGCTCGGCGTACCAGAGGTAGTCGAACGCCTGGTCAACCGGGGTGACCGGCTGACCAGGCGGGATCTTCTCTCCCTCCAGCCTGGCCTTTAGTCGGCGGAGGGCTCGGTAGGGGACGCCGGGTCCTTCGCGTCCTTCGGGTCCGGCTTGTTCGGGAAGAGGACGGCGCGGGCCTCCTCGATGGCCTCGTTGAGGGCCTCGTCGTCCTCCAGCGGGATCAGATCGAGGGAGCCGGCCGCCTCACTCGGGACCGGCATCGCGTACGACCAGTCGATGATGAGGACGGTGAGCAGACCGTTGAGGAGGTCGAGGGAGGCGGAGACGTCGCCGCCCTCCGAGTCCTTGATTGCGCGCATGGCGCGCTGCTTGTCGCCGCGCCGCAGCGTGTGGGGGTCACGTAGCTGGACCCAGCCGCCGGAGGGGAGCTTGACGCGCTCGGTGGTGGACATGCCGTTCTCCGATACAGGTGAGGGATGAGGGTGAGGAGGGATCAGAACGTGCCGGGCACGGCGGCGTTGGTCATGGTGACCTTGATCGGGCTGTAGCCACCCGAGCCGCCGGCGTTGGTGGTGTTGAGGACCGCGTTGAAGGAGTTGCTGTACTCCACCGCGGACTTGGTGCCGTCGGCCTCGGAGTCGGTCATCGCAGCGATGCCCAGGTCGATCTGGAACGTGACCTTGTTGACGCCGGTGAGGCCGTTGTCGATGAGGAGTTGCAGCGACGGCTGGGTGTTGTTCAGCATCCACAGCAGCGGGCTCTCATCAGCCGCGATGAACGTCAGCTTGCCCTCCACGGACACGCCGCCGCGCTGGATGATGTACGGGTTCTGGGAGCCGGTGGTCGTGAACTTGGGCTCCAGGTCCCGCTTGATGGTCAGTTCGCCGTCGCTGACGGTGGCGATGAGCGTTCCGCCGGACGCGGGGCCGCTGACGCCGATGGCCATGCGCCAGGAGGCGATGGGCAGCACCGTGGACGGGTTCGACGTCGGGGTGGCGCCGGCCGGTACGGACGCCCACGACGTGCCCTTGCCCGACCAGGTCAGCAGCTCACTCTCCGCGTTCCACTTCAGCCCGAGTTCGCTGATGCACAGGCCCGGGTAGATGCGGGCTCCGGTCGTCGCGGTCGGGCCGAGGAAGTGGGTCAGGGAGTGGGTGATCGGCTGGCCGCCCCCGGAGTTGAGGAGGCTGTGGGCCTGGCTGTAGGGGCCCGTCACCGGCTGCACCGGCTGGCTGATGGCGTGCTGGAAGACCAGGCCGCCGGTCGGAGTCGTGAGCGGGATGACGTACGGGCCGGAGCCGGTCGGCGTGCCGGTGATGAAGCACTCGGCGGTCGCGCCGGTGCCGATCTGCACGGTCGTAGCGGCAGGGATGGTCGCCGCGGTCTGGATCGAGGAGGCGCCGACCGCGCCCGCGACGGCCAGGGTGGTGCCGCCGGTGCCGGTCGATGTGCCGGTCCAGGCGACGTCACCGAGGATGTTCCGCATGAAGAACCCGATGCTGTCGCCGTACGCCGGGCCCGACAGTTCGATGTCGGCGGTCTTCGTCCCGAGGATCTTGGCGAAGCTGTCGGTGGCCATCGACCCGCGCCAGCTCTTGTCGTCGAGGAAGGTCTGGTTGTCCTTTGCCTTGATCGAGTCGACGAGGACCGTGGACGTCATCGGGGTCACGGTGCCCTGACCGGTCGTCTCAAGGGCGATACCCGCGAATTGCTTGGTGGGGGCGAACGTGGTGGGGGTGGCAGGCACCGGTCACTCCTCGCTGACGAGCGGCGCGGCGTTGTCCGCGACCTGGTTGGGCGTCTTGGTGGTGGGGGCCCAGCGGCCGTCGTCGGGCGGACCGAACGACCAGTCGTAGACCGTGGCGTCGGCGCTCGCGGTCGCGGCCCGGCAGGACAGCGGGACGTGCGGATACACGCAGTCGATGAAGTGCGTGTACTCGTACACGCCCGGCGGAGGACCGACCGGGGCTACGTCCTCGGCGGGCTCGACGGCCGTCGGCTCAACGGCCGGTTCGACCGTGGCGACGGGGGGCGTCTCGGCCGGGGCCGCAGCCTTCTCCGGCTGTGGAGTCGGCTCGGCGTCCCGGGCGGGGGACTTGGATGTGGGCATGCGGACTCCGCAGGCAGAGAAGGTGAAAGGGGAGGAAGGAGAGGGGGCGCCCGGCCGGTCAGGCGTTGAAGATCTCGATCGCGGCGAACCGCACTTCGAGGAAGCCCTTGGTGAGCTGGGCCTTGGTCTCCGGCTGGGCAAAGCGGCAGTCGATGCTGCCGAGCCCGTTCTCGACGTACTCGCCGGCCTGATAGACCGCGCCGCCGAGGGTGCGGTCTCCGTGCATGTGCTCGACGAGCGCGTCGCGGAGGGCGAACCCGTCGTCCTGCGCGTCCTCCGCGAACGCGGTGGAGGAGCGCAGGAAGCAATTCAGCGTCACGTCGTAGACCGTCTGCTTCTGGCCGCTGTGCTCGCCGCCGAGGGCGATCCGGCGCTCGCTGCTCTGGGCGATGAACACGACCATGTGACAGCCGGTTCGGGTGCCGGGCGCCATGCCCAGGAGGTACTCGGAGTGGTCGTCCTGCTTGCCGAACGCCCGCCGTACGATGCCGACGCCGGACTGGGACAGCGGCGACGAGCGGTAGCTACGGGTCTGCTCGTCGTACGCGCCGCCGAAGTAGCGGCAGATCCCGTCCAGGACCGATTGCATGCTCACATGCGCCTCGCGTACGAGTTGAGGATCCGCGCGGCCTCGGCGACGAGCCCCGACCCGTCCTTGCGGGAGTCCTTCTTCCGGGTACCGGGCGACAGGTTGGTGTCCGGGAAGGAGTCCTCAGCGGACGTGTCCGGGCGCATCAGTTGGGCGACCGTGTAGTTGACGACCGCCAGACGCATGTCGGCGGGCATGCCGGAGAAGCTGAAGCCCGCGGTGTGCGCATTCAGGGTCGGGGTGGCGAGCGGCACGGCGACGGGCGTGATGGGCGTCGCGAGGGCGGGCGGCGTCCAGGACGGGGAGACGACGACGAACTCCTCGACGCTGGGCTCCCACAGCCGGTAGGAGCCGCCGGGCATGATCCCGGTCGGGTCCATGACGGTCAGCGACTCGGCCCCGGGAGCTGCGTCCCCCTCCAGGAGGGTTGCCACGTGCCCGGCCGTGTAGGTGATGTCCACCCACACCCGGCCCCGGACCGCTCCCCCGACGGGGATGTAGATCGTCTGGTTGTCGTCGACCCGGAAGTCCGGGGCGACGACGGACGACATGCGGGAGATCGTGGAGCCGTAGGAGACCGCCGCGATGGACACGACGGGCCGGTCCGACGGATAGACGATCAGGTTGCCGTCTTCGACGCGCCCCCGGGTATGCCGGTCGACGCGGTGCGCGGCGAGCGGCTGATTGCACTCGTTGTCGGCCCAATCGGACGATCCGAGGAGCATGTTCGACAGCTCGTCCGTCTGCGCGCTGGGGTCCATGATCCCGGGGCGCAGGGTCTCGGTGTCGAGGTAGGTCGGGTGGGCCCGGAATTCTTCGGCGACCACGTACGGGGTGATGGCCATGGCCGGTCACCTCCTCCGTGCGGGCCTACTTGGCGGTGGTCTTGGAGGCGGTGGTCTTGCGGGCCGGCTTCACCGGCTCGGGCGCGGGAGCCGGGGGCGCCACGACGACGGGCGTATCGGGGTTCTGGGACTGCGCGGCCGGGTCGCCGTCACCGTCGCCGCCGGGCTCGGACTTCTGGACGTCGGCCAGTTCCTTCACCGCGGCCGAGGCCTCCGCCACTGCGGGGGTGAGCGCGGCGGTCGCCTGCGCGGCCCGCACTAGCTGCTCGACCGCGCTGAGGAGCGTGGCCGGGTCCTTGCGGCGGTCCATCTCCTCGATGACGAGTCGGCGCTGACGCTCGGTGTCGGTCTCCCACATCGGCTGTCCGCCGAGGTGGAAGCCCTGGAGACGGTCGGAGACGTCGTCAGGGAAGTCGAAGCCGCCGTTCTCGTCGGCGTGGAAAGTTCCGTATTCGGCGTCGTCGAGGGCGGTAGCGCCCGTGCGCGTGTACAGGCGCATGCCTGCTCCTAACGGGGTGGGTGAGGGAGGGGAGAACGCCGGTGGGGCCCGCAGCGCGCGCTGCGGGCCCCACCGGTCATCAGCCGACGTTGGACAGGACGCCCATGGCGACGGGGGCACGGTTCACGAACGTGCCGACCGACCGGATCTCGAACTCCCGGCGCGGGCCGCCACCGGCGACACCCGGGTTACGGCTGATGCCGTAGTCGAACTGCGCGCAGTCGCGCAGGTTCCGGTACTCCAGGACGTTCGAGATGTTCGCCTGCGGGAACGGGACCCGGTCGGTGCGGGCGATGATCGTGCCCGGGGGCAGCGAGGTGTGGACCTCGATCGGCACCGTGACACCACCGGCCGGCGCGTTGACGATCT